>TARA_R110002073_G_scaffold49493_1_pt1 | contig 24673 bp, 23 predicted proteins | sample TARA_R110002073 | Tara Oceans TARA_R110002073 (sample SAMEA4397174) | marine metagenome | biome: Polar Biome; feature: [DCM] deep chlorophyll maximum layer (ENVO:01000326); material: water (ENVO:00002006), including particulate matter (ENVO:01000060) such as... | depth 40 m | reverse complement strand
GGCTTCGCCGGTCTGTCCTCGCGTTTTGATCTGGAAAAGCCCATCGTTGCGGCCGTCAACGGTTTCGCCATGGGCGGCGGATTTGAAACCGCGCTGTCCTGCGACATCATCCTCGCCTCAGATCAGGCAAAGTTCGCCCTGCCCGAGGTCAAGGTAGGCTTCTTCGCGGCCGCATCCGGCGTGCAGCGCCTGTCGCGCTATATCGGACGGCTTGCCGCGCAAGAGCTGATGTTCACCGGGCGCACCATCATGGCCGACGAAGCATTGTCGCTGGGCTGCGTCAACGCGGTGCATCCGGCGGATCAACTGATGGCGAAAGCCATGGAGAAAGCGGAAGAACTGTGCAGCGTGTCGCCGTCGGCGGTCAAGGCGACCAAACGCGTACTCAACGATATGTATGCCCGCGACGGAATGCAGGACAGCATCGCCTACTCTCGTGAAGTGATCGCGGATCTTAGCAAGACCGAAGACTTCAAGGAAGGCGTGAACGCCTTTGTCGAAAAACGCAAACCCAATTGGGTCAATAAATAATAAATCGAATTTAACAGCCGGGAGGCACTTAATGTCACATAACGAAGCAATGGCGGGAATGAATAACCTGGAGATGTCGGAAAAGGCCAAGCCGCTTCTGGCCGCCGTGATCAAACACATCCGCGAGAACGTTGACCCGATTACTGATGAATACTACCGCTTGGGTGAAGGGCGCACCGATCGGTGGTCACATGCGCCGGGCCAGCTGGAACTTCTTGAAACTGCAAAGAAAAAGGCGCGCGAAAGCGGTCTCTGGAACTTTTTTCTGCCCAATGCCGAAACTGGCGAAGGGCTTTCAAACCTGGATTATGCCTATATCGCGGCAGAGCTTGGCAAGAGCCCGCTGGCCTCTGAAACGCTGAATTGTTCCGCGCCTGACACCGGCAACATGGAAGTGTTGGAACGGATCGGCACGCAGGAACAAAAAGACACATGGCTCAAGCCGCTGCTGGCCGGTGAAATCCGCTCTGCCTTCGCGATGACTGAACCCGATATGGCGTCCTCGGATGCCAAGAATATCTCTACCTCTGCCGTGCTGGAAAACGGTGAATGGGTCATCAACGGCGAGAAATACTATATCTCCGGTGCCGGTGATCCGCGCTGCAAGATCATGATTACCATGGTAAAGACGTCACCAAACGCCGAACCATTCCGTCAGCAGTCGCAGATCCTTGTGCCCATCGACACCCCCGGCGTTGAAATTGTCGGCCCGATGCATGTCTTTGGTCACGACGACGCGCCGCACGGTCACATGCACATCAAGTTCACCAACGTGCGTGTGCCCGAGGAAAACATCCTCTGGGGCGAAGGCAAGGGCTTTGAGATTTCCCAGGTCCGTTTGGGGCCAGGCCGCATCCACCACTGCATGCGCTCCATCGGGGCGGCGGAAAAGGCGCTGGACCTGATGATCGAACGGGGCCTCAGCCGTGATGCCTTTGGCAAGAAGATCATTGATCTGGGCAAGAACATGGAAACGATCTCTCGCGCCAAGATCGAGATTGAAGCCATGCGCCTGATGGTTCTGAAAGCCGCCAAGGCGATGGACGTTCTGGGCAACAAAGAGGCCCGCATCTGGGTCAGCATGATCAAGGCGATGGTGCCGGAAAAAGTCTGCAACATCATCGATCAGGCGATGCAGGTGCATGGTGCGACAGGTATTTCGCAGTGGTCGCCGCTGTCGGGCATGTACACGTCGCAGCGCACGCTGCGCTTTGCCGACGGCCCCGATGAGGTGCACCACCATGTGATCGCCCGTGCCGAGGTCAAGGATTACCAGGAATCCAATCTGCGCACATCGCGGGCGCGCGAGGAGATCGCGACAGGCCGCTCGCGGGGTGGCGTATGACCCTGTTCGATCTGACCGGAAAGGTGGCGCTGTTGACCGGTGCCTCCAAGGGCATGGGGCTGGCGATGGCCAAGGCCCTTGCCGAGCATGGCGCGACCGTCGTCATCTCGGCTCGCAAGCAAGACCAGCTGGACGCCGCCGCCGCCGAGATCAACGCGATTGGCAAGGGCAAGGCTTACGGCGTCCCCTGCAACGTTGGTTATAAAGAGCAGCTGCAAGCGCTGGTCGACGAGACCCACAAGCTGGCGGGCAAGATCGACATCGTGATCGGCAATGCGGGCGTGAACCCCTACTATGGGCCCACGTCCGAGATCCCCGATGATGCCTATCAGAAAACCATGAACGCAAATGTGCTGTCCAATCTTTGGCTGGCACAGATGGTGGCACCCGACATGATCGAAAAAGGGGCCGGTTCGATGGCGTTCACCTCGTCCATCGGGGCGTTCAAACCATCGGTCATGCTGGGCACTTATGGGATGTCCAAGCTGGCGCTGATCGGCCTTGTGCGCAACCTTGCCGCCGAATTCGGGCCCAAGGGACTGCGGTTCAACGCAATCTGTCCGGGTTTGGTGAAAACCGAATTCGCGCGCGAGCTGTGGGACAATCCCGATGTCGAGAAACGCATCAAGAATGAAATTCCGCTGCGCCGTCTTGGCGAGGCGGAAGATTTCGCGGGGCTCGCCGTGTTCCTCGCCTCTGATGCAAGCCGCTACATGACCGGTCAGGCGCTGACCGTTTGTGGCGGGTCGAACATGTGGACGTAAGGGGCTGCTATGGAACTGAAGGATAAAATTATTGTCGTCACCGGTGCCGCGAGCGGCATCGGCAAGGCGCTCGCTCTCAAGTTTGCAGCGGAAGGGGCCAAAAAGGTTGTTTGCGTTGATCTGAACAAGGACGGCGCGCAGGCCGTCGCCGACGAGATCGACGGTGTGGCTTTCGGCGTGAATGTCGGGGTCGAGCAAGAGATTGCCGATATGATCGAAACGGTCGAAAACGACATCGGGCCGATTGATCTGTTCTGTTCGAATGCTGGCATTCTGGTGGCCGGCGGGATGGAAGTGCCCAATGACGACTGGCAGCGGATCTGGGATATCAACGTGATGGCCCATGTCTGGGCGGCACGCCATCTGGTACCGAAAATGATCGAACGCGGCGGTGGCTATCTGCTGAACACCGCGTCGGCGGCGGGTCTGCTGAATCAAGTCGGGTGTGCACCTTACGGCGTCACCAAACACGCGGCCGTCGCCCTAGCCGAGTGGCTGGCGCTGACCCACGGCGACGACGGCATCAAGGTTTCGGTGCTTTGCCCGCAAGCGGTACGCAGCGAAATGACCCGCGGCCACGAGGATTCCGTTGCCGCTATCGACGGTCTGCTTGAACCCGAGCCCGTCGCGGACGCTTGCATCGAAACCATTCGCAACGAAACGTTTCTTGTTTTGCCGCACCCTCAGGTATTGGATTACATGCGCAAGAAAACCGACAATTATGACCGCTGGATCGGGGGGATGCGCAAGCTGAACCGTGCCTACGGCCATGTTCGCAACCCCAAGAAAGCATCGTCATGATCGGATATACAACTGTCGGCACCGCTGACATGGACCGCGCCAAAAAGTTCTATTGCGATCTTTTCGAAAGCAAGGGGGCCAAGGTATTGGTCGATGCGGGGCGCATTGCAATGATCGGCACAGGCCGGGGCACGCCGATGATTGCCGTTTGCGAACCGTACAACAAAGAGGCCCCTACCCCCGGAAACGGGGTGATGGTGGCGTTCACTGCCGAGACGAAGCCCGAAGTGGATGAATTCTATGCACGGGCAATCGAGCTGGGGGCGACCTGCGATGGCCCCCCCGGCCAACGGGTGCCGGACCGTTTCTATGGTGCATATGTGCGCGATTTCGACGGCAACAAGCTGTGCTTTTTCAAGTTCGCCTGATAAAAGCGCTGCCGTCCGCGTTACGCGGGCGGCAGACTATAGACGCGACGCGCTGTGCCTGAAAACAACGCCTCTTTGGCAGTTTCATCCAGGTCCGCAGCCATCTTCTTGAACGCGTTCCAGATGACCTGATAGCTGACCGCCGTGCGGTCGACTGGAAAATTGCTCTCGAACATGCAGCGGTTCGGGCCGAACGCATCCAACATGTGCGCATACCATTTGCCCTGAGTTTCAACGATTTCATCCGAAGATGGCGGCAAATCACGGTGCCTATAGCCAAAACCGTTGTCCGGCATACACAGGCCGCCCAGCTTGGCCATCACATTGGGGCATTCTGCCAACTCTGACATATGGTCTTTCCACGCGGCAAAGATATCGTCGCGTTTGCCCTCGAACCGGCCAACGCCCAAGGGTGTGCCGAAATGGTCAAGGATCAGCGTGGTGTGCGGCACCGCGCGGGCAAGGTCCAGAAACTCTTGGTGTTGATGATGGTAATGCCAGCTGTCCAGGGTCAGCCCCCGTTCGCCCAAGATCGCAGCCCCGCGGACGAAATCGGGGTTGCCATATTGGTTCGGCACACCGCGCCCGGGAATGGCAAGGTGCTGCGGTTCGGGGTCACGGGCACCGGAATTGCGGATCCCTTTGAACAGTCCCTTCCCCGCCTCTTGATGCGCATCCAGTGCCTCGTTCAGCAAGGTCGGGTCAAGCACAAGTTCGGTTTGTCCGATAATCCCGGCAATCTGGGCACGGTCAAGCGGCACCGAGGATGCCATTTCCGCGACGGTCCGGGTCTCTCCGATAGATTTAAGGTGGTCGGGCGCGTCCTGATCCCAATACGAACGGCATTCGATGAACATGGTCTGCACCACGTTATGACCCGCTTCGGTATCACGCCGCAACGCTTCCATTTCATATACGGCGGGATTTTCGGCTGTACCGTGACGCCAAAGATGATGATGCGGGTCCACGATCTCTCGGTCGGGGTCGATGATGTCTTCGACCACCAGCCCCAGCCAGTCGTCGCGCAGTTCGATCCCGGGTTCCCATCCGGGATAGCGGCCACCTTTATCCGTCACTTGCATCGCCTTTCGGTTTGTAGGGACGCATCAACCCTTCTTGGGCGACACTGGCGACAAGCTTGCCGCTTTGGGTATAAATCAGCCCGCGGTTAAATCCGCGTGCCCCGCCGGTGTACGGCGCGTCCAGATCATAGAGATGCCATTCTGAAAAATCGATCGGCGCGTGAAACCACATGGCATGATCCAGGCTGGCGGACATCACCCCGCGCTGGAACCACGTCAGCCCATGCGGACGCAGCGAAGATCCAAGCAGGTTCATGTCAGAGGCATAGGCCAACAGACAATGCTGCATCACAGGCGATTGTCCTTGGGCGGCTTGCATCCGGAACCACAGATAGTTCCTGTCCGCTGCCTTTTCGGGATTAAACAGATCACGTGGTTCGACTTCGCGGATCTCGATAGGGCGTTCGCGCACGAAATCGGCACGGTGCTTTTCGGGGATCCGGTCAATATAGGGTTCACGCAAATCAGGGCGGTCCAGCCAATGCTCGGGGCCTTTCACGTCGGGCATATCGTGCTGATAGTCCCAGCCTTCCTCTTCCACGTGAAACGACGCCGATAGGTTGAGGATCTGCTTGCCGTGCTGGATCGCGATAACGCTACGCGTGGTAAAGCTGCCCCCATCGCGGGCGCGGTCCACCTGATAGATGACCGGGATGGACGGATCACCCGGCCGCATGAAATAGGCGTGCAGCGAATGGCAGGTGCGGTCGGGGACCGTGCGATAGGCGGCCATCAGCGCCTGTGCGATCACATGTCCGCCGAAAATCCGGGTGGTGGTTTCACCCCCCGACCCGATGCCGCGAAACAAATCGACTTCCAACTGTTCAATATCAAGCAGTTCAAGCAGTTGGCGAGCCACGTCAGTCATCACGGTTCCGTCCTTTCAGGTCGCCCGTTGCCCGGCATAGGCAACGAAGAAATCGAAACTGCCCGGATTGGCCATTGAATCAAGGTTGACCACCTTTGCAGGATCTTGTCCAAGCAACAGTTTTTTGACAGGAACCTCAAGCTTTTTACCCGATAGTGTCCGGGGGATTTCAGCAACTTCGACGATTTCGTTGGGAATGAACCGGGCCGAGACATTTTTGCGGATCGCGGCGTTGATCTTGTCCTTGAGAGCATCATCAACCGTTACGCCCTTGGCCGGCACCACGAACAGCGGCATAAAGCTTTCGCGCCCCAGAAATTCTAGGTCGACAACAAGGCTGTCCATCACCTCGTCCAGCCCTTCGACGGCCTGATAGATCTCCGCACTGCCAAGGCGCAGACCCTTGCGGTTGATCGTGGCGTCTGACCGGCCGTAAATGACCGACCCGCCGTTTTCATTGATCTCGATCCAGTCGCCGTGGCGCCAGATGCCGGGGTAGGTATCGAAATAGCTGTCGTGCAGGCGGCTGCCGTCGTCATCGCCCCAGAAATACAACGGCATCGACGGAAGCGGTTCGGTGCAGACCAGTTCACCCACCGTACCGATCAGCTCTTTTCCGTCTTCGTCATAGGCGCGCACCGCGTTGCCAAGCGCGCGACACTGCATTTCGCCCGCCCGCACCGGCATACCGGGGTGACCAAGTACGAAAGCCCCGGCAAGGTCGGTCCCGCCCGAGATAGGGGCCAGCCAGACGTCTTGCTTCACGTCCCTGTAGATCCAGTCATAGGCGTCCGAGCTGAGAGGCGACCCGGTAGACCCCAGCGACTTGAGCGCCGAAAGGTCCACCTGTTCCCGTGGGGTAATGCCCGCTTTCATGCACCCGCTGAAAAACGCGGCACCGGCCCCGAAGAAGTCAAGCTTTTCATCCGCGACAAATCGCCAGATCACGCCCATATCGGGATAATTGGGTGCCCCGTCGAACATCGCCACTGTGGTGCCTTGGCCCAAAGCGGTGAACTGCGAATTCCACATGATCCAGCCGGACGAGGTCAACCAGCAATAGCGCCCGCCGGGTTTGAAATCATGATGCAAAGATTGTTTGGCCGATTCCAGTATGATGCCGCCGTGACCGTGGACGATCGGCTTCGGGTTGCCGGTTGTGCCCGATGAATACACGATCCACAGCGGGTGGTCGAAAGGGACCTGCACGCTTTCATATGCCACGTCACGCCCCAGCAACGTATCCCATGCGACGTGGCCCTCGGGCAGATCGCCGACAAAGGGCACGGTGATGCATTGAACCAGGCTGGGCAGCTCAGCTTCGAGCCCGGCCAGAATTTCGCGACGGTCCACGGTCTTGCCTGCGTGCACATATCCGTCTTGTGCAATCAACACCTTGGGTTCGATCTGCTTGAATCGATCAAGGATGGCGACATGGCCCATATCCGGGGCGCACAGCGACCAGATCGCCCCGATGCTTGCCGTCGCAAGAAAGGCAATCATTGCGGTTTCGGTGTTGGGCAAGACCGCGACGACCCGGTCACCTTTCGCCACCCCCATTTCACGTAGATGCGACGCCACACTTGACACCTGCTGGCGCAGTTGCGCCCAAGTGAGGCTTTTGCGGCCAAAGGTTTCCGATTGCACGATTAGCGCATCACCGCCCGGCTGTTGATCCACATGTTTCATGATCTGGTCGGTGAAATTCAACATCGCACCGGGACACCATTGCGCCCCCGGCATCTGACGCTTGGCCATGACGGTGGTAAAGGGCGCACTGGCCTTGACGTTGAAAAACTCCCAGATCGCCGACCAAAAGCCGTTCAGGTCGGTCACGCTCCAGTTCCACATTTCGTTGTAATCGGCAAAGGTCAGACCGCGCTTGTCGCGCAGAAACCTTTCAAAGGCTGCCATTGTCGAGGCTTCTACCCGTTCGGGTGCCGGGGTCCATAAAACCGTGGTCATTTCATTGCTCCATGGATAAGCGCTTTCAATTGCGGGCGTGCCGGATAAGAGCTGGAAGGGGCCAGTTGGGTAAAGAACACCACAGATAAATCCAGCACCGGATCAACCCAGAAGAATGTCGATGCCATGCCACCCCAGCTGAAATCACCGATGCTGCTGGGGACGCGCACCCGGCCTGGGTTCATCACAACTGCACCGCCAAGGCCAAAGCCCATGCCCTCCATCGGTTGTTCGGCAAAGCTGGCCGGACCCATCGACGCAATGTCGCCCGGTAAATGATTGCGCATCATAAAGTCGAGCGTCTTGGGTGAAACAAGACTGGCTCCGCCGGTGCGCAGCATTTCGGTAAACTTCAGGTAATCGTCAATCGTGCCGACCAACCCGCCGCCGCCCGAATGCATCTGCGCTTTCAGAAACGGTGACTTTTCGGGGCGATCCACACAGCGCAATACCGGTTCGGCCGGTTTGGCATCGTTCAGCGCATAGGCACTGCCGGCAAGCGGAGTATAGAGCGCCGCGAAACGGTCGGTGCCGGCCTGTGGGACCGAAAACCGGGTGTCATCCATTCCCAGCGGGCCAAGGATTTCGCTGACCAAAAAGTCTTCCAGCGTCTGGCCTGACACGATTTCGACGACACGTCCCAACACATCGATGCTGACGGAATATTCCCAGCGGGAGCCGGGCGGAAAGGCCAAGGGCAACCGGGCAACCCGGTCTGTCATGTCGGCCAACGACCCCTGGTCGGCCCGGAATAAAATATCGGCCTCTTCCATCGCCTTGGCGGTCACGCCGGGGTTGAAAGGATAGCTGAGGCCCGAGGTATGCGTCAGCAAGTGATGCAATGTCGGGGTTTGACAGGCTTCGGTCTGCGAGATGTCGGTCGCACCGGGCACAAGACATTCCATGTTGGAAAAGCCCGGAATGAATTCCGATACCGGCGCATCAAGATGAAAAAGCCCCCGTTCGGCCAACATCATGATCGCGACTGACGTGATCGGCTTTGTCATGGAATAGATGCGCGCGATGGTGTCTCTTTCGAACGGTTTCCCGGTCTCAAGATCGCGTTTGCCGGTGGCGTTGAAATACACCTCCTGCCCTGCTTGTGCGACCAGTACCGAACAACCGGCAAAGCGATCGCGGTCCACATAGGATTGCATCCACTCACCGATGCGGTCCAGTCTATCTTTATCGAATGCCAAGAACTCTTCCTCTCGAAACGCAACTGCGCCTCAGGAGGAAGAGGCCGCAGGAAGCGACGTAATTACCATACAAAAACGGATGCGGGGTGATGTTGCTGCAGATCAGACTTCGAGCCATTCCTTGCGCACATCGTCACGGGCTTTCAGATCGGCGGGGGTCCCTTCGAATACCACCTGACCGTGCCCCATGACATAGACCCGATCCGCAATATCCATCGCAATTGACAGCTTTTGTTCAACCAACAGCGTCGAGATCCCGCGATTTGCGATCTCCTTGAGCACTTCGGCGACCTTCTGGACCATTTGCGGCGACAGTCCCTCGGTCGGTTCGTCGATCATCACCAAGTCCGGGTCACCCATCAGGGTCCGGCACATCGTCAACATCTGCTGTTCACCCCCAGACAGCACCGACGCTTCGACGTCGGCCCTGCGGTCGAGGTTTTCGAACATGTCGAACATCGCTTGCATCGACCAACGGCCCGCACCATCAACCTGGCCGGGCTTCAACCCCAGGGTGAGGTTCTGCCGCGTTGTCAATCCGGGAAAAATGTCTCTGTTTTCCGGTACATAGCCGATGCCCATATTGGCGATTTGAAACGCCTTCTTACCGGCAATTTCCTGGCCCTGGAACTTGACCGACCCCTTGGGTTCGACCTCGCCCATGATCGCCTTGCAGGTGGTGGACCGCCCCACCCCGTTGCGGCCCAAAAGTGCGACGATCTCGCCCTCTTTGACGTTGATGTTCACACCTTGAAGGATGTGAGACTTGCCATAATAGGCATGCATATCTGTGACTTCGAGCATCATTAGTGTTCTGCCTCCAATGCGGCGCCCAGATAGGCTTCTTGGACGCGGGCATTCGCACGCACCTCTTCGGGTTTGCCGGTGGCGATGATTTCGCCGTATACCAAGACCGAAATCCGATCAGCCAGACCAAAGACAACGCTCATGTCGTGTTCGACCATGATCAGGGTTTTTCCTGCTGTGACCTTGAGGATGAGGTCGGTGATGTAATCTGTTTCGGTATTACTCATCCCGGCGGTGGGTTCGTCCAGCATGATGACATCCGCGCCACCTGCTATGGTGATCCCGATCTCAAGCGCGCGTTGTTCGGCATAAGACAGGGTACCGGCAGGCAAGTTCCGTCGACCCAACAGGTTGATCTGATCCAGGATCTTTTCAGCCTCGTCCGTCAGATCGTGCTTGCGGTTTACCAGATGCCAAAAGCTGTATTTATACCCCTGCGACCAGAGCAATGCGCAGCGCACGTTCTCAAACACCGACATGGCCGGAAAGATATTGGTGATCTGAAACGACCTGCTAAGCCCTTTGCGGTTGATCTGGTAAGGTTCCAACCCAGCCAGGTCTTCGCCGTGCAACTTGACCGTCCCCGCGGTCGGCGCGAACCGGGCGGTGATCAGGTTGAACAGCGTGGATTTACCGGCACCGTTCGGGCCAATGATCGCATGCCGTTCAGCCTTGCCGATGCTAAGGTTGATGCCGCGGATAATTTCGGCTTTGCCAAAACTTTTCTTTAGCCCTGTGAGTTCGAGTGCGGGTGTGCTCATGACTTGCCTCCTGCCGTGTTCGCCGCGCTCCAGGCGTCCCTGAGATCAGACGCGGTGACTTTGGCAATGCCAAGCCCGATCGCCGTCACAGCGATCGCGATCAGCCATGGCAGCAGCGTATGAGTGTCAAAGGTCATCCAGAATACCGTCATTTCGTTGTCGCCCGGAATCGCATGGCGGTAATGGAAGGTCATCTCGACCAGTGCAGCCAGCCCCGCCAGCCCGAGCGCGGCCGGAAGCAACGTATAGAGATAGGGTTTGATGAGCGTACCGGCTTTGCCCAGTTTGAACACGGGCACGTGCATCATGATCAACCCGGCCAGGCCTCCTGGGAAAAACATCACCGTCGCCACGAACAGAACACCTGCGTAGAACGCCCACAGCTCGGTCGACAGGCTGAGAACGGTTTGCAACAACGTGAACGCAATTGCCCCGATAATCGGCCCAAAGAAGAAACCGACGCCGCCCAGGAATGTCACCAGAAGGATCACCCCAGAAGAGGCGGTATTCAGGTTCTCCTCGGTCAAGATTTCATAGTTGATCGCGAACAACCCCCCCGACACACCTGCGAAAAAGCCGGATGCGACAAAGCTGTAATAGCGGACCCAGCGGGCGGAATACCCCAGGAATTCGGCGCGTTCGGGATTATCACGCACGGCGTTGGCCATGCGGCCGACCGGCGTCCGGCTCCACAGATACATAAGTGCGGCAGCGATCACCACCCAGGCCGCTGTCAGGTAATACACTTCGATCTGCTGAAGAAACTCCACGCCAAAGAAAGGTTGCGCATAGGTGCGATCGCCGCTGATGCCTTCTTCGCCGCCGAAAAACGCAACGATAATGACCGACGACGCGGCGATCAATTCACCCACACCAAGTGAGATCATTGCAAAAACCGTACCCGCCGAACGAGTGGAGAAAGACCCCACGATCAGCGCCAGACCCATGCCGAACAAACCGGCAAATACGGGCAGGACCACCAGCGGGATGGTCGAGAAAAAGTCCGACATGTTCATGATATGCATTGCTGCGAAACCGCCGACACCTGCATAAACCGCATGGCCAAACGACAGCATCCCGCCTTGTCCCAGCAACATGTTATACGCCAGCGCGAACACGATGGTGATCGACATCTGGTTCATGATCGTCAGCGCCGAGTTATTGGTGAAAACCAGCGGCAGGAACGCAAGCACTACCGCAGCGATCACCCAAGGTGCCAGTGAAAGGGTCATTGACCCTGACCGCATGCGTTCAACCGGTTTGGACGGATCCGTGGTGATCTGCTCGTCTTCGCGAGCCCCTTTAGGGTCAATTCTGGGGTCAATTCTAGGATCTGAAACTGTCATGAGCTGCGCTTTCCGAAAAGACCTGCGGGGCGGAAGATAAGGATCAACACCATCAGGATATAGGGCAGGATGTCTGCGATCTGCGGGCTTGTAATGCTCCACAAGTCACGGAAAATGCTTTCATCAAGATTGTCGGGTGTCGAAATACCTATTCCATTCAGGACGCTTTTCATTTCGATATTGTAGGATTTTGCGAATGTGGTGATCCAGCCGATCAACAAAGACGCTGCCAGCGCCCCCCACAGCGACCCAAGACCGCCAATGACAATCGTAACAAAAACGATGGAGCCGAGTACAAAGGCCATGCCCGGGAATGTGCCCAGAACCGGGCCCGCGATCACACCGGCGACACCCGCAAGAGCGGTACCAACTCCGAAGACGCCCATGAAGATCAAGGGCACGTTATGGCCCAATGCCTCGACCGTGCGCGGATAGCTTAGTGCGGCCTGAATGATCATACCAACGCGCGTTTTGGTCAGGACATATAGCAACCCGATAAAAATGGCGACCGACGTGAAGATCATGAAGACCTTATAGGCAGGGATAGAATTGCCCGAAATCGCGAAAGCCGTGAAGTCGAGAACTTCAGGGACCGAATATGGCATCTGGTTCTTCCCCCAGATGAATTGCACCAACTCTTCAATAAGCAGCGCCAGACCAAAGGTGAAAATCAGCTCTGGCACGTGGCCGTACTGGTGCACGCGCCTCAGCCCGTATCTTTCGACGCCTGCGCCGAGAACGCCAACGATCAGCGGCGCGATGAGCAACCCCATCCAAAAGCCGAGGGCAATGCTGATCTGATACGCGAAATAGGCACCAAGCATATAAAAGCTGGCGTGGGCAAAGTTCAAAACACCCATCATCGAGAAAATTAGGGTCAGACCGGCGGACAGCATGAATAACAGCAATCCAGTAACCAGCCCGTCGATGATGTTGACGAGAATGAGGTCCATGAGGCCCCTCCAGTAGAGTGGTGACAAGGTGCAAGATGCAGATCCGCCTGCGCGAACGGCAGGCGGATCAAAAAATAACGCTTTACGGGCGCTTCATCTCGCAGGTTGTTGGGATGTCCATCGACGCCATCTTGACAGTCGATTCAGTGAAGACACCAAAGCCCGAGTTGTCATAGTCAAAGTCGATGTTTTCGTTCGTGTGAACGCCAACATTCATGTCCTGGATCAACTGGTGATCCTGTGGGCGCATGAACACTTTACCGCCCCACATGCTTTCGTATTCCATGTTTTCCAACTTGGAGGCGACCGCAACCACATCGGTGGCTGTACCTGCTTCGGTAATTGCCTCGGCCAGCATGCCGATCACGTTGAAGATCCGGCTCTGGTCGATGTTGCCTTCTGGATACTTCACCTTGAACGCCTCATAGGTGGCGCGGGCTTCTTCGGTGGCGATCGGGTTGATACCGCCTTGCGAGATCAAGCGGATTTTGCCTTTGCCGCTTTCACCGAATGCACCCGTGATGCCGGAACCGGCGGCATAATAGGTATAGATTGGACCGGTAAATCCGTTGTCGATGATTGCCTTACCAAGGCCCAGCATGTCGGCACCCCAGTTGCCCGTGATAACCGCATCGGCACCCGAAGATACGATCTTGCGCGCGTAGGGGGTAAAGTCTTTCACCTTGCCGATCGGGTGCAATTCGTCACCGACGATTTCGATGTCGGGGCGCTTTTTACCCAGCATGTCGTTTGCGGCGGCTGCCACGGCTTTCCCGAAGGAATAGTCCTGACCGATCAGGTAAACTTTCTTGATGCTTTCGTCTTTCGCGATGACATCTGTCAGCGCGTCCATCTTGATGTCGGCGTTCGCATCAAAGCGGAAGTGCCAGAAGTTACATTTGTCATTGGTCAATGCAGGGTCAACCGCAGCGTAGTTCAAAAACAAAACGCGGGTGTCCGGATTACGCTTGTTATGCTTGTCGATGGCTTCGGTCAGCGCGTTGGCAACACCCGAGGAGTTACCCTGTGCGATATAGCGAATGCCTTGGTCAATCGCGACCTGAAGCTGAATCAGCGACTCTTTCGGGCTGATCTTGTTGTCGAAAGCGACAATTTCCATTTTCTGACCGTCAAGCAGCCCGCCCTTTTCGTTTACCATGTAATCGGCGGCGAATTCGAACTGGTGCAATCCATTAGTGCCAGTGCTTGCAAACGGACCGGACAGTGGATCAATAAAAGCGATCTTGATGTTTTCGGCAAAGGCAGCGCTTGCGCCAATGATCAGTGAAAGCGCAGATACCGCGCCCAGCTTAGTGATACTTTTCATTTTTATCCTCCCAAGGACGGCCCGGCGCTTTGATGCGTTTTGGGATTGCCAGACCTTGGGTGGAGCCTTGCACAATGGGGCTTATTGTCAAGCGCATCTTTATAAAAGTTGCGAGACATTACCGTGTGTTATCTCATTTCTTGCGTGGTGGATCGCGAGCATCCAGAGCCTGCTGCGTGGCATCTATGCGTAACAATTGTGCGGGGGAAAACTTAACTGATTGTTATCTCTGGATTTAATCTGACGTGAATTTTTCGTGGCTTTGCTGAATATTTCGCCCTAACCTGACACCTGTCCGGATTTAGCTTCAACCAAGAATTTTGAGCCACCGTTCCCAATTTTTCACAGTGGGATTTTCGCGGGCAAACCGTCGACTTTCCAGCCCCGCAAAAGCTGGACTTGTTCCGCTGTGCGGAACTCGAATCCGCTGAAATTTTATGATTCTTGAGGGTCTGTTCTGACAGGCATCTATGCGGGAAATGGCGCTAGAACCGGATGCTGATCGACTCTGCCGCCTTGATCAAGCGTTTGGCATAGACAGTTTCCAACTGCTTCCGTTTGACGTGGAAAGACGGGCCGCCGATGTTCAAACCATAGACCTGCGACCCATTTGGGGAAAAGACAGGGACGGCAATGCCGTTCACGTCGGGGCGCCAGTCCCCATAGCTCGAACAGTAGCCGTGCAGAGCGTATTCCTCGACCGCAGCGGCGCAGCTCGCGCGACCGCGAGCTTCGGTCGCCTGGTCAATTTCCCCGGCAAAGGCGAACGCCTTCTCGCGCGCGATATCGTCCATTCCGACCATGATCGCGCGCCCTATGGCGGAATCGAACAGCGGTAACCGTGACCCCACCCGGATCTGAAGCGCGACGTCCTCGCGCGAACGTTTGGTGGCAATGTATACCACGTCCAGCCGATGTGCCTCACCCAGGGCCACGGTGATATACGAATTCGGACCGTCGCGCAGGCGGCGCATTTCATCTTCCGCGCGGTCACCGATTTCCATGCTCGTCAGGACGCCAAAGCCAAGCTGCAAGACCCCGGCCCCCAACCGGTACGTGCCGGTGCGGGTATCTGCGACCAGGTAATCCAGTTCGCATAGCGTATGGGTCAATCTTGAAACCGTCGCTTTTGGCAACCCCGTACGTTCCGCAAAATCCGTATTGGTCAGCGCCGCTTCGTTTTCGCGAAAGCAACGTAGAACATCGAGCCCACGCGCCAGAGCCGTGACGAAATTGCGGTCCTTGGTTTCTGTCGGATCGGTGGCAAACTCGTTCGGGGCCATACTATTTTCTTTCAAGTGCCTTTAGCCCGTTAGCAGCGAATACCGGCACATAGGCACCCACTTTCATTGCACGCTCAGGGTTGGAGGCGTTTCCGTCCAGAGCACGCTTCAACACCCCCTGAATAATACCGGCCATGCGGAAGAAGCAAAAAGCCAGGTAAAAGCCAAAGTTGTCAATTCCCTTCAGACCCCGGCGTTCGCAATACCTGGCGATGAACTCCTCGTCGCTTGGCAAGCCAAGCTCTTGGCGGTCCACACCGCCAAACCCGCGTCCCTCGGTGCCTGCCGGCATCTGCCATTGCATGATCACCGCGGCCAAATCCGCATAGGGATGCCCGATGGTTGAAAGCTCCCAATCCAGAATTGCCAGACACTTGGTGCCGTCTTTTTCAAACATCATGTTGTCGATCCGGTAATCACCGTGCACCAAAGTGCGCTGGCCGTCATCGGCAGGAATGCTCTGCGTCAGCTTTTCAATCAAGCGGTCCATATCGGGCAAGACTTCTGTCTCAGACGCCCGGTACTGCTTGGTCCACCGCGCGACCTGACGTTCATAGTAATTGCCTGGAGGGCCGTAATCCGACAGGCCTACCGCATCAATGTCGACGTCATGCAAGGCCGCCAGCACCCGGTTCATCTCGTCTATGACACCTGCGCGCGCCGCGTTGTCCAGTTCGGGCATGCGCGGGTCCATGAAGTTGCGGCCATTCACGTGATCCATGATGTAAAAGGCCGACCCGATCACATCATCATCTTCGCACAGCAGGTGCATCTTGGCGACGGGCACATCCGTATCCGCCAACGCGCGTTGCACGCGATATTCGCGGTCCACGGCGTGGGCGGATTTCAACAGAACCCCGGGCGGTTTGCGACGCAGCACATAGTTGCGCGATGGGGTTTTCAGCAGGAACGTCGGGTTCGACTGCCCTGCCTGAAACTTGGAGACCTCAAGCGGACCTTCAAAGCCCTCAAGGTGCTTTTCCAGATAAGCGCTGACCTTCGGAATATCGAGTGTCTGGGTGTCTGTGCTCATGGCTACCGTTCCTTAACTATAGGTCAGCATGCCAGCGGTTTCGGCTGACATCAAATGGGGCGTGGCGTTGAATTCATGCAGAAAAAACGCCGTTCTGGTGAATACAAACTTGGTGATTGACGTGTTCTTAATCTGGAGGTTCAGCGTCATCATCATTTTATGCTGTGCGCCAAGAGACGCGGCCGTCAGTTGCCCGATCACCCCGCCGGAGCTTACGGCAAGCACGCGCTCCGCCCCTTCGGCACAGGCGATCAGACGGGCGGCTTCCACGCGGTCGGTGAAATTGGCCCATGTCTCGGCGGGGCCTTCGATCTCGTCTGCCTGCCACTGAAAGACGGTTTCGCGCAGGGTACGGAAATGCACCTTGCGGTCGCCCTTGACCAGTTCCGGAACCGCCCCTTTATAGCGCGCGTCCAGCAGGTTCTGAAAATCATACTCATTCAGGCCGGGGTGGGTGTCGCCTGCCTCGAATCCCATCGAGGCAAGCGTTTCTTTCTGGCGGGTCAGGGTGCCGGTGATTGTCCGGTCCGGCACCCAGCCGGTATCGCGTAGCAACTGGCCGACGGCCTCGGATTGCCGGTGCCCGAGGTCCGACAACTTGTCATAGTTGTCAGCCCCGAAAGACGCCTGACCGTGGCGGATGACCAGTAGCTCTCCCATGATGGTTTACAGAACCTCAAAGAGGCCAGCAGCACCCATGCCGCCGCCAACACACATGGTGCAGACAACGTATTTGGCACCGCGACGCTTGCCTTCGATCAGCGCGTGGCCAACCATGCGCGCGCCGGACATGCCGTAGGGGTGACCGATAGAGATCGCGCCGCCGTCCACGTTCAACAGCTCGTCCGGAATGCCCAGTTTGTCGCGCGATGCGATCACCTGACAGGCAAAGGCTTCGTTCAGTTCCCACAGGCCGATGTCTTCGATCTTGAGCCCGTGCGCTTCCAGCAGCTTTGGCACGGCATAGATCGGGCCGATACCCATCTCATCGGGCTCGCAGCCTGCCGCCATCACGCCAACGTAGCGACCCAGTGGCTGAAGACCGCGACGTTCGGCTTCTTTCGCTTCCATGACCACAGCGGCAGAGGCACCATCGGACAGTTGCGAGGCGTTGCCTGCGGTGATGAACTTGCCTTCGGGCAGGTGGATGCCGTCCTTGAACACGGGCTTCAGACCGGCAAGGCTTTCCGCCGTGGTGCCGGGGCGGTTGCCCTCGTCTTTTTCCAAGGTGACTTCGTGCTTGGAAATCTCTTTGGTCTCTTTGTCCTGAACCATCATCGTGGTGGTCATCGCGACGATTTCGTCGTCAAAGCGGCCGGCCTGTTGCGCTTGGTGCGTCAGCTCTTGGCTGCGCGCCGCGTATTCGTCCTGCGCTTCGCGGCTGACGTTATAGCGCTCTGCCACGTTTTCCGCTGTTTCCAGCATGGTCATGTAGATTTCGGGCTTGTTCTGCTTGAGCCACGGGTCGGCGCTGACGCGCATCTCTGGCGTTTGCACGAGGGAAATGCTGTCGACACCGCCGCCGATGACAATGTCCATCCCATCGGTGATCACCTGCTTGGCCGCGGTGGCAATTGCCATCATGCCGGATGCACACTGACGGTCCAGCGACATGCCTGCAACGGTCACGGGCAGGCCTGCGCGGATGGCGGCCTGACGCGCGATGTTGCCCGCCTGATGCCCCTGCTGCAAGGCGGACCCGATGACACAGTCGGAGATTTCCGACCCGTCAAGACCGGCACGCTTCACGGCGTTTTCGATGGCGTGAGCGGCAAGTGCCTGTGGTGTGGTGGCGTTGAACGCACCGCGATAGGCTTTGCCGATCGGGGTACGGGCGGTGGATACGATTACTGCGTCACGCATGGTGATCTCCCTTTGAAATTTCGTCTGTTAGCCCCAATCCAGATCAAGACCCTGGGCCTTGGCTGCATTGAGCGCGTATTTCTTCGTTTGACTAAAGGCATCGGTCAGCTCTTGCTGGCCTGCCGCGTCGGTGATCTTGTCGAAAGCGGATGCGACACCTTCAGGGGTATTCTCGTCGCCGGTCAAGGTCACGCCTTCCGTTTCGTAAATACGGGTCTGGGCAAAGCCGCCCGCCCCTGCCCCAAGGATCACGCGGCTGGGGCCGTCCTCGCTGACGAGGTACAGCAGGCCGGGTGTGATCGTTTCGGGGGCCAGCAGCGCCTGAGCCTGTTCAGGCAGCAGATCGGCGGTCATCCGCGTGGCCGCTGTGGGGGCCAGCGTGTTGACGCGGATATTGTCACGCGCGCCTTCAAGGTGCAGCACGTTCATCAGCCCCATCATCGCCGCTTTGGCCGCACCGTAATTGGATTGACCAAAGTTGCCATACAGCCCCGAGGCCGAGGAGGTCAGCACAATGCGCCCGTATTTCTGTTCGCGCATGATCGGCCAGCAGGCGTGGGTCACATTCGCCGACCCGATCAGATGCACGTCGACGACCTTGCGGAAATCCGACATCTCCATCTTGGAAAACGTCTTGTCCCGCAGGATGCCCGCGTTGTTCACCAGAATGTCGATGCGGCCCCAGGCGTCCATGACCTGAGCGACCATATCTTTCACACCGGCTTCATCCGACACGTCGCAGCCATGCGCCATCGCCTCGCCGCCCGCGTCGCGGATTTCCTGCGCGACGGCTTCGGCAGCCGCCGACGAAGACCCCTGCCCGTCGGTTGTTACGCCCAGATCATTGACCATAACGCGTGCACCGCGCGCCGCGAGGCCAAGCGCATGGCTGCGCCCCAGACCCGTGCCCGCGCCGGTGACAATAGCGACGCGGTTGTCAAAACGAATATCCATCATCGCCCCTCAGTGCAGTGCTTGTTCAAAAATGTTCGGCCCGCTCATCACATTGATGCCGCCGCTGACCGGAACGACCGCGCCCGTGACATAGGCACCGCCCTTGCCGCAGAGGAACAACATGCAGCCCGCGATGTCCGTGTCGGTCCCGACGCGGCGCAGGGGCACGTCTTGGCCCACCTTGTTGCGCATATCCTCGTCGTGGGTCGCAAAGGCGGTCATCCGCGACACGAAGGGTCCGGGGGCCAATGCGTTCACGGTGATCGCGTCACCGGCCAGTTCCTTGGCCAAAATCTTGCTGAGATGAATAACGGCAGCCTTCGAGGCAGAGTAGCTGTAGGCGCCATCGCCCATCTCGCGTTCCCCCATCACCGATCCGACGTTCACCACCCGCGCGGGGTCTTCGATCGTCGCGTTTGCCCTGAGAAGCGGCAACAGCTTTTGCGTCAAGTCAAACAAACCCGCGACGTTCACGTTCATCACCTTGTCCCATGCCTTGAATGGAAAGTCGCCCAGAGGGGCACCCCAGGTGATGCCCGCGTTGTTCATCAGGATATCAAGCCTGTCGGTGCGTTCCTTGACCGCGGCGACAATCGCATCAACGCCGTCTTCGGTGCCGACATCGCCCGCAAAACCCTCGGCTGACCCCGACGCGCCCATGGCGTTCAGCTCTTTCGCGACGGCCTCGCAGGCTTCTCCCTTGCGGCTTGCGATCAGCACGCGAGCACCGGCACGCACCAGCGCCTCGGCGGCCATGCGACCAATGCCTGTGGCACCGCCAGTGACAAGCGCGGTTTTCCCCTCAAGGCCGAACAGTGTTTGAATATCCATGGCTTAAAATCCTCTGTGCTTGGCAACCTGGTTCGCGTGATACCCGTAATCACCCAACCATTCAGCGCCGACACGGGCGCGTTTCATATAAAATCCGATATCGAATGCGTCGGTCATACCGATGCCGCCATGCATCTGAACACCCTCTTGCACAGCAAGTTGCGCCGTCGATGTGGCACGCGCCTTGGCGAGCGAGACCGCCATGGTCGCATTTTCGGGATCTTCGTCCAATTTGCGGCCTGCATGCAACACGGCTGAAGCGGTGACTTCGATCTCGCACCACAGATGGGCGGCGCGGTGTTGCAGCGCTTGGAAGGTGCCGATCAACGTGCCGAACTGCTTGCGTTCTTTCAGATAGCCCACGGTCATGCCAAAGGCTCCCGCAGCAACGCCTGCCATCTCGGCGGCGAGGGCGGCCTGCCCTGCCTCAATCGCGGGTTTCAGCACGGTCATGGCGTCATCGACCTGGCCCAGCACATCATCGCCCGTCGCTTCGACGTTATCAAAATCGATCCGCGCGGAATCCCGTGCATCGATCATATTCTGCGCGTTGCGTGTAATGCCTGCGCGGTCTGCGGGGATGTCGAACAGAGTCAGCCCGTTGTCTGTCTTGGCAAGCACCAGCAAACGGTCCGCCAAAGCACCATCGACGACAAAGGTCTTCTTGCCCGTCAGGCGAAAACCATTGCCTTCCGCCGTTGCGGTCATTGCCGTGGCATCCGGGTTGAACTTGGAGGTTTCATCCACCGCCAATGCATAGGTCGCGTCGCCGCTGGCAATCTTGGCCAGCGCGGCCTCGGCGCGCGCATCGCTGACGTGGCGCAGGGCTGTCGCGGCGATTACTGCCGTCGAAAGGAACGGGCTGACGACCAGCGTCTTGCCCATTTCATGCGCCAGAACACCCGCAGCGGCATGGCCCATATCAACGCCACCCGCACTTTCAGGAACCAGCACACCGGCCCATCCCATCGCGGCCATCTCTTTCCACATCTTGGCGTCATGGGTCTGCCCGGCATCGCGCAAGTCCCGGAACGCCTTGACCGGTGCGGATTTATCCAGGAAACCTCGCGCCGCGTCGGCCAACATGGTTTCGTCTTCCGTTAATACTAGTTTAACCATGATCTTACCCCGGGAGCCCAAGCACGCGGCGAGAGATAATGCTCAACATCACCTCGCTTGTGCCGCCTTCGATTGAATTGGCCTTTGTGCGCAACCAGTCCGCGGGACGGTTGCCCAAAGGCCCGTCCCATTCCAGCGCGTCGCTGCCGCCAGCGGCCATCAGCAATTCGTGGCGCTGCATGTTCAGCTCTGTGCCCATGTATTTCAGCATCGCGGACGCATCCCCCGCGCCGGTGCCGGCCTCGGCCTGATCCTTGTAGCGTTCCAGCGTGAGGCCAATGGCAAGCGCGTCCACCTCGCAGCGCATCGCGTCGGCGCGCAGCACGGTGTCCATCTCTTGCCCCTCGGCCAGAGATTCATTCAGCACAGCCCCAAGCGCGCGACCGCCCGACAGGCCCTGCCCCCCGCCCGAGATCATCTCGCGCTCGTGGGTCAGCAGGTATTTCGCCACGTCCCAGCCACGGTTCTCATCGCCGACGATCTGCTCTTTCGGCACCTGCACATTGGTAAAGAACGTCTCGCAGAAGACCGATGCGCCTGAAATCAGCTTGATCGGACGGGTCTCGACGCCTTCGTCTTCCATGTCGATAAGCAGAAAGGAGATACCCTTGTGCTTGGGCGCATCACGATCCGTACGGATCAGCGCAAAAATCCAGTCGGCTTTATCGGCGTAGGAGGTCCAGATCTTCTGACCGTTCACCAGCCAATGATCGCCCTTGTCCTCGCCTTTGGTCTGGACGCTGGCCAGATCCGACCCGGCCCCCGGCTCGGAATAGCCCTGACACCAGCGGATTTCACCGCGGGCGATCGGGGGCAAGTAATGCAGTTTCTGTTCATGCGTGCCAAAGTGCAGCAAGGCGGGCCCAAGCATCCAGATGCCAAAACTTTGCAAGGGCGGACGCGCCTCGATCCGGTCCATCTCTTCTTTAAAGATCTTTTCCTGCGCGCGGTTCATCCCCGCCCCGCCGTATTCGACGGGCCATGTGGGTACGGTGTATCCCTTGGACGCGGCGCGCTCCATCCAGACGCGCTGCGCGTCGGATTCGAACTCAAAGCTCTTGCCACCCCAACATACAGATGCTTCACTAGGCTCGCCACCGCGCATTTCAGCAGGGCAGTTCGCCTCTAGCCACTCGCGCAGCTCCGCACGGAAATGCTTCAGTTCCTGATCGGACTGCATCTTGTCTCCCCCCTCGTGTTTGCGGATAACAATTCCGCAGTGCAAAATTGCATTTCGAAATTCGATTGACAAGACAGTTTCTGAACGCGCCTATTGCTTTGCAAGTTATAAAGGAGGATTGACCCGATGAAAGCCATGCTTAGCACTGCCCCCGGTGGGCCGGAAACGCTGGAACTGACCGAACTGCCGCAACCCGAACCCAAGAAAGGGCAGGTGCGCATTCGGATACGCGCAGCGGGTCTGAACTTTCCTGATACTTTGATTATCAAGGATCTTTACCAGATAAAGCCGCCCCGCCCCTTTGCCCCTGGTGGTGAGGTCGCGGGCGAAGTTGCAGCGCTTGGCGAAGGTGTGACAAGCCTGAGCGTCGGGGACCGCGTTCTCGCCATGACCGGCTTTGGCGGGTTTGCGACTGACATCATCGTTGATTCCGCTCGCGTCATGAAAATCCCCGATACGATGCCATATGACGAAGCGTCATGTTTGGTCTTGACCTACGGCACTTCGCATCACGCGCTGAAAAACCGAGCTGAAATCCAACCCGGGGAATCGCTGCTGATTCTGGGGGCGGCCGGCGGCGTCGGTGCTGCCGCGATCGAGCTTGGCAAAGCCGCTGGCGCACATGTCATTGCCGCCGTTTCCTCGGAGGACAAGGCTCAGTTCTGCCGCGATCTGGGAGCGGATGAAACGATCATCTACAGCCGTGACATGGATGACCGTGCCACGCAAAAGGCGTTTTCCGACGAAATCAAGAAACTGTCGGGCGGCGAAGGCATCGATGTTGTGTATGACGCCGTTGGGGGGGCCTATGCCGAACCTGCGGTGCGTGCCCTGGCGTGGAAAGGGCGCTATCTGGTTGTTGGATTTCCTGCGGGTATTCCCAAGATCCCGCTGAACCTCACGCTGCTGAAAGGCTGCCAGATCGTCGGCGTGTTTTGGGGTGCTCACACGGTCCGCGAGCCCGAAATCCACGGCGAAAACATGGCCGACCTGTTCCGCATGTATGCTGACGGACAGATCAAACCGCGTATCTCTGCCCGCTTTCCGCTTGAGAAAGCCGCCGATGCGCTGAACCTGATGCAGGACCGCAAGGTTCTGGGCAAAGTCGTTCTTGATGTCGACTGACGTCGAAAGGAAGCCCAAATGACAAACCGCCAAATCGTGATTGCCGAGTTGCCCAAAGACGCGCTGACCGCCGATCATTTCAAACAAACCACGGCAGATATGCCCAAGGCGGGCGACGGTCAAGTCGTGCTGAAGGTGATCCTGATGTCCATCGACGCGGCCAACAGGTCGTGGATGAAAGGCGCCACATACCGTGCTGCGGTCAACGCTGGCGATGCGATGCCGACCTATGCGATTTGCGAGGTCGTCGAGACCAAAAGCGACCGTGTCGCCGTTGGTGACATTGTCGCCGCCGAGGCAACATGGTCTGATTTTGTCGTCGCAGATGCACGCCGTGTCGAAAAACTGCCAAAGGTACCGCAGCTTTCGAACTTGATGTCGGTTTACGGCATCGCCGGCAAGACGGCATATCACGGGTTGATCTCGGTGGGCCAGCCGATTGCTGGCGAAACCGTGCTGGTGTCGGCAGCTGCAGGGTCGGTCGGCGGCTATGTCGGCCAGATCGCCAAGGCGCTTGGTTGCCGTGTTGTCGGCATCGCGGGCGGGGTCGATAAGTGTCGGTGGGTCAAGGATGAACTGGGTTTTGACGACTGCATCGATTACCGCGCGCCGGGCATGTCCAAGGCATTGCGGGCCGCTTGCCCTGACGGGGTCGATGTGTATTTCGACAATGTCGGCGGCACGGTTCTGGAGACCGCCCTGTTCGCAATGAACGAAAAAGGCCGGATCGTATGCTGCGGCGCGATCAGCCAATATGACACCGAAACACCCACCGGCCCGCGCAACCTGCCCGGTTTGGTGGTGGTCAAGCGGCTGCGCATGGAAGGCTTTATAGTGATGGACTGGGCGCATAATGACGCCAAGGCATTGCGAGCGCTGCAAACGTGGGTGGCGTCGGGCCAGGTCAAGGTAACTGAAGATGTCGTCGATGGGCTCGAAAACGCTCCGCAAGCGTTAATCGGTCTGTTGGCCGGCGATAACAAAGGCAAGCGCATGGTACGTGTCGCTGCCGACCCGTCCTGAAGGAGATATCGCAATGTCTGCATTGAAAGAGGCCGTAGCCCATAGTGAAACCCTGATCGGCACCGAAGTCGGCGTATCCAACTGGATCACCGTCGATCAAAAGATGATCGACGACTTTGCCAAGACCACGCACGATCTGCAATGG
>TARA_R110002073_G_scaffold128034_1_pt1 | contig 24725 bp, 22 predicted proteins | sample TARA_R110002073 | Tara Oceans TARA_R110002073 (sample SAMEA4397174) | marine metagenome | biome: Polar Biome; feature: [DCM] deep chlorophyll maximum layer (ENVO:01000326); material: water (ENVO:00002006), including particulate matter (ENVO:01000060) such as... | depth 40 m | reverse complement strand
GTTGCGGCAATGCCAGTGGCCCATGCCGCCGCCAGTATGAGTGCGGCGCCAATGGCACCGATGAGCGCACCGCGCTCTGTACCGCCGACCACATTTTTACGCAGTACGGCTTCGACGGCGTTGAGACGGTGTGTCTTTACGCCGGCGTCATCTTCGCTTAGCACATGGATTTGCGGTGTGATGACACCGGACTGCTCAAGTTCTTGTTCGATGACCTTGAGCTCGTCCAGATCTTCACTGATAAAGTAGTGGCGTTTCATGCGGCGTTCCCCTGTCAGGCTTGAATAGGTTGAGGATGCTGTACATAAATAGTCATATTGAGTATAGCACTGGCGGTTTCACACGCCATGCGTGTGATGATTTTTATCTTTTTGTGGAATATTCCCCGGTGCCGTTAGCGCAGGAGCGCATAAAAAGCAGGTAAGAAGCAGCTTTTTAGTAACCTTTTGATCTGACAGCACAAGCCGAGGAATTTGTTAATGTTTTTTCGTTACAAAGGCCTGGATTGATAGATGAATAACGATTAAGAACAGCTACATCTTCAGGATGATCTTGCCCATATGTTGGCCGCTTTGCATATGGCCGTGTGCCTGCTCGACCTGATCCAGAGGATAGATGCTGTCGATCAACGGTTTGATTTGCCCACTGTTCAGCAGTGGGTACACGTGCGACAGGATCTCGTCGACCATCACAGCTTTCTGCGCGAAGGTCTGCGCACGCAGTGTGGAGCCGGTCATTGTAATGCGCTTCATCAGCAGGGGGGCGAAATTGACCTCGGCCTTGAAGCCTCTCATGTAGGCGATATTGACGATACGGCCCTCGGGGGCTGCCAGGTTGAGGTTTTTCTGGATGTAATCACCACCGATCATGTCGAGGATGACATCGATCTTGTTGTTGAATCCCAGGCCGGTGAGTACTTCTTCGAAGTCCTCTGTTTTGTAGTTGATTGCACAGGTAGCGCCGTGGGCTTCCAGTGCGCGGCACTTCTCGATAGTGCCGGCTGTGGTGTAAACCTTGGCACCCATTGCAGAACACATCATCACCGCCAGGGTACCGATACCGCTGGCGCCCCCGTGTATCAGCACGCGCTCGCCCGACTGCAGGCCGGCCCGCTGGAACAGGTTGTGCCACACTGTCAGCAGTGCCTCTGGCAGCGCGGCCGCCTCGGCCTTGCTGAACCCGGTGGGAATGGGCATGCACTGCCCGATGGGAGCCACCGCGTACTCGGCGTAACCGCCCCCGTGGGTCAGTGCGCAGATGCGATCTCCCACCTGCCAGTTCGTGACCTGCTCGCCCAGCGCCTGCACAGTCCCGGCAACTTCCAAGCCCATCACAGGCGAGGCATCCTCCGGCGGCGGATACAACCCCTTGCGTTGCAGCAGGTCGGCGCGATTGAGCCCGGCGGAATGGACTTTTATCAGTACCTCGTCGGCACGCGGTGTCGGTACCGGGCCGAGTTCAATGCTCAGGCGGTGGCTCTCGGGATCAACTGCCACGTGGCGGCACTGATCGGGGGCTGGGGTCGGTTCGCTCATTCCGGTACGTCCTTTTCTGGTTGCCGCATGGCACTCATCGGCCGAATCCATGCGATGCAGCAGACTCTAGTCTAGCCTAGGGCAAATGGCGATGGACAGCGCCACTTTCGATACGGGCCGCAATTTGCTCCTCGCTAAAGCCAAACTCGCGCATTATATCCTCGCTGTGTTCGCCGATATTGGCTGCGATGCAGTGAACCTCCGCCTGTGTGCGGCTGAAGCGCGGTGCCGGCGCCGGTTGCCATACCTCGCCATCGTCCAGAAAGGTGCCTCGTGCCTGGTGGTGAGGGTGATGTCGCACCTCGCTCATCGACAGCACCGGCGCGTAACAAACGTCCGCATCGTCGAATATCGCATCCCATTCATCCCGGGTTTTGCGTTTGATGATAGCGCTCATGCGCTCCTTCATCGCAGGCCAGTTCTCCATGTCGAACTGGTTTTCGAAGTGTCTCGCATCATCGCCCAGCTTTTGTAGCAGCGCGGCGTAAAACTGGGGTTCGATCGATCCCAGCGAAATGTATTTGCCGTCGGCGGTTTCGTAGACTTCATAGAAGTGTGCGCCCGAGTCGAGCAGGTTGGTGCCGCGCTCATCGGTCCAGAAGCCCACCTGGTGAGCCGCGAACGTGCTGGCCATCAGCGTGGCCGCGCCGTCGATCATCGCGGCATCGACAACCTGTCCCTTGCCGGAAGTCCTGGTCTCCAGCAGGGCGCACACCATGCCGTAGGCCAGCATCAGTCCGCCGCCGCCGAAGTCGCCCACCAGGTTTAACGGTATCGCGGGTTTCTCGCCGGCGCGCCCGATCGGGTGCAGTGCACCGGACAGCGCGATGTAGTTAATATCGTGGCCGGCAGCGCGAGCCATCGGGCCCTGCTGGCCCCACCCGGTCATGCGGCCGTACACCAGCGCTGGATTGCGCGCCAGGCAGACCTCGGGGCCCAGCCCCAGCCGCTCCATCACGCCGGGCCGATTTCCCTCCAGCAGGGCGTCCGCCTGCTCCAGCAGCGTCAGCACCGTATCGATACCCTCTGCATGCTTCAGGTCGATGCTGATACAGCGCTTGTTGCGGTTGAGAAAGTCCAGCCTCGGGTTGTGTGCAGCGGCAAACACGCTGCCGCCGGGGCGTTCCACGCGAATGACGTTGGCGCCCATATCGGCCAATAACATCGCGGCGAACGGTCCAGGCCCGATCCCTGCAATTTCTATGATAGTAAGCCCCTGAAGTGGTCCCATGGCGTGCTCTCCGAATCTGTTGCAGTTTGTGTGGTGGATGCGGGGCAGGGTGACGCGATCGCGGGCTCGTCGCAATGGCGCTACAGGTCTTAAGGGGTGTCCTTGCAGATCAGGTGCTCAAACATGCCGCGGGCTTCCTCGAGCTTGGCGAAGATGGGGTAGTTGCTGTCCATGGCCCAGCTGGTGGTGAGCATATTCAGGGTGCCGACCACCATCGCGGCGAGAATCTCGGCAGAAAATGTGGTTTGCACATCGCCGATGGCGACGCCAGCGCTGATCAATTGCGTGAAGCTGGACATGGCCGTGTCGCCGACTTCGCGCTGGCGTTCCGAGTCCTCGGCAAAGGTGGACGGCGCCAGCAGGATCAGCTGGCGGTCGATATCATCGTAGCCGGCAAAGTTCGATTCAATGTAGTCGATCATCGCTTCCAGGCGGTCGCGCGTGGTCTGGTGGTTCGCCAGCAACAGGCGCAGCATCGGTTCAGACTGGTCGTACAGCCGGGATATCCCGAGGCCCCCGAGGAGGCTGTGCTTGTTCGGAAAATGCCCGTAGAAGGTGCGGCGGGCGACGTCGGCCTGCACACAGATCTGTTCGATACTGGTTTCTTCTATACCCTGTTCACGAAACAGCTGATACGCCGCTTCCTCGATGCGAGTGCGGATCTCCTGCTTGCGCTTTTCGCGGCGCCCGACGGGGGCCTCAGCCGTGTCCATGAAATTTCCGTAACACTGTTGCATTCGACTAAACATTAAACTATTTTGTATACAAATGTGCAAGCTTGCTCATTTGGGAAGCTATTGCCTGCTTTTCAAGCAACAGGAATTTAAAGGTGCCAGAATGTCTGAACGTTTGATTGTGGTGTCAACCGACTGCCACGCGGGTCTGCCCATTGCCGATTACAAACCCTACGTGGAATCGAAATATCACGAGATGATGGATATGGCAGTGCCCATCACCGTCGATATGATGGAAAAGGCCGAGTCCACATTCCTGATCAAGGAAATCAACGATGCCTGGCGCGCACCGATCAAGCAGGAGCTGACTGGCGCCTGGGATTACAAGGAACGACTGAACATGTTGGCCAACGACGGTATCGCCGCCGAGGTCATTTTCCCTGACGGTATCACCGAAAAGAACACGCCGCCGTTCGGTGCGGGTCTCGGCCTGTCGCCGCGCGACATGGTGCCAGAGTTGCAGTGGGCTGGCGCTATGGCCCACAACCGCTGGCTGGCTGAGTGGTGTGCTAATGATCCCGCCCGTCATATCGGTGTCGCCTCGATTCCCTTGTTGTGGGATGTGCAGCAGGCGGTGGAGGCTGTGCAATGGTGCGTTGAGAATGGCCTCAGGGCAGTGATGATCCCCACCTTGTGGGGCGAGCACGATGCCTATCACCACGTGAAGTACGATCCCTTCTGGGCTGTGTGTGAAGAATTAGAAGTGATTGTTCACTTTCACTCCGGGCCGGCCCCGCACCCGGAATACTTCGGCGCCGGGTTTCCGGTAGAAGACAAGAGAGACGAGATGCCCGGTGCCATGGGCATTTATGTCTCGGAAGTGATGTGGTGGCTGTACCGCCCGTTAACCTTCATGATCTGGGGTGGCGTGTTCGAGCGTTTCCCGAAACTCAAGACTATGATTGTTGAAGGCGGCACGATGTTCATGTTGCCTTCCTGGCTGCGCCTGATGGACTTCCACTACACCGAGGGCCAGATTTCCGCGAAGCTGGGCAATTTCCGCAAGCACCTGTCGCTGAAGCCCAGTGAATATTTCGCACGCAATATCGGCATCGGTGCCTCCTGCGTGTTGCGCCCCGACCTGGACATGCGCGACGAGGTGGGCCTCGAGAAAGTGATGTGGGGCAGTGATTTCCCTCACCCTGAGGGCAGCTGGCCGAATACCGCGCAGTACTTCAAGGACAATTTCAGCAATTTCCCCGAAGCGGATGGGCGCAAGATTCTGGGCGAAAACGCGATCAAATTTTACGGATTGGATAGGCAGCGCCTGCAGGCTGTCGCTGACGAAATAGGCCCCACGGCGGCGCTCTTCAACTGAATCTTCCAGCAACAGGAATGACATTTCCAAAGAGGTATTATGACAATCGTAGAAGCATGTGAATCCAGAACCAATGTCACCCCGGAGTTTCCCATGGGTTGGTATTCCGTTGCCCGATCGCACGAACTGCTGGTGGGAGAGGTCAAGCCCGTGCAAGCGTTTGATCGGGAACTTGTGCTCTATCGCACCCGCTCAGGACTGGCGGTTGTTCAGGATGCCTTCTGCCCGCACCTGGGTGCACACCTCGGCCACAAGGGCCGCGTCGTCGGCGAGACTGTCCGCTGCCCGTTTCACGGTTGGCGCTATGACGCCGATGGCAAATGTGTAGAGATTCCCTACTGTGATGAGATTCCCGAGCGCGCGCGACTGCGCACCTGGCATGCCGAGGAAAAAAACGGAGAGGTGTATATCTGGTTCCACCCGGAAAATACCAGCCCCGAGTGGCCGCTGCCGGAATTGCCCGAGCTTGGCGATCCCAACTGGACGTCGCCGCGTTATACCGAACACCTGGTGCCCGCGCATGTGCAGGATATTTGTGAGAACTCCTGCGACCCGGTGCATTTCCAGTTCGTACACGGCCAGAAGGCAGTCCCCGATTCCAACGTTACCATCGATAAAGACGGGCGCACCATGCACCTGCATTCTGAAATGACCGATGCCGATTACCCCGGACACTTGCATGCCACAACCTACAGTCCCGGTTTTGCGATGGTGCGCACGAATTATGGGCCCGGCGCCGAAATGATCATGTACAACAGCGCCCAGCCTATCAATCGCAATGAGACCATGATGCGCTGGACGCTGATAGTGCGCCGCGAGATCGAAGACGCTGTGGGTGATGATGTGATGGAAGGGATCATTTCAGGCCTCAGCGATGACTACCCGATCTGGGCCAATAAGGTGCACAAGCATCGCCCCGTATTCTGCAAGGAAGACAAGACGCTGGTGCTGTTCCGCAAATGGGTGCGCCAGTTCTACCTGACTTCCAAAGACAAGCGGGAGATAGCGTAGCAATGCAGGATTTCAATAATAAGGTCGCGGTCATCACAGGCGGTGCCAGTGGTGTCGGTCGCTCCCTCGCCTTTGCGCTGGGGCGCCGCGGTGCAAAAATTGCCGTGGGCGACGTCGACAAGAGCGCGATGGAGCAGATACGCGCGGACCTCGCCGCCGAGAATATTGAGGCCATCGTCGAATTTTGTGATGTCACCTCGGTAGAGAGCCTCAGTGCACTGGCGGACAAAACCGAGACCGCGTTCGATGGCATCGATCTGGTGTTTGCCAACGCCGGTATCGGCGCCGGCGAGTCCGGTGCAATGTGGGATTACTCAGAAAAAGACTGGCAGTGGTGTCTCAACGTCAATATGTGGGGGGTGATCAATTCCATCCGCGCATTTATGCCCAGGCTCATCGCGCGCAATGAAGAAGCCCATTTTGTGGTGACGGGCTCGGGCAATGGCGCTCTGTTGGTCTACCCGGATCAGCCTATCTATACGGCGAGCAAGGCGGCAGTGCACGCGATCACCGAAAACCTGCACTATCAGGTGCAGGCGGCGCAGAGCCCGGTTAAAGTGAGCGCATTGTTCCCGGGCCCCCACGTGGTCGACACCGGCCTGTTCAACTCCGGTCGGGTGCGCCCGCAGGAGTTGAAAAAAGATGTCGAAGGTAATGAATCCGGCATCAGCTCTGTCGAGGATATGATCAAGATGTGCGAGGAGTTCGGTATCGAACTGCAAACCACTCATCCGGATGAAGTGGCAGAAATGGCAGTGCAGGGGCTTCAGCAAGACGCCTTCTGGTTGCTGGCTACAACGCCGGAAACAGACGCCAAGATCCGTGCGCGAGCCGAGATGATTCTCAACCGAGAAACCCCTGTGCCCAATATGGTGGGTGCGTAATCCAGCAACGACAATTCATAAGGGAAATAAAATGAGCAATGAACCGAGTGCACCCCAGGGCAACCCGGGGGATATCGTCAATTGGCCCATGCTGAAGATCCAGTATCGGACTGACCCGGATAAAATCGCCGCCCTGCTGCCGCCGGGCATCGAGCCCGGCGCGCAGCCGAACGTGAACCTCACTATCTACAACTTTCCAGTGCCCGATGAACCCGAGTACGGCATCGTCACCAGCGTAGATGCTGTCTACAACGGCGTCGCTGGCGAGTACACGCTGGGCTATGGCATTGATCAGGAGTCGGCGATTTTTGTCAGCCAGGAAACCAATGGCCAGCCCAAGTATCCCTGCACCACCGAATTTTACCGTCTCGGGCCCCAGGTTAAAGCGCGTTGCACGCACCAGGGCTATACATTTGTTGAGTTCCAGGGCTTTTCCAAGGGCCCCTCTGATCCGGGTGAACCGTTCCAGCAAAACGAGTTCTGGCTGAAGTATTCCCGCGCTGTCAGCGTTGGTGGGCCGGCCACTGGCTTCGATTTTCCGCCACATGTGGTGCGTGTGCGCAGCGAATACGGCACCGCCTGGCGCGAGGAAGTTGACGGGACGTTGACGCTGCGCGACAGCCCCTGGGATCCCCTGACCACGTTGCTGCCAATGCGCGAGCAGCTGTCATCCTACCTCTGGTGGCCGACCTTCCTCGACCGTGAGATGACACTGGCGGGACAACTGGATGCAGAGAAGTTCCTGCCGTATGCGGATACCATTTCGGGTTCGCGCTGGCCGGGTACCAATGGTGGACCCAAGCGCGACTGATCCGGGCACAGGAACCTCTCTGTGACAGGGAGGTTCTGTTCCATTCCCCGATTAGCTTGATAAGCAAGCTGTAACCGGTATCGCGAGCCGGCGCGCCGATAAGACCTGACGATGCAGATAATAAAAACCTGGCTCCCCGCCCTCACCGGTATGTGCTGCATGGCGTTCGGCTCCGGCATCATGAGTATTTACGGCTTTTTTGTGGAGCCCCTGTCACAAGAGTTTGGCGTCGGTGCCGCTGTGCTGAATACCGGCCCGATCGCCTTACTGCTGGTGCCGGCCTTGCTCGGCGCACTGATTGGCAAGTTGGCGGACAGGCTGCCTGTTCGGAATATCATGCTGGCGGGTGCCGCCATCGGCATGTTCGCGTTGATCGGTATCGGCCAGGCGCCGACACTGGTGTGGATCGCGGTGGGATTCGTCATTTTTTCACTCGGTATGTCGATGTACGGCCCAGTGGTGGTCAACGGCATGCTGGTAAAACTCTATTCCGGTCGCGAAGCGCGCGCACTGGCCCTGGCTGCTATCGGTGTGAGCCTGGCGGCCATTACTTTACCGCCGCTAATCGGCAGCCTGCTGGCCCACTTTGACTGGCGACTGGCACTGCAGATACTCGCGGCGGGGCTGCTTGTCGTGCTGTGGATGATGATTCTGGCCGGTACGCCACGCGGCGTGGTGGAGACCGTCGGCAGTACTGAAACGCTGGTAGCCGGCGCCTTCTACCGAATCAGGGCATTCTGGCTGATCGGATTGTGCGTGGCGCTGGGTCTCAATGTGATGATCGTGCTGACGATATGCTTTCCACCGTTTTTCACTGGCAGGGGTTACTCGGTGGCAGATGCGGGTTGGTTTCTCGCGATTTCCGGCCTGGCCGGGCTGGCGGGTAAGAGCTGCCTTGCCTGGCAGGGCGATACTGTGCGCAACGCCGTCAAATGGCTGGCGGCTGGCCTGCTGCTGATGCAGGTTGCCGGCCTGCTGTTGCTGTATTTATCCGTGGAGACCTGGCAGGTGGTTATCGCGCTGATCCTGCTGGGCGCTGCGAATGGCGCGTTTATACCGATGCACCCCTATCTCAACAGCCGGTATTTCGACGCCTCTATCATCAGCCAGGTGACAGGCGCCCAGATGCCCCTGTTCTTGCCATTCGGGCTCACCGGCGCACCACTGGCCGGTTACGTCTTCGACCAGACCGGCAGCTACGATATTGTGATGCTGGCACTGGCGGCAACGCTGGTTATCGCGGCGGTACTGATAGCGTGCACACCCGCGACGGCCAAACAGCGTTCAAATTGACGCAAGGCGCGGCCGCCGTTTTTTGCTAGTATCTGCCCCGACATTTCCAATGTGAGCCGTTTGCCACTCAAGGGAGTAACCCATGCCAATGTACCTTCGGAAAAAATTACACGCGCTGCTGCTGATTATTATGAGTGTCGTGGTGCGTTTCTCGCCCTCACTGCGGCATATCGCGTTCGCCGGCAGCGGCAGTTCCCGCCAGTTGTGTGAACACATCGTCCATACCGGCGCGAAAAAAGTCCTGGTGGTGACGGACAAGCCCCTGCGCGACCTGGGCGTGGTCGACAAAGCGGTCGCCGGCCTGCTGGCGGCGGGTGTGGATGTCGCCTATTACGACGGCGTGCTTCCAGATCCCACATTTGACCAGGTGACAGCGGGTGCTGCCGTTGCCAGATCCCACGGAAGTGAGGTGGTGCTGGCCATCGGTGGTGGCTCTTCCATGGATGCCGCCAAGATTATCGCTGCCGCGGCGACCAGCACTGCCTCGCCGACGGAGTGGGTGGGCATGGGCAAGATCAAGCACACCGTACTCAAGCTCTACGCGATCCCGACGACATCAGGCACCGGTTCGGAGGCCACCATGGGCGCGGTGATTTCCGACGTTGTGACACACGAGAAAAGCATCATCATGGCGGATAGCCTGCTGCCGACGGCGGTGGCCCTGGACGCCGACCTGATCGTCGGCCTGCCACCCCATATTACCGCCGCCACCGGCATGGATGCGCTGACCCACGGCATTGAAGCCTATATTGGCGTGTGGGACCGCGGCACGCGGTTAGAGGACGCTCGCCTTGCTATCAAACTGATCTTCGAGCATCTCGCCGATGCCTGCAGTGATGGCAGCAACCTGGATGCGCGCAATGCAATGACGATGGCCGCCTACTACGCGGGTTTGGCGATCAATCAGGTCAATGTGGGCAATGTGCACGCGATTGCTCACCAACTGGGTGGAAAGTATGGCATTCCACACGGCCTGGCGAATTCCCTGGTGTTGCCGCATGTGCTGGAGTTTTGCAGTGAGGAGGCACAACAACGATTGGCGGAACTGGCTGTGCTGATCGGGGTCGGTAAAGTGGGGGAGGCCCCCGGCGCGCTGGCCTACAGGTTCATTCAGGCGGTCAAGGACCTGCGCACTGAGGTGGGTATCCCGGATCAGATGGACGTGATCAAACGCGAAGACTTTGAGGCCATCTGTACGCTGGCGATCAAGGAGGGAGCCGCGTATCCCGTGCCAAGGCTGCTGGATCGAGAGAATGTGATGCTGATCCTGAACAAGATTTCAAAATAGTATCCGCAGCGGCAGGGGCTTCCTTACGGAGGATTTAGGTGGCAACCGCCCATATCGGGCCTATAATGACAGACCGTATTACGATGGAGTTATTGAATATGGAACATGATGCAGACCAGCACAGCCTACAATGTCCCAAGTGCCATCACGGCATGGAGGAAATTACGCACGAGGGTATTACCATTGACCGCTGTACCAATTGCATGGGTCTCTGGTTTGATGAGGATGAGGTTCACCAGCTCAAGGCCCTTAAGGACGGGCATATGGTCGACACCGGGGACGCGAAAGAAGGTTGGAAATGGGATAGCCACTCTGACATCAACTGCCCGCGCTGTGGCAAGGAGATGGAAAAATCTGCCGACCCCAGGCAAAAGCATATCTGGTATGAACTGTGCCCTGAGCACGGCCTGTTTATGGATGCCGGCGAGTTCAAGGATTTCAAGTTCGAATCGATACTCGATCGCTTCCGCAGCCTCATCAAGGGCGATCGCAATATCGTCGCACCCTGAACCTGAAGCACGGGCCCGGCGCTGCAACCACCCGACGCCGGGTCGGGTGACACTGCTGCGGAGCTAATCAGTGTCTGATGTTGCAGGGTTCTGCTGATACCAGTGCACGCCCTGTGTATCGGTGGTACGTGTTATACCGCGCCTGCCCAACAAGCAGTTCAGGTGCGCAAGGGTCTCACCTGTCGCCAGGCCGAACGATTCGCCTTCAAGCTCTCGGTTGAACAGGGCGGGAAAGCAGTCGACCACGCGCCGGGGCTGTTCAAGGTAATCAAAAAGACTGGACAGATCGTCCTTGTGGCCTTCAATTAACTGGTTGAGGCGCACATGCAATCCATAGAATGGTGCCTCATGAGAAGGCAATACCAGCAGGTCGTCGGGCAGGATCTCCCGCAATCGGGCACTGGAGCGCAGCCACTCGTTCAGTGGATCTCCCGCCGGCTCGGTGGGAAAAACACTGACATTCGGTGTGATGCGCGGGAGCACCTGGTCACCGGAAATCAGCAGCTTTAGAGCCGGGCAGTACAGCGTCGCGTGTTCGGGTGAGTGACCACTGCCGATGATGACCTGCCAGTAGCGATCGCCGATGGTAATGGTTTCCCGGTCAACCAGCCGGCGGAAACTGTCAGGCAGCGTCGAAATGGCGCGGCCAAAATTGCCGAACTTCTGCCGGTACTTATCCAGTTGTGCGTCATCGTAACCGGCGGCCCTGTAAAACCGTATTGCCACATCCGGCGCCTGCCGCCCGGTGTCGGCTTTCATCGCGCGGCACATCAGGAATTCCTCGCGCGACATCCACAAATCGCAGTCGAATCGCTCGCTCAGCCAGCCGGCCAGCCCCACATGATCGGGGTGCATATGCGTGCAGATAACGCGGTTGACAGGTTTGCCCTGCATGAAACCGCTGAACAACTGCTCCCAGGTCTCGCGCGCACCGGGGATGTCGAGACAGGTGTCCACCACCGTCCAGCCGTCCCCGTCCTCCAGCAACCACAAGTTGATGTGATTCAATGACATTGGCATCGAGAAGCGGGCCCAGTAGACACCGTCGGCGATTTTTTCTGGCTCACCGGGCGCCGGGTCTGCACGGCGCGAATAGGGGTAGGTGAGCCCGTGATACAGCTCGGGACTGGGTTCCAGCATGGGCACTGCTTCCGTATTTTCGATCAAGAAAAGGGGATTTGAGTGCTATTGTAGTCGCTAGCGGCTGGAATGACAGCCGGCCCTAGCCGACCCCGCGCTCGCTGTCGCCCCAGTACTGCGCCCGGACCGCCTTTTTATCCGGCTTGCCCACGGGTGTCAGTGGAATCCCCGCGACAAAATCGATGGACTTGGGAGACTGCACCGAGCCCTTGGCGCTCTTGACCAGCGCCTGCATCGAGGCGACCAGTTCGTCGCTGGCTTCAAAGCCGGGCTTGAGTACAACCACCGCTTTGACCGCCTCGCCCCAATGGTCATCGGGAACGCCGATAACAACGACCTGGCCTACGGCCTCGTGGGTGGTCAACACATCCTCCACCTCGCGCGGGAACACATTGAAGCCACCGGTGACGATCATGTCCTTGGTGCGATCCACAATATAGAGGAATCCGTCCTCATCCAGCTTGCCGACATCGCCGGTGTGAAGCCAGCCGCCCGCGAAAGCCTCTGCCGTTTGCTCCGGCATGTCCTTGTACCCTCTCATGACCAGTGGCCCGCGAATGCAGATTTCGCCGGCTTCACCGGGTGCGACTTCGTTGCCCTCGGGGTCGCGCAGGCTCATGTGAACCCAGGGAGTGGGACGGCCACAGGACGACAGTCGCTGGGGCTTGGACAGGTCATGATCCTTCTTGCGCATATTGGCGATAACCATGGGGCACTCGGATTGTCCGAAGAACTGGTAGAAGATTTGCCCCCATTTTTTTATCCCCTCCTCCAGCCGTGCCGGGCTCATTGGTGAGGCACCGTAAAATATGGTTTCCATGCTGGACATGTCAGCCGTGGCAGAGCGCGGTGAATCCAGCAGGAAGTACAGCATCACCGGCACCAGCATGGTACAGGTGATCCGGTGTTTTTCGACCATGTCGAAAAACTCGTCGGGGCTGAAACCCTGCATTACGTAAAAAGCGCCGCCCTTTTGCAGCACAGGAATGAAGAAGGCCGCTGCGGCGTGAGACAACGGGGTTGCCATCAGCATGCGTATCTCCTCGGGAAATTCCCACTCGGCGAGTTGGATCTGTGTCATCGCTGAGGTGACGCTGTAGGTGCTCATCACACCTTTGGGCTTGCCCGTGGTGCCACCGGTGAAGTTGACGGAGGAGATGTCGTCGGGGAGGACGTCCGGCGCCACCAGCGGTTTCGGCGTGAATGTCGCCGCCAGCGCCAGGTAGTCATCGCCTATCGCATTGGGGCCGAAGCCGAGCAGGTTTTTCAGCCCCGGGACTCGCTCCTTCAGTTGGCCTGCCAGTTCCGCGAACACTGAGGCGTCAAATATCAGTGTTTCGATTTCAGCGGCTTCAAGCACATAGGCGTGGTCGTCGAGCGAGCCCAGTGGATGCAGCGGTGTACCGATGCAACCGGTGAGTTGCATCGCTGCGATGTTTGCCAGCACTTCCGGCCGGTTCGCAGAGATAACAGCTACCCTGCTACCCACGCCCATACCTTTGGATTGCAGCGCCTGCACCATCTGGCTGGCACTTTCGCGTACATCCTTGTAGCTGGCCACTTTGTCGCCCAGAAACAGGCAGGGTTCATCATTGTAACGGTTGAGGCCATCAATCAGCAGGTGGGGCATCAGAGGTTGGTGTCGCAGCGCATCGGTTGTCATAGTGTCTCCAGATGTAAGATTTTGTTTTCGGGTATTCAGTCTTGTATTTGCAGTGCGCGCCGCAGTACGGCGAACATTTCCCTGGATTCGCGCCGGCTGACCTGGGCGCTGGTAAAAAGGCTGGAGCCGTGGAACGTGCCGGGGAAGCTGTGCAGTTCGGTGGCGACACCGGCCCGCATCAGTTTCAGTGCGTACTCCACGCCTTCATCGCGCAGCGGGTCGAACTCCATGGTGTTGATATATGCCGGCGGCAGGTCCGATAAATCCTCGGCCCGGGCAGGGGCCGCGTGATAGGGCACATCATCCGCACCGCGCTGGTACTGGTCGCCGAGGTAAAAGTCCCAGCTCAGTTCGGCATTGGGTCGGTTCCACATGGGCGTATCGACAAACTGCCGCATGCTGGCGGTTTGCAGCCGGTCGTCCAGTTCGGGGATGCCCAGGTACTGAAAACAGATCTGCGGGCCGTTGCGGTCTCTTGCCAACAGTGCGACCGCGGCTGCAAGGCCGCCGCCGGCACTCAGTCCGAATACTGCCAGGCGTGCCGGGTCGACCTGTAACTCGGCGCTGTTGCTACTGGCCCATTGCAGCGCCGCATAGCAGTCTTCCAGTGCACCGGGGTAGGGTGTCTCGGGCGCGAGGCGGTAGCCGACAGAGATGATCACCACGCCCAGCTCGCGACAGAGCGCGAAGCAGGTACCCTGCTCGCCGTCGAGGTTGCCGATAACAAAGCCGCCACCATGAATTTGCAATATTCCAGGTACAGCTTCACTGACTCCGTCGGGGGTGTAGATACGCACGGGGACATCGGGCGCGCCTGCCGGGCCCGCAATCAACCGGTTCTCGACGGTAACGCCACTGTCGTCGAGATCTGAGCTCATGGATGCGACCAGTTCCGAAAAGCTTGCCCTGGCCTGCTGGGGATTGCTGATCGTCAGTGTAGTGTCCGGCAGAAACTCCAGCATTTCTGCCAGTTCTGGGTCGTAGTTATAGCTCATCGTTATCCATTCCCTGATGTCTGTCGCGTGCCGCACTGTTTTCTTCGAGCAATGATCTGGAAAGCCAGATCATTCCGGGAGGCGAGATCAAAGCGCAGCCAATAGACTATACTGTCCAATTACAATGTGTATCTCAAGAGTATAAGAAAGGATACTTTTGGGCAGAGTAATTCTCGCCGCCCGGTGTCGCATGCCCGCCTTACGGACAATAACCCATATCGGTAATATTGCGGGTTCTGCGACCTGTCTCACAGTTCGCGCTTTAGTTCTGTCATGTCGCGTCTATAGTATTTAAAAGAAAACAGGAGAGAGTTCCGGAGCGCTCACAATGGCACAGTTAGACACTCGCAGCACAGACGCCAGATACCGTACAAGCAGGATGTTTCAGGACAATGGTGGCTGGTTTTTCAAAACTCGTGAAGGTGAAACTGTCGGGCCGTTCCCGGAAGAGCTGGAGGCATCTACCCAGTTGGAAGTGTATATCCGGTTGGTCAATTCCGGACTGTTGCCTTGCCAGGAAGCGCTGAGACCGACTGCAGTGGATAAAAAGCAAGCTGGGTGAGCGCGGTTGTGCAGAACCTGTTCTGGTGTAATAAGCCTCGCCTTGCACTTCCACCGGCACCCGGTGCCTGCTAGCCTGAACGACACCCGCCTCCCTCTGCTGGAAAGCTTATGCATCGTTTACTGCACCTGACTTCACTGATTTGCCTTTTCACCTTCGGTCCAGCGATAGCCGTTTTCGCCGGTGAGCCCGCCACCGAAGAACCCCAGCCCCCTGTCGTCCTCAGCTCCGGTGCCGAGGGCGGTGGCTACTGGAACGCCGCGAACCGTATGCAGTCTGTCGCAGCGGCAAGAGCAGATCTGGCGGTGGACATCCTGCCCAGCAGCGGTTCCCTGGAAAATCTTGAGAAGTTGCTCGATGAAAATAGCCCGGTGAACCTGGCCTTCGCCCAGGCGGATGCGACGCAGTATTACCTTGATCAGCACCGCGGACAGATTGAGAAGCTCGATTTGCTGGAGAGTATCGGGCAGGAGTGTGTCTTCATCATGGCCGGAGTGGACAGCGGCATCCGCAACGAAAAAGATTTCCACGACGCCAGCGATTTGCGCCTCGGTATTGCCAGTCCCACCAGCGGTGTTGCGGTGACGTTCAACTACATGGTGAGCGAGATACCGGCCATGGCAGATATCGATGTCAGCTACGGCGATACCATGGCTGCGATGGAGCAGTTGAACTCCCCGGATGGTCCCGTGGATGCGGTGATGGTGGTGCACAGGCCGCGCTCCCATTCGCAGGAAGTGGATTACGCACTGGCACACAGCGATCGCGTTCGCTTCGTCGAGTTGAACGATGAGCTGTTCCTGCAGGGGATGTGGAACGGGGACAGGATTTATCGCACCATGAAACTGGCGATGCCGGAACCGCATGCGCCGGTACAGACCCTCTGCGTCCGGGGTTTACTGCTGGCGAACAAACAAAAACTGTCGATCGAGCAGCGCAATAAACTGGGTGACCTGATGCTGTACCACTGGATGGAAATCTACCCGACGCAGTAAAAAACGCCGTTGCGGCGCTGTCGCTCAGGTGCCAGTAGTATCACTGTCGGGTGAGACCCTCTCCAGGAGTGCCCTTCCGGGGATGGATCGCAGTAACTGTTGTGTATAGGGTTGCTGCGGGCGTTCGAACAGGTCCTCGGTGCCAGCCTGCTCCACAATCTTTCCTTTGTGCAGTACCACGATACGGTCCGCCAGTTGGCGCACCACGGATAAGTCGTGTGAAATAAACAGCATCGTGAGGCCGTACTCCCGGCCCAACTCGCGCATCAGCTCCAGTATTTGCGCCTGAATCGTGACATCCAGTGCCGATACGGGTTCATCCGCGACCACGAAGTCCGGATGGGTGGCCAGTGCCCGGCCGATTGCGATGCGCTGGCGCTGGCCGCCGGAAAACTCGTGCGGATACTTGCGTACAAATGCCCGGGCCAGGCCGACATCGTCCATCAGGCGCAGGACATGTGCGCCCACTGTGCTGCGGCTTTCTATGCCGTGCAGTAACAGCGGCTCCGCCAGCGTGTCGTACACCGTCATCCTCGGGTTCAGTGATGCGAACGGATCCTGGAAGATGAACTGCATTCTGCGGCGCAGGTTTTTCAGATCCCGCCGCTTTAACGCGGTGACATCGGTGCCGTCGAAATCGATGTGGCCAGAGCTGACAGGCAGCAGGCGCAGCAGCGAGCGACCGATGGTCGATTTGCCACTGCCGGATTCACCGACCAGGCCCAGCACTTCTCCTCGCAGCACCTCAAAGCTGACATCGTCAACCGCTTTTACCACCGTCTTGCCAGACTGAAATGAGGTACACAGGTTTCGTACCGTCACCAATGGCTGCGATGCCGGCAGTGCAACCGGCTTGCCGCCGCGCGGAATCGCTCGCAACAATTTTTGTGTGTAAGGATGCCTGGCGTTGCGGAAGATATCCTCGCGGTTGCCCGTCTCCACGATGCGCCCCTGTTGCATCACCACGATCTGGTCGGCGATGTCCGCGACCACGGCGAGGTCGTGGCTGATAAACAGTACACCGATATTGCGTTTGGCCTGAAGCGCTGCCAGCAGCTTGAGAATTTGTGCCTGTATCGTGACATCAAGGGCGGTGGTCGGTTCATCGGCGATCAATAGTTCGGGCTCATTGATCAACGCCATGGCGATCATCACGCGCTGGCGCATACCGCCCGAAAACTGGTGGGGGTAGTTGTCGATGGTGGCAGCAGGATCGCGGATGCCTACCTCTTCCAGCAGTTCCAGCGCGCGCTTGCGCGCTTGCACATGGCTGACCTTCTTGTGATACAGCAGCGGCTCCATTAGCTGCTTGCCGATTGTCATATAGGGGTTGAGGCAGGTCATAGGATCCTGGAACACCATGGCGATATCGCGCCCGCGAATCTTGCGCAGCTCGGCCGGTTTCAATTGCAGCAGATCCTGGCCGTGGAACAGGGCGCGGCCACCGTCGATACGCCCGGGCGGCTGTGGGATGAGCCCGAGCAGGCTGTAGCAGGCAACTGATTTGCCCGAGCCCGACTCCCCGATCACCGCAGTGATTTTTCCGGTCTCGACTGTGAAGCTGATATCGTCGACCGCCTTGTTGGTGCCCATACGGGTGACAAAACTGACGCTGAGATTTTCTACCTTGAGCACAGGGTCAGTCCTTCGCGCCGCGCACGTCCAGCGCATCGCGCAGTCCGTCGCCGAGGAAATTGAGTGAAAACAGCGTCAGTGTCAGCACCAGGCCGGGGAAGATCAGCAGCCAGGGATACTCTTCCATGCCCTCTGCGCCATAGGAAATCAGCAGGCCCCATGAGGTTTGCGGCGGTTGTACGCCCAGGCCCAGGAAACTGAGAAAGGCCTCCAGCAGCATCACGCTGGGAATGGTCAATGTGGTGTACACGATAATCGGCCCCAGTGCGTTGGGGATCAGGTGGCGACGAATAATGGTGGCGGGCGACAGCCCCAGCGAGATCGCCGCTTCTACAAATTCCTGCTGTCGCAGCGATTGCACCTGTGAGCGCATAATGCGCGCCATCGTCAGCCATTCCACGGCACCAATCGCCAGAAACAGCAGCAACATATTGCGCCCGAACACCACCATCAGCAGCACGATGAATATCATGAAGGGCAGCGCATACAGGATATCCACCAGTCGCATCATCACCGCATCCACCTTGCCGCCGGCATACCCGGCCACTGCTCCCCATGTCACGCCGATCAAAAGTGCTACCGCGGTGGCGATGAACCCTACGGCCAGAGAAACCCGGCCGCCGTACATGATCTGGGTGAGCAGGTCGCGGCCGTAGATGTCCGTGCCCAGCCAGTGAGCTGCCGACGGCGGTGTGGCGCCCATAGCGAGCTGCTGCTGCGCGTAGCCGTAGGGTGCGATCCACGGCGTCAGTACCGCGACCAGTACAAAAAATACCAGTACCGCGAGGCCGCATACCGCCAGCCGGTTGCGACGCAGGCGCAGCCAGGCGTCGCGCCACAAAGAGGTGCCCTGTTCGGCCTGTGCGATATCGGTAATCACCGGTGCGCTCATCTACCGCTCTCCGTACTGGCTGCGCAGCCGCGGGTTCATCCACGCCGCAAGTATGTCGGACAGCAGGTTGAACACCACGATTAGTGTCGCCAAAAACACGGTGGCGCCGAGAATCATGGTGTAATCGCGATTAAAGGCCGCCTGTACATAAAAGCGACCGAGGCCGGGTATCTGGAAAATGGTCTCCACCACGAAGGAGCCGGACAGCAGGCCGGCAAACGCCGGGCCGAGAAAGGCGACCACCGGTATCATGCCGCCGCGCAGGGCGTGGCCCACCACCACACGCCACTCGGGCAGGCCCTTGGCGCGCGCGGTGCGAATATAGTCCTGTGACATGACCTCCAGCATGCCGGCGCGACTCAGCCTGGCAATGTAGGCCGCATAGGTGGAGCCCAGAGTGATGGCTGGCAGTATTTTGTCGCCGGGCATATCGCCCCAGCCCGACACCGGCAGCCACTCCAGGTAAATGCCGAACACCAGAATCAGGATGGGGCCCATCAGCAGCGACGGCACGCAGATACCGATCATCGCCACCGACATGGGGATATAGTCCTGCGCTGTGTTGGGGCGCAGTGATGCGATTACGCCGGCGATGGCGCCGATGCTGATGGCCACCAGCAGTGCATAGAGACCCAGTTCCGCGGTAACGGGAAAGCCCGCGGCGATCAGTTCATTGACACTGCGCCCCGGGTATTTGAACGATGGCCCCAGATCGCCCTGCGCCAGATCACCGAGATAGGCGGTGTACTGCTCGAACATCGGCAGGTTCAGCCGGTACTGGGCTTCGAGCGCCGCCTTGACCTCGGGTATGACCGCCTTCTCACTGGAGAAGGGGCCGCCCGGTGCCAGGCGCACCAGAAAAAACGTGACAGTGATGACGACCAGAAGTACCGGGATCGACTGCAGCACACGAAAGCCAATAAAACGCCACATGCTATTGCTCTGCCTGCCAATTGCTATCCAGCGACAGGTATTTGTAGTTGACGTAATTCATCAGGTTGGGCGGCTTGCCGCGCACGCTCGGGTGGACCAGGTGATTGCTGGTATAGGTGTAGATGGGGATGATTGGCATCTGCTCCATCAGGCGCGTCTCAGCGGCTTTGAAGATAGCGTAGCGCTGCTCCCGTGATTTGGCGTGCGGCGCTTGTCGCTGCACGAGATCGTCATACACCGGGTCGCAAAACCCGGTGTTGTTGTTGCCGCCATTGCACAGGAACAGGTCGAGGAAATTGTTCGGATCGACGTAATCGCCGATCCAGCCGCGCCGCGCCATCTGGAAGTCCATCTGGTCGACAGAGTCCAGGTAGACCTTCCACTCCTGGTTCGCCAGCGTCACATCGATGTTCAGCGCTTCCTTCCACATCTGCTGCAGCGCCACTGCAATCTTGAGGTGACTCTCACTGGTGTTGTAGATCAGCTCCAGGCCCGGCCAGCCGTCGCCATCCGGGTAGCCGGCCTCCGCCAGCAGCTGCCTCGCCCGCTCGACATCGTAGTCGAAAATCTTGGGTGGCTGGTAGCCGAGTGTGCCGGGTGGCGTGATGCTGTAGGCGGGCACATTGGTGCCGTGCAACACAGAGTCGTTGAGAAGTTCGCGATCGACTGCCAGCGACAGGGCCTGTCGCACGCGCACATCGTCGAGCGGCGGTTTGTTGGTATTGAGTAGATAGAAGTAGGTGCCTAGATAGGGCGCATTGGCATAGGGGCTGTTTTCCATCGCGCGGTACACGGGAATCTTGTCCAGCGGAATGCTGTAGCTGTAGTGCAACTGCCCGACGCGAAACATGCGTTCCTCACTGGAGATATTCTCGGCCGGATAGAACTCGATACCGTTCAGCTTTACCCGATCCCTGTCCCAGTAGGTGTCGCTTTTTTCCACGATGATGCGGCGGTTCAACTGCCATTCTTTCAGCCGGAAGGGGCCGTTGCCGACGATATTCTCGACGCGTGTCCACGGTGTGAAGCGATCGGTCGCCTTGCCGAACTTTTCAATGGTGGGTCGATGCACGGCGTAGGTGCTTTGATGATCCATCAGCTGGATAAAATACGGTGTCCGCGCATTCAACTGTACCTGCAGTGTGTGCGGGTCGAGCGCCTGTACGCCCACTTTCGAAAAATCATCCAGCTTGCCGGTGGCAAATGCCTCGGCGTTCTTCACCGGGTACAGCATGTAGGCATACTGGTTGCCCATGGCGGGATTCAATGCGCGCTGCCAGGACCACACAAAGTCCTCTGCCGTCACCGGGTCGCCGTTCGACCATCTGGCCTCGGGATTGAGGTGAAAAGTAATGGTCCGGCCGTCCTGGCTGATATCCCAGCTCTGTGCAACGCCAGGTTCCGATTCCAGGGTGTAGGGATTTTTGACGGTCAGACCCTCGAACAGCGCGCTGACGATATTGCTTTCGGGGATGCCGGTGACCACATGCGGATCCAACCCCTGCGGTTCGGTGCCGTTGCCGACGTGGAGTATCCCCTCGCGGTTGCCTGTAACAACATTCGACTCGCCACTGCCGCAGGCCAACAGGCTCAGTACGGTGATGACGGGCAGTAGCAATAGCAATGCGCTAAATCGCATAGTGACGGCTTAATCCAGTGATTTGCGGAAGCGCTTGGTCGCGAATGCCAGCATAACGACAGTGAATCCGAGTAGCCAGAGGATATCAGGCAATAATTGCGCAGCGTCAGCGCCGCGCAAAACTACCGCGCGTATCAGGCGCATGTAATGGGTGGCGGGGAGTATCTCGGCAATGTACTGGGCTGGCAGCGGCATGGCGTCAAAGGGGAACATAAACCCACTCAGCAGGATTGACGGCATCAGTACAAAGAATGTCATCTGCATCGCCTGCATCTGGGTCTCGGCCAGCGTGGAGAACAGCAGGCCCAGCGCCAGGCTGGCTGCAATGAAAGGGAGAGTGACTGCAGACAGGCTGACTATCTCACCCTGGAAGGGCACGTTGAATATGAGTCGACCCAATCCCAGAATAATCGTGACTTGCACCAGCCCGACAAAAATATACGGCACCAGTTTGCCTACCATCAGCTCAAGGGGATGGATGGGGGTGGTGATGAGCAGTTCCAGGTTTCCCCGCTCGCGCTCGCGGACCAACGCAACGGCGGTGAACAGTACCAGCGTCATGGTCAGGATGATGGCGGTCAGTCCCGGCACGATGTTCACTTCTGACCGCCGCTCGGGGTTGAAAAACAGTGCCACTTCGAAGGTCGGCGTTGACGTCTGGTACGCCCCGGCGGGAGTCCCGGCCTCCAGGTGCAGCGGCATCGTGCGCAGGCCCAGCAGGGCGGCGCTCACCATGGTGTCGGAGCCATCCACCAGCCACTGCCCCACCGGCTCTCCGCGTGCCACGCGCTGGGCGAGATTCTCTGGCAGCACCAGCGCCGCGCGGACGGTGCCGTCGACAATAGCCTCCTCCGCTTCTGCCGCAGTCGCATAGTGGCCGACGATATCCACCACCTGGGTGACGCGTACCTGTTCCGTGATGAACCGCGCGGCGCCGCTGCCGCTGTTGTCCACCACCGCTATCGGGATGTGGCGAACCATAGTGCTGATGGCGTAGCCAAAGAGTATCAGCTGCATCAGCGGGATCAGCACCACCATGGCAAAGGTCACCCGGTCGCGTGACAATTGCTTGAATTCCTTACCGGTAATGGCGCCGATGCGGCGCAGTGAGCTCACGCTTTGTCTCCACCGCTGGTGGAGGCGACAAACACGTCTTCCAGACTCGCAGCGGCGCAGCTCAGCGTCAGTGTGGAGTCAGACAGGTGGCTGCGCAGGTAGCTTGCCGCATCCGCAGTGCCGCGCCGCAACAACACGCGCAGGTGAAGGCCCTGCTGTGCGGCGGAGTGCACCTGAGGCAGGCGCAGTGCCTCCTCCTTGACCTGGCGCAGGTTGTCGCCGGTGACCGCCACCACGCGATCCTCTAGCTGTGCCAGCAGTGCCTGCGGCGTACCCTGGTTGCGCAGGCGGCCTGTTTGCAGGATTGCCAGTTGATGGCAGCGCTCCGCTTCATCCATGTAATGGGTGGAGACCAGGATCGTGGTACCGGCATCGCTGAGGTCGAAGAGCTTTTCCCAGAAGTCGCGCCGGTTTTCCGGGTCGACAGCTGACGTTGGCTCGTCGAGGAACAGCAGCGTAGGTGCGTGCAGCGTCGCCACGGCGAGCGCCAGTCGCTGGCGCTGGCCGCCGCTCATCGCACTGGCGAAGCGGCTGCGCATGTCTCTCAGCGCGTAGCGATCCAGCAGCTCATCGATCCGCGCTTTCGCATCCGCGCCTGCCAGCCCGTGGATTTTGGCCATGAACTGCATGTTCTCCACCACGGTAAGATCGTCGTACAGTGAAAATTTCTGTGTCATATAGCCGATATTGCGGCGCAGTGTTTCGGCCTGTGCCGGGATGTCCAGCCCCAGTACCCGGACATCGCCGCTGGAGGGAGTGAGTAGACCGCAGAGCATACGAATGATGGTGGTTTTGCCGGAGCCGTTGGGCCCCAGAAACCCGTAAATTTGTCCCGTTGGAATGTCCAGGTCAACGCTGTCGACGGCAGTGACGTCAGCGAAGTGCTTGGACAGTTTTTTCGCGTGAATCGCGATCTCAGTCATCGCTGAGCAACACCTGTGCAGGCAACCCGGTGGGTAGCGCTTCGCCGTTTTCAATATCGAACTCTGCCAGATAGACAAGGCGCGCACGGTCGCTGGCGTTGAGGGCGAAATACGGTGTGAATGCGGCTTCCGAGGAGATCCAGCGAAGTGTTCCGGTGAGAGGTTCTGCGATGCCGTCCACGCGGACAGGCCTGCGATCCCCCACGTGCAAGCGCGCCCGCCAGGGCTCTGGCACATACACCCTGGCGTAGGGTGCCGCGTCGGCCAGCAGCACGGCGACCGTTGACCCCATCGTGACGCGTTCGCCGACATGCCACGGCAGGCTGTCGAGGTAGGCATCGCGTGTCGCTACAACGCTGAGATCGGACAACTGTTGTTGTTCGATTGCGAGTTGGGCAGACGCTGCCTGCACCGCCGCTGCGCCCTGGTCCAACTGCTCCTTGCGGGTGCCGTTGGTCAGGCGCAACAACTCTTCGTGGGCGGATTGCAGGGCGGCCTCAGCGGCGTCGCGATTGGCCACGGCGGAATCCAGGTTCGCCGGTGCCGTGAGTTTTTGCTGCAGCATTTTTTTGGTTCGCTTGTAGCTTGCCTGTGCCTCCACCACGGTTGCGCGCGCTCCTGCGACCCGGGCACTCGCGGCGGCGATATCCTCTGCGCGCGCACCATTGCGCAACTCTTCGAGTCGGGCGTTGGCCTGCGCGAGTTCTGCTTTGGCATAGGCGACCCTGGCCAGCTGGCGAGTGTCATCCAGTTGCACCAGCAGCGTGCCGGCAGTCACCATCGTGCCTTCGGGGACGGGTTCCTCTACCAGGATTTCGCCAGCGGTGGCCTTGAGCACAATGCGGTCGCGTTCCAATGTACCCAGCGCTTCGCGCGCGCTGTTATCGTCGCATGCTGCCAGTAGCAGAACTGCAAGGATGATAACCGCGATTCGCATGGGGAGGCCTGCTACTGTGAAGGGTGTCCTGCTGCATTTTTATACGCAGTGCGACGCGCGCTTGCAAGCGCTTCACAGTTGTTTCACCTCTGCCGGGCGCTACCTGCTATTGTGCGCGAAGCAGCGCTGGCTGTGGCGATCGCGTCAGGCCGCTGATTTGCTGTGGGCTTGTACAGCCGGGCCGGTGTAGCGGGCGCGAGGACGAATGAGGCGACTGTCGCTGCGGAATTCCAGAAAGTGGGCGATGTAGCCGTACACGCGCGACATTGCGAACATCGCGGTAAAAAAGTGTGTGGGTATGCCCAGGCTGTGGAATACCGCGCCCTTGTAGAACTCTACGTTGGCCCAGATTTCCTTGTCCTTTTCTGCGAATGCACGCTGGCAGGCTTCCTCCACCGCGATCAATGTGGCGAGCAGGTTTTTGCTCTCGGCATCCTGGCATAACTCGACTGCCATGGGCTTCAGTATCTTCGCGCGTGGGTCGACGGTGCGGTACTCCCGGTGGCCCATGCCCATGATCTTCTCCTTGTTCGCCAGGCAGTTGGTGACGTAGGCCTCGGCTTTGTCCGGGCTGCCTATCTCAATAGCCATCTCCAGTGCCGCCTGGTCAGCGCCTCCGTGCAGTTTGCCAAACAGTGTGCCGATGGAGGCGGAAATGCTCGATTGGATAGGGGCGAGAGA
>TARA_R110002073_G_scaffold37486_1_pt1 | contig 24748 bp, 26 predicted proteins | sample TARA_R110002073 | Tara Oceans TARA_R110002073 (sample SAMEA4397174) | marine metagenome | biome: Polar Biome; feature: [DCM] deep chlorophyll maximum layer (ENVO:01000326); material: water (ENVO:00002006), including particulate matter (ENVO:01000060) such as... | depth 40 m | reverse complement strand
AAAAAATCTTCAATAAAACTCTTCCCCTGAACGGTTAAGTCAACGATCATTGCTCTGCGATCATTTTGGTCTTTTTTTCGGGAAACAAATCCGCTTTTTTCCAGATTATCTATAACAAGTGTAATGTTACCGCCGCTCTTCAAAAGCTTTTGCCCTAATTCCTTTTGGTTTTGCGGCCCCAGGTGAAGCAGTGCCTCCAAAATTCCGAATTGGCTTATTGTGAGATCCGCCTCTGATAAATGCCTGCATAATCTTTGGTTTAGACTTTCTGTTGCCCTCATCAATTTTATGAAAGTATTAAGTGTGGCTTTTTGTTCTTTAGTCCCTTCAAAATGAGTTGGCATAGAAACACATTAAATTGTTTAGTATTAAGCTAATATATTCAATTATTGAACTAATAAAACCATTTTTTAGTTAATAAAAAGCAGAGTAGTTATTCTTTTTTCTACTTCTGGACTTAGCTTTTCCGTAATAATTAAATTTCTATTTCGGAATAATGAAAAGAACTCCTAGTTTATCAAAAAATTAAATAAAAACTACTACTTTTAATGCTTCAACAACTCATTGCTTTACGAAAAGAGATACATCGTTTTCCAGAATTAAGCGGTAAAGAATATGAAACCGCTCAGCGTATTGTCAACTTTCTTACCCCTTTTGAACCCGATCAAATCATTACCGAATTGGGAACTACAGGTGTTGCAGCTGTTTATGATTTTGGGAAAATCGAAACTACTATTATGATCCGCTGTGAATTAGATGCTCTACCCATCCAGGAAATAAATTCTTTTGAATATCGAGCCACTGTTGATTCAGTATCTCACAAATGCGGCCATGACGGTCATATGGTTATCGTTGCGGGCTTGGCTTCGTGGTTACAAAATGCTTCTATCGAGAACGCAAGGATTGTACTCCTTTTTCAGCCGGCCGAGGAAACCGGCGAAGGCGCTCCGGGCATTCTTGCCGATTCAAAATTCGAGGAAATTATCCCGGATTATATTTTTGCTCTCCATAATTTACCCGGCTTTCCGATGCATCAAATTGTTACTACCGCAAGTGAATTTACTTCGACCGTGCAAAGTGTTTCAATCTCACTTCATGGTAAAGAATCGCATGCTGCAGAACCTGAAAACGGAATAAATCCTGCATTAGCTATAGCCGAGCTCATTAACTCTTTTGAGGACATTGTGATCAATGATGTTAATAGCGATGATTTCACATTAATCACTCCTGTTTACAGCTCTATGGGAGGCAAAGATTACGGAGTTTCTCCTGCTGATGGTGAATTGCATCTGACTGTGCGGACATGGACCCCTGAACAAATGAATAGTTTGATGGAGAGAATTGAAACTATTGCTTTACAGACGGCGAAAAAGCACAAGCTCAACCATGAGTTGTTTTGGTTTGGTTATTTTGCTGCAACTAAAAATCACGCCTTCTGTAATTCTGTGATACAAGAATCTGCTACTGAAAAGGGAACTGATTGTGTCTTTCAGAAACATCCGTTTAAGTTTGGCGAAGATTTCGGTGTTTTTACTCAACGGTATCCGGGTGCAATGTTTGGATTGGGTTCAGGAACTGATACTCCCGCTCTACATAACCCTGATTATGATTTCCCAGACGAAATTATTGAAACGGGCATTTTAATGTTTACGGAGATTATTACTACCATATTAGAGAAGAAATAATCACCTGCCTGTGCCTAAGGCATCACTTTGTGGGAATCTGGATTTTTTTGTAGTGCAAATGAACTTTAAACCTCAATTCGCCCTAAGAACATGCTCATTATCGTTACTTAAATGTTGAGGTTTTTTTCTAAAAGGCTTCAAATTACTCGGCATTTGAACGATGGTCGGAGAAAGTGGGCGAACAAGTTTGCGAGTCCGAATGGACGAATAAATCTCTACAGGCTGGGTTTAGAAAACTTCCTGGATTGAACGAAGACCATGAGATTTATTCAGCAAACTTATTCCTCACGCCGACCAGTGTTCATAGCCGGGAGCTTACCCAAGGGGATGCCTTTGGCATTGTTACTTTTGTCGCCTGCCTGTCGGCAGACAGGGCACAAAAGTAAGGCAAAACAACGATCGAAGGCAGCATGTTGAATATGTATGTGTAATTTCGAGAAGTCTATAGACATTGTACAATCGCTTATTTCGATGTATAGGCTTTTCTCCTGAAAACGTTCGCTACATAGGTGTTTCTGGATTGGTTAAAACTCTTTTCTTGGATCGGGCTCAGGTTTTAAAGTTCAATCTAGATTCCTACCTGCGCCCGCCTACCAAAGTCTTGTACGGCTGTCAGGAAGGACGTTAGAACTTTAATTATATACTATATAAAATCGAACTGTAGTTCTTTGTAGGGCTAAACTCCTGAAAACGCTCAAATATCATAAACCACTGAAACCGGGGCATGATCTGATATGTCCCACTTCATTTCTATTTCTGCTTCAACAGCTTTTTTAGCAAGCCCTTTTGTAGCAAAGTGATAATCTATTCTCCAGCCTTTATTTCTTTGTTTAGAAGCGGCTCTGTAGCTCCACCAACTGTATAGATCGGGCTCGCTTTGATGAAGGTTTCTAAACACATCCTGATAGCCAATACCTAAAAAGGCGGTGACCCACTTCCGTTCTTCCGGCAAGAAACCAGAGGTGTTATTCTGTTTTTCAGGATTATGAATATCAATCGCCTCATGACAAATATTAAAATCCCCGCAAAAAACAATTTCCTTGTCTTTTTTTAGCCACTCCTCTCCAAACTCATAAAAATCATCCAGAAACTTGTACTTCATATCCTGTCGGGCATCACCCGTTGTACCACTTGGTGCGTAAACCGAGCAAACATAAAATGACTCTAATTCAAGAACGATAACTCTTCCTTCTTTATCGATCCAATCAGTGCTCATTCCTTCAATCACATTTTGTGGCTTTTCCTTTGAGAAAATTGCCACTCCGGAATATCCCTTTTTCTCTGCAATATGAATGTATTGATGATAACCCAAGGATTTTACCTCTTCAGGAATCTGTGTCTCATCTGCACGTAACTCCTGAATACAAATGATATCTGGATTCGATTCTTCAACCCAATCCAGAAAACCTTTACGGTGAGCTGCTCTTATTCCGTTAACGTTGTAAGAACTGATCTTAATCAATTATTTCCCTTTTATGATTCCGAAATTACGCTTCCCTACTTTCAGAGAGATTTCCTGACCGGACGATAACGTAACAGAATGATTAATATCTTTAACTTTTTCATCATCAAGACTAATCCCTCCCTGTTTAATCATTCGTTTTGTTTCACCATTACTAGGTGAAAAATCTGTGTCCGCTATTATGTCTAAGAGTCTTAACTCTTCTCCCGAATTGTATTCAAACGTTGGAGCGTCATCAGGAACCTGTTTGTTAATGATGGTTTTCTCAAAATGCTCCTTTGCAGCTTTGGCTTTTTCTTCCCCGTGATACATTCGAACTATAGTATAAGCCAGATCGTGTTTTGCATTCCGAGGATCTTTTTCTGCTTTTTCTTTTACTGCTGGTAGATCTTCTATTGAAACATCTGTCACTAGTTCAAAATAAGTGAATATCAATTCATCCGGAACTGATAACGTTTTGCCATACATATCATTAGGAGCTTCATCAATCCCTATATAATTGTCGTAAGATTTTGACATCTTTGCCGAACCATCCGTACCAACAAGTAATGGCATCATTAAACAAACCTGCTGATCTTGTCCATCGTCTTTTTGTAATTGACGCCCAACTAATAGATTAAATTTCTGGTCTGTTCCGCCAAGCTCAATATCAGATTTTAAATAAACTGAATCCTGTCCCTGAGCAAGGGGATATAAAAATTCGTGCAGCGAAATAGCTTCATTATTCTCGAATCTTTTTGAGAAATCATCCCGTTCTATCATTCTGGCAACGGTCAACTTTGAAGAAAGCCGCACAACATCCATAAAAGCCATCGGTCCAAGCCAATCATTATTATTGGTTAGAGTAAGCTTGTCCGCATCTAAAATCTTTTTTGCCTGATCAATGTAGGTCTGAGCATTTTCCTTCACTTCTTCCAACGTAAGCGGCGGACGTGTTTTGTTCTGTCCGGTTGGATCACCTATCATCGCGGTAAAACCACCAATAATTAATATAACCTCGTGCCCTAAATCCTGAAACTGTCTCATCTTTCGCAAGATCACAGAATGACCTAAATGGAGATCCGGTCGAGTGGGATCAACACCCAATTTAATCCGCAGAGGCTTATTCTCTTTTTTTGACTTCTTTAGTTTCTCAACCAGCTCTTGTTCAGGAACAATTTCAACCGCTCCTCTTTTTATGATTGCTAGCTGTTCTTTAACACTTGGAAATAACATCGTTAATTATCTTTTAAAATTGGCAGGTTTTCTGCCGGATTATATTTGCTGATATTTTGCTGAATGGTCTCGGTAAAGCCTTCCGCTCCAGGATAAATAAACGCTATAGCTTCGTATGCAGCCGGTCCTACTTGTATTACGGAGTTGTATAATAACGAATCTTCTCTTGTTTGTTCTGCTGGAAAATTGAATCCCGAAAGCAACAAAAGAGCCGCACTTACTATCATACTGGCTTTTAGCGCACCAAATAAAGCGCCGAAAATTCTGTTAATCGCACCAAGCTTAACTGCTTCTAAAAACTTTTTTGTTAAGTAAGCTATTACTCCTACCACTATTAAGGTTCCTAGAAACAAGATTGCGCCTGAAGCAAAGGGAATATATTCTGGATTTTCTTCAAAAAAAGGAGCAATAACTCCACCAAAGGCGTCCATATAGTTAAAGGTCAGAAAAACAGCTAACGTGATTCCAACAATATTCAGAATCTCTTTCACTAAACCATTAACCGCTCCCTTATATCCAAAATATAGGATCGGAAGAGCGATTATAATGTCTAGCGTGTACATTATTTGTTCAACTCTTCTTTAACAACCTTACTAACGAGACCACCATCAGCTTTTCCTTTCAACATTCCCATAATAGGGCCCATTACTTTTCCCATATCCTGTGGCCCGGAAGCACCCATGGCTGATATTTTTTTTGAAACTACTTCGCGAACTTCTTCTTCACTCAACATCTTTGGAAGATATTCTTCAATGATAGCTAATTCCATTTTCTCTTTATCAGCGAGATCTTTTCTGTCGCCTTCTTCAAACTGAGTGATAGATTCCTTTCTCTGTTTTGCAGCTTTCATTAAAACCGCTATCGACTGGTCTTCCGAAAGCGTTGCTTCCCCATCTTTTCTTTCTGAGATCTCTTTTTCCTGAAGCTTAGCCTTTAAAGAGCGAAGAACTTGTAACCGATCTTTGTCTTTAGCTTTCATTGCTGTTTTCAGGTCTTCTAATATTTGTTCTTTTAAAGCCATTTTGAGAAGTTAATTCGTTGAAATTAAGCAAAAAAAAAGGTTACACAATCAACTTGCGTAACCTTTTAAATCTTTTTTAACGTAATTACGCCTTATTACTTTGGATAAATTCTTTTACGTTATCCTGATCTACCATTGCTTCACGATACGAATATTTTCCATTCGCATTTTTAGTAGAAATGATAACCTTAGCCATACGACGAGCTGCCGCTTTTGCTGCAAGTGCGTCTGAACCGAATGTTTGTTTCTTAGCCATGTCTTAGATTATTTAATTTCTTTATGAGTTGTATGCTTACGCAGTACAGGATTATATTTTTTTAGCTCCATGCGTTCTGTCTGTGTACGACGGTTTTTCGTGGTTACATATCTAGATGAACCTGGTTTTTCAGTACACTCTAAAATCACTTGAACTCTGTTGCCTTTTGCCATTGTCTTATACCTTTTTTAACAGGGTTCCATTACGACGAGCATCTTTTAAAACTTCAGTAATACCTTTTTTATTGATAGTACGTAGAGTTTTAGCAGAAACTTTAAGCGTTATCCACTTGTCTTCTTCAGGAATGTAGAAGCGTCTTTTTTGTAAATTTAAATGAAAGCGATGCTTAGTCTTATTATTAGACTTAGAAGAACGATAACCGTTCAGCGCTTTTTTTCCAGTAATATCGTCTCTTCGCGACATTTTATATAAATTGATTTTTTCATTGAGAAATAGACGCCAAAGATAGAAGTATTATCCCCAAACATCAACGTTTTGAATAGGTTTTTTATCAAATAAGTGAATTATTCACATTTTTGCCGATTTATCCACATTAAAACCCTCTTCTTTAATTGTTAAATTTCCCTTCAGAATTTTTATCTCTATTTTTTTTGATATAACTCTTCGCTTTTTTTGATTTTGCCCGTTTAAGCACTATTTTCGGCTATCAAATTACACATCTAATCAAGCTATCATCCCTTATTTATGGCAAAAAATAAATCTACCGACTACAAGGCTTCGAATATTCAAGTTTTGGAGGGTCTTGAAGCGGTAAGAAAAAGACCTGCGATGTACATTGGCGACACAGGTCAACGCGGTTTGCATCACCTTATTAATGAAGTTGTTGATAATTCCATTGATGAAGCCCTTGCCGGACATTGCGACCATATAGTAGTACAAATTAATAACGACGGCTCTTTAACCGTTGAAGATAATGGCCGAGGCATCCCTGTCGATATTCATGAGAAATTGGGAATACCGGCAGTCGAGGTTGTGCTAACCAAACTTCATGCCGGGGGTAAGTTCGATAAAGATTCTTATAAAGTATCCGGCGGTTTACACGGTGTTGGTGTAAGTTGTGTGAATGCTCTTTCTACCGTTTTTAAGGCAGAGATACATAGAGATGGGAAAATTTATAAGATGGAGTTTGAAAAAGGTATTACAACCAAGCAGCTCTCAGAAGAAGGTAAATCTGATAAGACGGGTACCATTATTAATTTCCTTCCTGATGAATCTATCTTTACTCAAACAACAGAGTTTAAGTTTAACATCATTGCAGACAGAATGAGGGAGCTCGCTTTCCTTAACCCGGAAGTAACTATTGAGCTTATTGACGAACGAGAAGAAGACGAAGCGCTGGGAAAAGAAGTTTTTCATTATGAAGGTGGCGTAAGTGACTTTGTTCAGTATTTGGATGAAAACCGTGACTCTCACATGGATAAGCCTATTTTTATTCAAGGAGAAGTTGAGGGTGTTCCGGTTGAGCTTGCCATGCAATACAACAACTCCTACGCTGAAAATGTCCATTCTTATGTGAACAACATTAATACTCAGGAAGGCGGATCTCATGTCTCCGGTTTTAGAAGAGCATTAACAAGGTCACTAAAAAACTACGCTGAGAAGAACAAAATCATAAAAGCCAACAACAAGATTTCTATTTCAGGGGAGGATTTCCGTGAAGGAATTACTGCCGTATTGAGTGTGAAAGTTGCCGAGCCTCAGTTTGAAGGACAAACAAAAACAAAACTGGGTAACTCTGAAGTTCAAAGCGCAGTTGAAGTAACTGTATATGACCAACTGAATGAGTATTTGGAGCAAAACCCAAAAACTGCAAAAAAGATCATTGAAAAGGTTGTTTTAGCCGCTGAAGCCAGAGAAGCTGCCAGAAAAGCTCGCCAGTTAGTTCAGCGCAAAAGTGTAATGAGTGGTGGCGGCCTTCCCGGAAAACTCGCTGATTGCTCAATTAAAGATCCTGAACATTGTGAAGTTTACTTAGTGGAGGGTGACTCTGCCGGTGGATCTGCAAAAATGGGTCGTAATCGTAGTTTTCAGGCAATTCTTCCACTTCGTGGAAAGATCTTGAATGTTGAAAAAGCTAAGATCAATAAGATTCTTGAGAACAAAGAAATCCAAGCAATGATCACCGCTTTAGGAACAGGGGTTGGCCACGGTGATGAGGCCTTTGAAGTAGAAAAGCTTCGGTATCATAAAATTATTATCATGACGGATGCTGATGTAGATGGTTCTCATATCCGTACTTTATTACTTACATTTTTCTACCGATATATGCGCCCACTTATTGACAATGGTCACATGTATATTGCAACTCCTCCTCTTTATAGAATCACAGTGGGTAAAAGCATTGAGTATGCATGGGATGAAGCCACACGCGATAAAATGGTTAAAGAGCTCAAGAAAGGCCGGCGCAAATTTGATATTTCACGCTATAAAGGTCTTGGTGAAATGAACCCAAGTCAGTTATGGGAAACTACCATGGATCCGGAAACCAGAACACTTCAATTGGTAACTGTGGATAGCGCAGCAACAGCAGATAGAATGTTCTCCACTTTAATGGGGGGCGATGTTGCACCTCGTCGTGAGTTCATCGAGCGAAACGCCAAGTACGCAAAAATCGATATTTAAGCCGAAACAACACAAAAAGGATTTATTACTTAAGATATGGCTAGAGAAAAAATTATACCTATTACTATAGAAGACGAAATGGAATCATCCTACATCGATTATTCGATGTCAGTGATCGTTTCTCGTGCACTTCCTGATGTTCGTGACGGTTTAAAACCGGTTCACAGACGTGCTTTATTTGGGATGAGTGATCTTGGAATGCTCCACAACCGAGGCTATAAAAAGAGTGCTCGTATTGTTGGGGAAGTTCTTGGTAAGTATCACCCTCATGGTGATACCGCTGTTTATGATACCATCGTAAGAATGGTTCAGGATTTTTCGCTGAGATATCCTCTTGTTGACGGACAGGGCAACTTTGGCTCTGTTGATGGTGATTCTGCGGCTGCAATGCGTTATACAGAAGTTCGTATGGATCGAATTGCCGAAGAACTTTTAACTGATTTAAATAAAGACACGGTAGATTTTCAATCGAACTTTGATGACACACTCGAAGAACCAACAGTTATGCCGGCAGCTCTTCCAAACCTACTGATAAATGGTTCATCAGGTATTGCGGTGGGAATGGCTACAAATATGGCTCCACACAATTTGACTGAAGTTATAAATGGTATAACTGCCTTCATCGAGAATAAGGATATTGAAACCAAAGAATTGATGGAGCATATTACCGCTCCGGATTTTCCTACAGCTGGTATAATTTATGGATATGAAGGTGTAAAAGAGGCGTATGAAACGGGCCGAGGTAAGATAACTCTTCGGGCAAGAGCCAGTACTGAAGAACTTCGAGGCGGTAGAGAACAAATCGTTGTTACCGAAATTCCTTATCAGGTTAATAAAAGCACTCTTATTCAAAAAGTAGCCGAACTTGTTAATAATGAGAAAATCACTGAGATCTCAGAGATTCGTGACGAATCTGATCGTGAAGGAATGCGTGTTGTTATTATTCTTAAGAGATCAGCTAACGCCGGTGTGGTTCTAAACCAACTTTATAAGTACACCCAGATGCAAACTACCTTTGGGGTTATCAGCTTAGCGCTTGTTAAAGGTCGTCCGAAGGTGATGGGGCTTAAAGAATTGATTTCTCATTATGTAGAGCATCGTATTGATGTTGTAATTAGAAGAACTATTTATGATCTCGACCAGGCAGAAGCCAGAGCTCATATTTTAGAAGGGCTTAAAATTGCTCTGGATAATTTAGATGAAGTAATCAAGACTATTCGTGCTTCGAAGAATCCTCAAGTAGCAAATGTAGAACTTCGTAAGAAATTTGCTCTAACCGATATTCAAGCTAAGGCCATTCTCGAAATGCGTCTTCAGAAACTTACCGGTTTAGAGCGTGATAAGATCGATACAGAATATCAAGAAATTGTAGAAAAAATTGAGCGCTTCCGTGAAATTCTTTCTAATCGTGATATTCAGTTTGATATTATTAAGGAAGAACTTCAGGATATCAAAGACCGATATGGCGATGAGCGAAGAACACAAGTTGTTTATTCAGCTGATGACTTCAACATCGAAGATATGATTGCTGATGAAGATGTTGTGGTTACTATTTCTAATAAAGGCTTTATCAAACGAATGCCTGTTAGCGGATATAGAAGGCAACGTCGTGGCGGAAAAGGAATGAAAGGTACCACTACTCGGGATGAAGAATGGGTAGAACATTTATTCGTAGCCACAAATCACAACTATATTTTATTCTTTACTGAAAGAGGACAATGTTATTGGCTTAAAGTCTATGAAATTCCGGAAGGTGGACGTTTAGCAAGAGGGCGCGCTATTGTTAATTTAATTGAGATCGACAAAGAGGATCACATAAAAGCGTTTGTTCCTGTGAAAACATTAGATGATGAAGAATACGTTCAAAAACATTCTATCATCATGGCTACTAAAGAAGGGCAAATTAAAAAGACTTCACTTGAAGCATACAGCCGGCCAAGAAGAGACGGTATTATCGCAATCAACATCAAAGAAGGAGATTCCCTCCTAGGCGCAGAGCTTACAAACGGGGAAAGCAACATTATTCTCGCCAACAAAAATGGTCGTGCAATTCGGTTTCATGAATCTGACGCTAGAGAAATGGGCCGAAATACTTCCGGTGTTCGAGGAATGAACTTAGGTAAAGGAGACGAGATCGTTGACATGGTTGTTATTAAAAATACACACGAAGCAACAGTACTCGCCATTTCAGAAAATGGCTTTGGTAAGCGCTCACTTGTTGATGATTACAGAGAGCAATCCAGAGGTGGTAAAGGTGTGATTACATTAAAGGTTACAGCAAAGACCGGAAAACTGATCGCTCTTAAAGAAGTTACTGATGAAGACGATCTCATGATTATTACCGAAAATGGAAAAGTAATCCGAATGGGTTGCTCAGGAATCAGAACCATGGGTAGAAATACTCAAGGCGTCAGAATTATGAGATTGGATGACGAGGGCAATATTGCTGCTGTAACCAGGGTAGCGAATGAGGAAGAAGAAGAAGTTTAAAAAACCTTCCTTCTCAAAATTTGAGAGGCTTCATTTTATGGAGCCTCTTTTTTATACCCAATCTAAAATCATTTATTGATCAAGCATTTCCTGAAGAAGTGATTTTCTCTTAGCTTTAAGCTCTGGCGGAGAAACAATTTCTACCGCTTTTCCAAATTGAAGAAGCCACTCATTGAGGAATTCCAAATTATCAATTTCAAAGCTTACTTTAATTTTTTTAGGATTTTGATCTTTTTCCTTAATAATCTTAGTCGGTAAATTTCCTTTAAAACGCTTGTATCCTTCTTTATCTACCAACACCTCTACTTTTTTATAGCTCTCGTTATTTCTAAAAATAAGTTGCTCTACGGTCGTTTTATCTTTTTTTGCAAATTCTTCGCCTAAAATTTCAATCTCTCGCACCTTATCCAGTATAAAATTCCTAAAATCTCCTCGAAGATGGGAAAATCCAATCATGTTCCAGTGGTCTTGGTAAAACACCAGAAGATACGGATCAACTTTTCTTATTTTCTTTTCTCCAGATTTAGATTTGTAAGAAAATTGAATTCTTTTGTTCTGAGAAATAGCACTACTAATTTTATACCAGTTTCCCCCCTCCTTTTTCTCCGATCCGAATCTTAAAAATGGATCTACTATTGTCTTTTTCTGAAGGGAGCTCATAAAATCCTTGAGCTCATCCGGTAAGACATTTTTGATCTTAACCTCTACACCCTTTGCATCTTCTACTAACTGTGCATCAACCTGAGATTTAACGAAATTAAGCCCCACAATAATTGTTGCCAGTTCGTGAGATGAAAACATAAGTGGAGGAATCTTAAATCCGGGCATCACACCATAACCACTGTATTTATCCCAAGTTATAGGAACATTAATTTCTTGTAAAGCATTGAAATCCCTAAATATAGTCCGCTTACTTACATCAAAATATTCTGCAAATTCCTGAACTGTTTTTCTCTCATTTCCTTGCTGAAGCATTAACATCAGTTTTAGTCGCCTTTCAGAACTATTCATCTTTTCCCCTTCTTAATTCCACGATTCCCTTTCCGTGATAGAAAGACCCCATGAATTTTGAATCCAATTTTATTATATCGATTTCAACAGGTTCTTTAATTTTACTCGCCTCCTCTATGCCTTCTTTAAATCCTTTTAGAAATATTATTCTTTCCCACGGCTTATCTTTAATCATCTCATAAAGCTGTTCCACCTTAAATGCGTGCTTCGTTATTACAGTAGTTCCTTGTTCAAAATCAATGTCACATACATCCCCTGTCTTACCCCTAACGGTTTCGTTAAGACTCAGCTTATTAATCATATCGTTAACTGCGAATATCTTTTTGGTCACAATATCATTTATAATAAAGTCTTTTTCTTTGAAACAAACGCCAAGAGGCAGACCTGGTAAACCCCCTCCTGCTCCTGTATCAAAAAAAACAGCGCCTATTGAAAATCCCGTTGATAAAGAAATAAACAAACTATGTTTAATGTGATTAAGAACAGTTTCACGTGAAACATCCCGGCTAATGAGATTTATTTTTTGATTCCACCACATAAGAAGATCAGCGTAAACCTTTAGCTCTTTATAGTTCTCCTCAAAAAGAAATTCAACCCTTTCAAATTCTTTTTGTGTAATCTCTCTTATAGAATGTTCCACGTGAAACCTTAACTTTTAAGATGCACCATCAGGACAGAAACATCGCTGGCAGAAACACCGCTTATTCTACTTGCTTGTCCAATGGTTTCGGGTTTTATTTTAGACATCTTCTGCAACCCCTCGTTAGAAAGGCTTTTTATCTTTGAATAATCCAAACCTTCAGGTATTCGAGTGTTTTCTTTCTGAGCAAGTTCCTCAACCATCTCGAACTCTTTTTGAATATAACCGGCATACTTGATCTGAATTTCCGCCTGCTCTATCACATAGTTATCAGATGTTATTTTCTGAATTTTTTTGCTTAACCCTGGATCACTCTTAATCATGTCCTTTAAAGAAACTTGCGGTCTCGCCAACACCGTCTCAGCTTTTACAGGCTGATTTAAACCTGAGGTCCCCAAGAGCTCTAACATTTCATTTAAAATCTCCGGTCTTACCGTTTGATTAGACAATAAATCCAATAATCCATTTACCGCTTTTTTCTTTGTGATTACCAGATCATATCGCTCTTTGCTTGCCAGACCAATTTTATAACCAATCTTGGTCAATCTTAGGTCTGCGTTATCTTGTCTCAATAAAATTCTATGCTCAGCTCTTGACGTAAACATTCTGTAAGGCTCTTCTGTGCCTTTATTTATTAGGTCATCAATTAGAACACCAATGTAGGCTTCCGATCTTTTCAAAACTAACGGCTCTTTTCCCTGAACTTTAAGCGCCGCATTTATTCCCGCCATTAAACCCTGGCAAGCCGCCTCTTCATACCCTGTTGTCCCATTTATCTGTCCCGCAAAATACAAACCTTCAATAGCTTTTGTTTCGAGCGTTCTCTTGATTTGATGAGGAGGAAAGTAGTCATACTCAATGGCATAACCGGGACGTAGCATTACTACGTCTTTAAACCCCTGAATAGTCCTTAATGCCTCAAGCTGTACATCTTCAGGTAAAGAGGTGGAAAATCCATTCAAATACATCTCGTAAGTATTCCAGCCCTCCGGTTCTAAGAATAACTGGTGTCTGTCTCTATCCGCAAAGCGATTGATCTTGTCTTCTATACTTGGGCAATATCTCGGTCCCGTTGATTTAATTCTACCATTAAACATCGGGCTTCTATCAAAGCCTGTTTTAAGAACATCATGTACCGCTTCGTTTGTGTATCCAATCCAGCATGTAAGTTGCTCTTTTTGGGTAGGTAAATTTTCAGTTAGGAATGAGAAGGGCGTTGGAATATCATCCCCCTCTTGAACTTCAAGCTTTGAATAATCAATTGATCTGCCATCCACCCTTGGCGGAGTCCCTGTTTTTAATCTACCTACAAGAAAACCTTTGTTTTCTAGTGCCGCAGAAATCCCAGTAGAGGCTCTTTCCCCAGATCGCCCTCCGCCGTAATTACTATCACCAATGTGTATCAATCCATTTAGAAAAGTTCCACTTGTTAGAACTACGCTTTTTGAATAAAATTTTTGACCTGTTTGTGTTACAACTCCTTCAACTTTATTTGTATCGGAGAAAATTAAATCAACAACATTATCCTGACGTAAAAAGAGATTTTCTTTTTGTTCTAAGCGTTCACGCATTTTCTGTGCGTATAACATACGATCGCTCTGGCATCTTGGGCTCCACATTGCCGGACCTTTGCTCTTGTTAAGCATTTTAAATTGAACCCCTGATTCGTCACTTACAATTCCGGATAAGCCACCAAGCGCATCAATTTCTCTTACAAGCTGGCCTTTGGCAATCCCCCCCATAGCAGGGTTGCAAGACATTTTTGCGATCACTTCTAAATTCATTGTAATTAGTAGCGTTTTAGAGCCCAGCTCTGCCGCTGCGCCTGCAGCTTCACTACCTGCATGGCCTGCGCCAACAACAATAACATCATATGAAGGGTAAATAGAAGACATTTATTTAAACTGGGGTTTATTAGCCTAATATAAAAAGAATACAACACGACTTCTCAATACTATTTTATGATAATTTGAAATTAGAAAATAAATTTGTATTTCGTGGTCTAACCTTAATTAATAAATATTTATGACTACAATCAATTCTTTAATAGTTCTCAGCACTTTTCTTTTTCTGCCTGTTAACTCTAATTTTGATATTAGTGCCCCCATTGATCCATTGGATAAGGCCATTGAAAACAAAACATGCTCCACAATGCTCACAGGATGGGATGTTTCAGTAAACGGTGAATGGGAGGGAAATAAATTCATTGTTACTATAACTTGTAGTGAGGGCGGCACTGACGATTGTCCTTCATAATTTCCGGAGATTAGCTAATTATTTTAATATTAAATAAAGCCACATTATGTAATGTGGCTTTTAACCTTTTTGGCATGAAACTACTTTTTACTCTTCTTTTTGTACTAAGTTATTGGAGCGCAAACTCTCAAAACCGTTCGTCTCCTCCTACCTTTAACGAGCTGTTTGTTCCGGTAGATACAGTATATATAGATATCAATAACGATACTTTTCTTACTACGCCAGTTAACCTTTGTTTTAATGGAAACTACTTAGTTTGGGGAGCAGAAAATTCTATCACTATATTCAGCAAAAACAGAAGTTTACTATACTATCAAGACAAAAAAGGCAGAGGACCTGGCGAGTTTGAGAGGGCAGTTCATTATTCTTGTAACGGAAATTCAATTTCTGTATTGGACCGCTCTTCAAATAAAGTTTCTCTTTTTAGGTATAGCAAAAACGGGAAAGAACTCCTTTTTAGCGATGAATTTTCAATATCCAAGAAAAGGCCTTCTAAATTATTAGATGTAGGCCACTCTCTTTTCACTCTAAACAATCTACTTAATCCCAATGTGTCTGAGCCCGCGATATCTGTATATAAAAAAGACGGCACAACTGTAACAAGCGTTGGGCTTATTCCTAAAAGTGCGGAACTGCAATCTTTTATCGAGGGATCAGGGGGTATAACAGTAGATGATTCAAGCAATATATACTACTCATTTTTAGGAGATCATCGTGTTTGGAAGTGGTCTCAAAAAAAAGACTCCGTAATCATTTTTGATAACAAACCTGAATATTTTATTAACACAGAGTCTGGTAATTTAAAAAAAGCATCAAAGAGCTCGATGGAGAAAATACGTTATGCCTTTGAAATAAGTCGCATTACGGATTTATTTTTTTTAAGTCCAGACTTAATTATTCAACAAATTGAGCCAGACAATTACTTAAAAGAGGGGGCTAAACAAAAGGTTCTTATTGAAGTTTTTGACACTAACGGGATAAAGAAGTATTCGTCTGTGCAACTACCCAATGTTATCTCTTTTACCTACAAAGATCTCATTTATATACCTGTGGACTTCTTTTCAAATCTTATTTCTGGACAAGGGAAGAAAGCGGTCCTGATTAGATATAAATTTAAAGTAAAATAAAAACCCCCCTCACATAAAGTTTATGTGAGGGGGGTTGCGATCCGGAAGGGACTCGAACCCTCGACCTCCTGCGTGACAGGCAGGCGTTCTAACCAACTGAACTACCGGACCTAAATGAGAGCCCTAAATATACGGTTGATTTTCAAAGTAAGTCAACCGTTTATTGAACTCTTTTTGATCTTTATTTTCCAAATTCTGATTTGATAGCAGAGACAATTTCTTCGCTTTGAGGTTTCACTTTACTTCTGAATCTTCTAAGTAATTTTCCTTCTTTTGAGATGAGAAATTTCTCAAAGTTCCAATTAATCTCTCCTGTAAAATCAGGGTTTTCAAGTGAAGTGAGATACGCGAATAATTCATCCTGATCGTCTCCCTTTACAGATACTTTCGAAAACATTGGGAATTCGACTCCATACTCAAGTGTACAAAATTGCTTTATCTCTTCATCTGTTCCCGGTTCTTGGCCTTTAAAATTGTTTGCAGGAAATCCAAGAATTACCAGCCCTGCATCTTTATAGAAGTCATAAAGTGCTTGTAGCCCTTCATATTGAGGGGTGAATCCACACTTAGAAGCAACATTTACAATTAATACTGTTTTGCCTTTGTATGCTTCTAAAGAAATAATTTCTCCATCTATACTTTCTGCTTTAAACTCGTAAATTGATGTTGGAGCATCACTGTTTATTCCAAATGCCATGAGTATCAAAAAAATTAGCGTTGTTTTCATGAAATAATAACTTTATTTATCGTTTACCTTTAAAGGTAGATTTAATTAAGTTCATTCCCATGAAAGTAAATTTTGTTTTATTAATTTTAATACTTCTCCCTGCTTCTTTGTCAGCACAAATGTTTTCCGTTGGTGGAGATTCAGGACCCGGCGAGCAAGCATCCGCTAACTTCTTGAGAGTAGGTTATGCCCCTATTGAATTTTCCTATACCGGAAATATAGGGAGTGTTAACCCTCAAAATAGATTAGATTTTGAATCGCCTGCTTTTCATATTGGTCTGGAAACACCGACTTTAAGCGCTTCTCTTAGTTTTGTAAATAAACTTACAGGAGCTAAAGATGAGCGGTACTTAAATCTTTCACTCGATTATATCAATCGATTTGCTTTTATACATTCGCCCTCATTTCAAGTAGGCTTGCCTTTAGGCTTGATGACTAGCCTTGTTAGCGTGCGAAATGAACAGCTCAATAATGATTTTAGCCAAACTGTTTTCGGTTTTGGGATAGGTGCTTTTTCGGCTATTAGAATACCCGACAAACTTATTGTTTCAATTGAGGGAATACCGTCTTACGGATTTAGCAACTCCCGTGGAGGGCTCTTTGGTGGATCAAACAAAGGATTAACCGCTTCTGCTCGGCTAGATTTTTTAAATATATTTCCCGGCAGAAATCTGAGCTTAGGATATGATTATAAATTCTCCTCCTACGACCTAGATGATGACAGTTTTGATTATGATTTGACTTATCATTTAATAACACTTGGAGTTTCTTTGTGAAGCCGGACAAACTACTTCTTGAGCTTGAGCAACTTCTAGAACAATGTGATTACTCTTTGAGAAAAGAACGAGGTTCTTTTCGTGGAAATAATTGTGTAGTTCAGGGAGATCGGCTTGTTATTGTAAATAAAAACAAGCCCATAGAATCTCAAATTGGAACTATTGCTCGTATTTTAGGAGATGTTGATCTAAGCTCAACATATATTAAACCCGCTGTTAAGAAAGAGTTGGGAATACTTTGGGGCAGGCTCTCCGTTTCCCCACATAGCGCCGGTGACGAACTAGACTTTGAAGAATGAAACTCACCTTTCTCGGAACCGGAACTTCTATGGGCGTACCCGTTGCAGGCGGCTTCGGAGAAGAACACATCACGAACGATCCCAGAAATTTACGAACCAGATGTTCAGCATGGGTTCAAACAAAAAATACATCTTTACTTATTGATGCAGGACCTGAATTTCGAATTCAAAGCATTCGTGCTAAAATAAAGAAAATCGACCACGTTCTTATAACTCATGAACACATGGATCATGTTAGCGGATTAGATGACCTAAGGGCTTATAATTATATGCAAAAAAATTCGATTCCTCTACATACCTCAAAACAATGTATTCAATCTATAAAAAAACGATTTGATTACATGTTTGGTGAAAATAAATACCTTGGTTCTTCTTCATTAGAACTTACTGAAATAACTAAGAAAGAAATTTTGGGAGATGTCGAAGTTACGCCTCTTCCTTGCTCTCATGGAGACTTAAACATCTTGGGTTTTAGACTCAACGATCTTTGTTATCTTACTGATGTAAAAGAAATTCTGGGTTCAACAAAAGCATTAATAAAAGGATCGAAAGCAATTGTGCTCAGCGGACTTCGATGGGAGCCTTCTCATCCTACTCATCTTACCATTCCGGAGGCAGTAGATACGATCAATGATTTAGGAGTGCCTCAAGGTTATCTCATACACATGAATAGCTATGTAGATCACCAAACCAGTAATGAAAACCTGCCCGATCATATAAGATTGGCTTACGATCAGCAGGTTATAGAAATTTCTTAAACGCTTCACTAGATTTAAGCTGCTCTACTATTTCCTTAACACCTTGAGCTTGATTTAAATCACAAACCAAAATCGAATCTTCAGTTTCTACAACTGCAACGTTATCCATGCCAACTAAGGAGATCATTTTTCCCGAATTAGAAACAACCAGATTGTTCTCTGAACCGGCAAAAGTTACGTTCACTGCCTGAACAGCATTTCCGTCTTTATTTTTTTCACCGAGATCATAAACGGCGATCCAGCTTCCTACATCATTCCAGCCAAAATCACCCGGAACAACAAACACATTTTTAGCGCCTTCCATAATTCCATAATCAATTGACACTGACTCACAATCAAAATAAAATTCATTAACTGCAGCATTATGAAGATCTGTGTATAGATCCTGGGAGCTTTGTTTCAGCAATTCGTGCATTTCGGGCAGTTGTTTGCTGAACTCCTCAAGAATAGTATCCGCTCTCCAAATAAACATACCACTGTTCCAATAATAATCTCCTGAGGCAACGAATTTTTCCGCGGTTTCTACATTAGGCTTTTCTTTAAAAGCTCGAACTCTTTCAACCGTATTGCTTTTAACTTCTTCAAATTGTGCGCTATCTGCATGAATGTATCCAAAGCCTGTTTCAGCCCGATCCGGCTTAATACCTATAGTAACCAAATCGTTTCCTTGCTCAGCTTTTGCAATTGCAGATGAAAGTATATTCTGAAATTCTTCGGGGTTCGTTATGTGATGATCAGCCGGTAGCACAACCATAATAGCGTCAGGATCTTGCTTAATCAAAAGCTCGGCGGCAATAGCTACACAAGGCGCAGTGTTTTTGGCAACAGGCTCACCAACAATATTTGTATCAGGCACTTTAGGTAGTTGTTCTTTTACAATATCTACATAGTCATCATTAGTTACTACCAAAATTCTCTCTTGCGGTATTAATTCCTTGATCCGGTTTGCTGTATTCTGGATCATAGTTCCCTCTCCAAAAAGATTCAGAAATTGCTTCGGGTATTTCTTAGTGCTTTTTGGCCAAAACCTTGTTCCTGATCCCCCTGCCATAATTACTGCGTAAACCATACATATTATTTAAAATTTGAACTAACAGTTTTAAGGTAGGAATTTTTAGCGCTTATTACCGAACTTTACGGAGCGTGAATTTAAATATGGTTCCTTCATTTACTTTGCTTTCAAAATAGAGTTGTTCACGGTGTGCTTCCATGATGTGTTTAACAATAGCCAAGCCAAGACCTGTTCCGCCTCTTTCTCTTGATCTGGATTTATCGACTCTAAAAAAGCGCTCTGTAACCCGAGGAAGATCATCTTCATCAATTCCAATGCCGGTATCTTTAACGGTGAGCACAATACGATTCGGATCTTTTTTATACTCTTCGACTTCAATTTCTACTTTTCCATTATAAACATTGTACTTAACCCCATTCTCAATGAGATTGATAAGCACCTGTTTTATCTGATTTTTATCAGCTTTAACCTGAAGATTCTTGTCGAACTTTTTCATCTGGATACTCACACCATCCCTTTCCGCTTTATGATGAAGACTGTCAACTACATCATGGACTACTTCGTAGAGATAAAAAGGCTCGATATCTGATTTCAGCTCTCCGGTTTCGAGTTTAGAAATCTCCATTAAATCCTTAGTTAAGTAAATCAATCTATTCACATTTCTCATTGTCTTTTTGAGAAACTCACGATTTACTTCTTCGTCTTCCAAAGCACCGTTTAGTAGTGTTTCTACAAAACCTTGAATGGCAAAAATCGGAGTTTTTAATTCGTGAGAAATATCTCCAATAAACTCTTTACGATAGTTTTCTATTCGATTAAGTCTTTGGATCTCTCTTTCTACCGTTCGGCTGGACTTAACAAGATGTTTGACCAAATAGTCAATTTCATCATTATATTTAGTAGTAATATCCTCGTATTCTTCGAATCGTTTTTTCGAAATATTGCGAGAAATTTGTTCCAGTGCTTCTAACCGTTTGAAACCGAGAGCGTAATTTGCACAGTAGGTTACGATAAAAACGCCGGTCCCAATCCCCAATGAAGCTACTACCACTCCAAGAAAAGCCAGACTAGTAAAAACCAGCAGTGCTGCAAATGAAACCAACATTGAAATAACCGCTGAATAAAGGGCTATTCTAAGGCCTAATTTAAAAACTGGAATCTTTTTTCTTTTTCGAGCCGTCATTCCTTAAATCTGTATCCTACACCCTTAACGGTCTCAATATAATGATCGCCAAGTTTCTCTCTGATTTTTCTAACATGAACGTCAACGGTTCTATCCACAACATAAATATTATCTCCCCAAACTCTATTTAAAAGCGTTTGGCGGTCTAACACTCTCCCCTTTTTGCTGGCCAGAAAAAACAACAATTCAAATTCTTTACGTGGAAGATGAAACTCTTCTTTATCTCTGGAAACTATATATCTATCTCTGTCAATAAGTATATCGTGCACTTCTATTCTGTTTACTGACTCCTCTTTTTCATCAAACCTGCGAAGTACTGCTTTAATTCTTGAAATAAGCTTTGTTGTGCTAATCGGCTTAGTGATGTAATCATCTCCCCCCTTGTTTAAGCCTTCTACTTCCGTTTTTTCATCGCTTCTGGCTGTTAAAAAAATGATAGGAATATTCTTGAGCTGATCATCCCTTCTCATTTCTTCAACGGCTTGCATGCCGTCCATCTTAGGCATCATGATGTCAAGAAGTACCAAATCCGGGTTATGCTCTTTTGCAACAGCGATGCCTTCTTCACCATTTTCGGCTTTTAAAACATCAAAGCCTTCTTTTTTAAGGTTATACTCAATTAGATCCAAAAGATCTTTTTCGTCATCAACAACAAGAATGGTTTGTTTGGCCAAAACAGTGGGGTTTGTTAGATAAAAACTAAACCAATGGTACTAATGTATCTTGTTAATATAAAATGAACAAATTGTTACCTACTTAGAATTAAGAATTCAAAATGAAGATTTAAGAATTATACACTCCATCAATTCTTAATTTTTTTTGGTCAAATTTTATTACCATAAGAGCAAATTTAACAAAACAATCACTCTTTTCTCATTCCATCCGTTCTCACTTAAAAAGACACGCTCGTTCCATCCGCTCTGCGGTGGAATGAATTATTTATTCAGGTAACTAAGTGCTTTTTTAATAGCTGCTGGCACCGTTTTAATCTCTTCTTCCTGAAGTGCTTTAACCGCCACTTCCTCAGCCTGTCGCTTTTTGAACCCCAAAGACTCTAATGCAGAAATAACCTCTTCAGTAACTCCTCCTGAAGAATATTTTGAGCTCCCTGAAAAGCTCGAGACTTCTCCTATTTTGTCTTTCAACTCCAAGATAATTCGCTCTGCCGTCTTCTTCCCGATACCGGGCACTCTGGATAGCGCTGCTGCATCTTTTGTTGCGATCGCCTGGACTAAATGATCGGCCGGTAAGCCCGAAACAATCGTAATTCCCAACTTCGGGCCAACCCCTTTTACGGTGATCAGTTTTTCAAATAATTGCTTTTCGGCTTTTGCATAGAATCCAAACAACCTCTCATCACTATCTGTAATATGGTGATGGATAAGAAGCTTTACTTCGGCTCCTTCTTTTAGATGTACTAACGTTTGATTGGAGGCTTCAACGCCATAACCTACCCCGTTCACATCAAGATGAACTTTATTTTCTTCGAGTTCTTCAACAAATCCTTTTAAAAATGTAATCATAGTTTTGTTTTGACCTCCTCTGTATCTCTCCCTTTGATAAAGGGGAGAATCCTTATCATCATAGTATTTTCAAACAACGAGTGCTCTCCTCTTGATGACGGGAAGGGACAGAGTGTAGTCTTAAAAAATATTGCAAAATTTCCCTTTTTCATCCTTTCACCCTATCCGGATTATCCGCCACAAAGCTCGACCAATCTGATTTCTTATTATTCTGATGTGTTTTATTCTTAACAACTCCGGGTAAACCTTTTCCCTTCATATAATGACACCATGCTACTGCCAACGCATCCGTTGCATCATTCTTTAATTTTTCATCTGGAAGCCGAATCATCTTGCTAAGCATAAAAGCTACCTGCCCTTTACTCGCATTTCCGTTTCCGGTTATCGCCTTTTTTACCACTTTCGGATAATATTCGTATGCCGGTAAATCACAATTTTTTATAGCAAGAATCGCCGCTGCCTGGGCTCTTCCCAACTTTAACATTGCCTGAGGATCCACACCATAAATTGGAGTCTCAACTGCACAGGCTGTTGGTTTATTGGATTTGATGATCTTAGAAATCTGATCGAAGATGAATTTAAGTCGGTCAGAATGATCTTCCATGTGTGCCATTTTTAGCACATCACACCGCAGAGCAATCAACTTGCCTTTTTCCTCAGTAAGCACAGCATACCCGGTAAAGCGGGAGCCAGGATCTATTCCAAGGATAATTTCAGGCATAATGGTTTGTTTTAATTTTATTCAACTAAAGGTCATCCTTGTAGAAGTTAGATAATTCGTTGACAAAAAATGAACCGTATTTTAGCCAGCATCTTCACGGACACCCCGGATTCAGATACACTTTTAGCACTTTTTTTTCGCAATGATACTAAAGTTCCCCTCTTTTAGAGGGGCCAATGAAGCTCGGGGCATACCGAGCTTCATTCGGGGTGTTTGTGAGGAGCCGATGCTAAATGCCAGATATTTATAATCAACAAAGATTAAGTACTTTTATCTGCGGACGATTTAAATGACTATAACACATCGAATTTCATCCACAATTTCAGATAGATAGCTATTTGAATACAAAATTTAGAAAGGTATTAACCCAGAGTGGAAATTTAGTTCATTGTCTAAACAGAAACTAAACTGTTACTTAATTAATTGTCTTTCCGGAAGATCCCGCCCATAGAACTTGGAGAAATAAATTCGGGATGACTCTTTTCCTTTAACTTGAATTAAAACTGTCAGCGAATTACCTAGCTTCTACAAGGATGACCTATTGTTTTTACTCAACCTTCATCTTCATTATACAATTTCGCCAAATCATCCATCATCTCTTCAGAAATACCATTGGTAACAAAACCGCCATCGTGATACAAGTTCTGCATAGTCACTTTTCTGGTTAGATCTGAAAACATCGCTACACAATAGTCCGCACATTCATCTGCTGTTGGATTGCCCATTGGCGCAATTTTTTCGGCAAACGTAAACATCCCGTCAAAGCCTTTGATACCAGAACCCGCTGAAGTTTTGGTTGGGGCTTGTGAAATTGTGTTTACACGAATTCCTCTATGAGCTAAACGACTTCCGTAATTTCTCGCAATTGATTCCAACAACGCCTTTGCGTCATTCATATCAGAATACTTACTGAAAATTCTTTGTGCTCCGATATAAGAAAGAGCGATCACGCTTCCGCCATCATTCAAAATTCCGGCTTCATCAGCATGATGTAATACTCTGTGAAGAGAAATTGCTGAGATGTCCAACGATTGTTGATACCAATTATAATTCAGATCTGTGTATTCTTTATTCTTTCTGATGTTTGGTGACATCCCGATTGCGTGAAGGATGAAGTCAACACTTCCCAATTCTTCCTTTACCTTCGCCATCATTTCTTTAACGGCTTCGTCATCAGAAACATCACAAGGAATGATTGGTGCATTGATTTCTTCCGAAAGTGCGTCCAACGCTCCAAGTCTTAATGCAATCGGTGCGTTTGAAAGAACCGTTTTTGCACCTTCTTTGTCACAGGCCAGAGCAACCCGCCATGCGATACTTCGATCGTCTAATGCTCCAAAAATAATTCCTTTTTTCCCTTTTAGTAATCCGTAGCCGTCGCTCATTTTTGTGTTCTTTTATATTGTCTGTTAAACTTTTTGTCGAAGATAAGTCATTCCTGCCTTTAGATTAAAAATAATGTTATTGGTTGAAGATCTTGATGTCTAAGTTCTACATTCCGTATCAACTATTAAATAAAAAGAACGGGGTGACCTTTCGTTCCTGCTAGGTGTATGACCTATCCTGCGTATTAGTCCCCGTTCGCAGGCAACACCAAGAGCATACCTACGGTAAAATCTAAATCGAAAATGTAAGCAACACCCTTCTTTCTATCCAGATCTCGGGCATTCGCCGCAAGATGACCTTCTATTTATTTGCAAAAATACTGTCAGGGAAAATCCCATTTATTCCGATAAAATGATAGGGGAGAATTAATATCCAATATTCAACAAGGGAATAATGAATGATGAAGTTTTCTTGATTTTTGATTATCCTTTTTTATGGCGTTAAAATTCAAACGAAATAGCTATTTAGACAAGTTGGCTAAGCTAATAGAAACAGATTTTTCGTCAAAATCTCCCTCTTTTGCTTATTTGAATCCTGACGGTTTAGCTCGGTCTTGG
>TARA_R110002073_G_scaffold149534_11_pt1 | contig 24770 bp, 17 predicted proteins | sample TARA_R110002073 | Tara Oceans TARA_R110002073 (sample SAMEA4397174) | marine metagenome | biome: Polar Biome; feature: [DCM] deep chlorophyll maximum layer (ENVO:01000326); material: water (ENVO:00002006), including particulate matter (ENVO:01000060) such as... | depth 40 m | reverse complement strand
CAGCCGATGGACAAGAAAGACATGCCGATGCCCCAAGGGCATGCTGGTCATTCCGATAAGCCCCAGCCAAAAGTTCCTGCGGACTCGGATGTTGAAGCCGAAATGGACGGTTTTTCTCGCTTCAAACCCAGTCGCGGCAACGACCCCGATTCGGACTATTATCTTGGCAAATTGATGCCAGGATTTCGTAGTGCTGCCGCAGGCCCGGCTCCTTTTGAAGCTCCCGACCTGACCAAATTGCCCTGGAAAATGGTGCGCGGAGCGAAGGAGTTTCACTTGGTGCCGATGGCGGTCGAGCGTGAGTTTTTGCCAGGCTACAAGATGAATGTCTACGGCTACAACGGCAGCATGCCAGGACCCACGATCGAAGTGAATCAGGGCGATCGGGTGCGGATTGTTGTCACCAATGAACTGCCCGAAGCCACCACGACGCATTGGCACGGCTTTGAGATGCCGGTCCAGTACGATGGCAGCGAAACGTTGACACAGAACCCAATCGAACCGGGTAAGTCATTTGTCTATGAGTTTGACGTGCACGAAGAGGGGACGTTCTTCTATCATGCTCACGTGCCGATGCAAGAAGCGTTCGGAAGCGTTGGATGGTTCATCGTTCATCCTCGTAAAGTTTTTGATCCACCAGTCGACCGCGACTTTGGCCTGATCTTTCAAAACTTTTTTATTGAGCCGACGCAAACGGTTGCCGACAGTTGGCGGATGGATTGGAACTGGCATACGATCAATGGCCGCAGCGGCCCCTACACCACACCACTGGTGGTAAAACACGGCGAGCGAGTACGGATTCGCTTGCTCGACTTTTCTCCGATGCAACATCATCCCATTCATTTGCATGGACATACGTTTTGGGTGACGGGACACGAAGGAGCGAGGGTTCCCAAATCGGCCTGGATTCCTCGCAATACCGAATTGGTGGGAATTGCGCAGGCATCGAATTTTGAGTTCATCGCCAATAACCCAGGCGATTGGATGTTCCACTGTCACATGGTCCATCACATGATGAATCACATGACGCGACAAGTCGGCCCACGGATTCGTGAAGGAGTTTCGGTAGACCGATATTTGGCGAACGCTTCGAACCGCCCCCCCGTCGATGCAACGCGTAATGATCCGGGGTTCGCCACGCCAGGGTACCCGCAAGAAATGAAGAGCATGAATATGTCCGATGCGATGATGAAAACGATTTGGGATCGCCGCGAAGTCCAGGGGATGCGGGCGATGTGGCCGATGTCGATCATGGGGCTAATGACCGCCCTGCGGGTGTTACCCGAGGATCTATATCACAAGGTAATGGAGACGGATGAGTCGGTCCCCAAAGGGAGTGTTTTCGAGGAAATTGTGCGTCGTTTCGGCGATCCCGCGAAGTACAACCCAGGTATGAAGGGGATGAAGATGTAGCCCGCGGTGTTGCGTCGCTCCGAGAAGTTGTCAGAGTGGTGGGACTGTCGATCGAGGCCGAGTTCGCTACAATCGCTGGGCTTAGCCGCAGGTTTTACTCCCAATTCCCTGATTTCGTCAGTGTTACCCGTCATGCTTTCCGAGGACGATAAAAAGAAATTGACAAATCGCCTTCGACGTGTCGTGGGACAGGTCGATGCCGTTGGACGCATGATCGAAAACGATCAGTACTGCGTCGATATCATGATGCAGTTGTCCGCTGCGACTGGGGCGTTGGGGAAAGTCGGTGAAATCGTCCTCGAAAACCATTTGAAAACCTGTGTCGCAGAAGTCCTCGAAGGTGGAGAATCCACCGACCGAGAAAAGAAGCTTGAAGAGTTAATCAGTCTGTTTCGAAAATACGCAAATGTGATTGATTGAGCTTCGCGGTGTCTATTTCCGCCGCATGCCTTGAGGTCGCCACGGTGCTGCGCTGCATCGAGAGATCTAAGGGCCGACTGCATCAACTGTTTCCGAGCCTGCGGATCGGATTTGGCCTGCGGCCTTGCAAATGCTCGAAGATGCAGAACAGCATTTCATCGTCTGCCACGTCGCCAGCGCGATTGAACACGACGAAACGGCAATGAACTTGGTGCGTTTCCGCTAAAATTATCAGGGCGAGACACCCGACTTTGACAGAGACCGAAGGCATACATTGGGATGTGCCAGGTATGGACAGAGGATTTGGCGACACTCACGAATTGCATGTCGTGATCCCGTTCACTCGAAAGTTTTCTTGCCGCGTGAAGTTTGGATGAGTTCAAGTCATCTAACTGATGGGCTTTCGTCACCAAACGGGGTGCAGCTTCCAACTCCACAAAGAAATCTATGAAGTCACCGATGATTTAACGGCAGCTTCCTCTATCACGACAGCTTCTCATTGCCGTCAATTCGGTGCTGTTGGTTGTTGTCGCGTTGTTTATAATCGTTGACCACCGATTGCGATTCGTTCGACACCTCGATCAGACGCGGCTCGCGTTGTCTGAGGAAGCCAAGACGCTTTACGAAGCCGCCGTGGCGGTGGATGCCAGTGAACCGGGTACGGTGCAGAAGCTGGTCGATGACGTTTGTGCTCGCCTAATGAGTTAACGAAACGCTTTGAAGAATCATTGCGAAATTTTCGAGCGGGGCGAGTAGCGTTTGATGACACCACGCTGCTGGTTGCCGAAGTAATATAGTGAGCTGGTCAATTCAAATTCGTTGATCTCCTGCATAGCGTCCGAATTGGATGCCACCGGGCATCGGTTGCTGCGGATACTTTGCTACCGTGAAACCACCGATGCCAAAGAGCATACTACGACCGAGAAATTGAAAGCCCATTCGCCGGATGCTACGTAACGCACGGTGATTAGAGCCTTCGGTTGTCAACATCAGTCTGGTGAAGCCTTGACTGGATAGTAGCTTCGTCAATTGAGAGATCATAGATGCGTACAATCGCCGACCGCGATATTCGGGCAAGACGAAGACATTGAAGACGTACGCCATTCCATCGGGAAGATAAAGTGGCAACTGAGTCGCATGATTTCCGTCGTGGTTGAGCTCGCCCGGAATATTTCCTTTCGCCATCCAAATGGACGAAACTAGCGACTCGCCATCAAAAAACGCGAACCCTCGTGCTTGCCCTTTTTCTAGATAGTCCAGATGTTCGGAACCAAATTTCTCAGGATAGATTTTACACAACGCAATGAGTATTGAAGGCGTGAGTTCGGTGAAGACCATCCCGCCGGGTAAATCCGTCGTCTCCAAGTCGCTGAACTCTACTGCAAAAACGCAGCAGACGTTCGCAATGGCAAAACGACGCACTACCCGATAGGGAAGGTAAGCGATTCGAGTTAAGAAACGCATCAATCGCAGCATCCGCTAGAGCAACTTCCGTCCGATCCGCCACTTGATAACGACGCGGTTCGAGTGGGAGGAGCCGTGTAACTTGATGCCGGCTGGGCACTCGACTTGTAATCCTGCTTTATGTCGACATCTGTGTCGTACTGAATGTTTGATGCCGCTTGAGCAATGTAGCTTTCCATGGACGAAGTCTCTTCGTTTTTCGCCAGCCAGGGTAAACGGCTCGTGGCGCAACCTGTGGTTGAGAATTGTAAGCCACCCAGGGCCAGCAGGAACGCGATGTGTTTTGCTTTCGTATTCATTTTGACAATCCATGTCATTCAAGAGAATAAAAGGGCGGGGACGGCGTGACTATCGACCGCGAACGAGCCGCAGTTTCCAGGGACACCGCCCCCGCGTTTTAGCGAAAACAGATGCAAGTCGCTTTCATTCGGTGAGCTACCTCGCCAATCCGTTTCCAGTTCCGCCTATCGAAGTGTTGGTGCGTTGACTCCTTGCTGTGCGAGAACGGCCAACCATTTTTGAGGTTCCGCGGCAATCTTTTTTGCGCAGCCTGGGCAGCAAATGTAGATCGCTTTGCCAGCAGCATGGACTTTGTAGGGGCCGCCCATTGCGTCGAGCGGTTCATCCATGACGGGGCACTTCTTTTGAACGGCGATGAACGGAGCATCCTCGGCACTGACCTTGAAGATACCAGCTCGCACTTGTTCTGTTCCTGCGGGGACAGAACCCGCCGAGCCGCCGCCGTACACGATGGCGAGGTACTTCGCAGGGTCAGCCTTGATCTTTTTGATGCAACCCTTGCAGCACAAGAAAATAGGTTTGTCACCGACCAGGACTTTGATGGGATCGCCCATGCTTCCAAGCGGTTCATCCATTACCGGGCAATTCTTCTGCTGGGCAATCAATGCGGCGTCGTCTTGCGTGGCGGAAGTCACCTCTATGTTGGAGCTAGAAGCATTTGCTCCCACAGTCTCAACTCCCGCACTTGTCTTTTGGTCTCCGTAGACCATCGCCAGGTACTTCGCGGGCTCGGCCTCAATCTTCTTGATGCAGCCCTTGCAGCAAAGATAGATTGGCTTATCACCAATCGTGACCTTTATCGGAGTGCCCATGCCACCAAGAGGTTCGTCCATGACTGGGCAAACCTTTTGACGAGCAATGGCGTCGGCGTCTGCAGCCGTTGCGGTTGCGACCGTGATCTGCGGACGACCGGCGGCGTACTTCGCCGGGTCAGACTTCACTGCATTCACGCAGCCACCACAGCAAACAAAGACACGCTGACCATCCACGTCCACAGCAACGGGATCACCCATGCTGTCAAGTGGTTTGCCACTGACTGGGCAAATCTTCTGTCTCGCAATTGCGGCTGCGGCAAGCTGAAGTTCGCTGGCCGGAACCGTTGCGACTTCATTGAGCGTCAATGTTTGGCCACTAGCTGATTTGATGCCAACCAATTGAATGTCGATGTCGATTTGTCGCCCCGCAATTTGGGAAAGATTTACGGGTGCGGTTAAACCACCTTTGCCATCTGGTAGCAGGTCATAGCGGTAGCGTTTCGCGTTGCCTTCGACTCTCACAGACGCAGCACCACGACCACGATCAACCGAAACGGGTTGTCCATTCTGGTCATAGACGAACATCTGTATGCCACCCTGCGACACAACGGTTTCGAGTTGGACGGCACCGGCCTGTTTCAATGAGCCGCCGCGAGGACCAGCCGTTTGAGCCTTCGCCGTTTGACTAGGCATCGCGTGGTTGTGATCCGTGTGATAGTTCTGTGCCTTGACGGTTGACGCCGAAGCGACGGCGATCAGTGCGGCAGTGAGTAAGATGTTGCTTTTCATCAGGTTTTAGTCCTTGTCATTCGTTTGCGACCAATTCCGTTGGGTCGCGTCGGTTTTTGGTTGGATGCTTTCGCGACCCGGTTTCTTCACGAGTTTTTAAAAAAGATTTTGGGAGTCTGGCAATCTCCCTTCTCTACCCTCAAGCTGCTTTTATAACCTCCTCCTTTGGCACTTCCTCGGTTTCCTCCCAAAGTTCATCCTTCATTCCGAATCGCATTTTCATTTCTAGATACGCCGAATAAAGCGTTGGAACAATGAACGACGTGAACGGCTCGGCTAGCATTCCACCGAATACGGGGATCGCCATCGCGCGAGCAACATCGGCACCACGGCCTGTTGCAATCAAAACGGGAATCAGGGCTGCGAGAGTGGTTACGGTCGTCATCATGCAAGGGCGAATGCGTTTCAGGCCCGCTTCGTAGACCGTGTCCCGAATGTCTTGAACGTTGTTGATTTTTCGTTTTTTCAGCAATTGATGGATATAGGTTGCCATCACGACGCCGTCGTCAACGGCAAGACCGAACAATGCGATGAAGCCGACCCAAACCGCGGTGTTGAGTTCCACCTCCATCCAGGCCACGAGAATCATCCCTCCAGCGAATGCGACGGGAATCCCAGTGAACACCGCCATCGCGATCGGTAGGTTGCGGAACTCCATATAGATCAAGAGTAGATTTATGCAAATTACAAACGGTATAATCCACATCAGCCGCAAGTTGGCTTCGATCTGATTGCGGAAACTTCCCACGGCTTCCAGTGAATATCCCGCCGGAAGCCCCAGGTGATCGGGGTGAGAAGGTGGAAGCGATTGAGCCTGCCGCAATTGCTCTTCAATCGCGGTGACCGATTCCAAATCGCCTTTCGATCCATTTGCCATGAACGAAACGTGGGCGACGAGCCGACCGTTTTCACTGTTGATCGCACCCGGCCCCCAAGTCGTTTCTAATGTGGCGAGTTCCTCAAGCGGAACCACGGCACCGCTATCTGTCACAACCGGTAGCCGACTAAGTTGGTCGATCCGTTCACGCAAGTCGCGGTTGTATCGCAAACGCACAGGGTATCTTTCGCGGCCTTCGACGGTCTTAATCAAATTCATGCCGCCGAGAGCGGTTTCGATCACTTGGTTGACCATTGAGGCGCTCATACCGTACCGCGATGCTGCTTCGCGATCAACGGTGAACTCGATGTAGGGTTTGCCAAGCACAATGTCAGGATTAACTGTTCCCGAGTTGATGTACGGTGACTTTTTCAATGTCCCCGCGACATCCATCGCCGCACTGGCCAGCGTCTTAAGGTCATCCCCGTAAACCCGAATTGCCATTGGTGCCTTGATGCCCGATTGCAGCATCACCACCCGGCCTTCGATCGGCTGCAATGCCGCCGCAGGTGTGACACCAGGCAGTGTTGCGACGCGATTGATTTCGTCCCAAACGTCGCGAGCTGTGACGCCTTCTCGCCATTCGCTTTCGGGTTTGAGCATGACATAGGTTTCCACCATGGCTGCCGGTGCCGGATCGAGAGCCGATTCGACACGACCAATTTTGCCTAGCACGTCTTTCACTTCAGGGATCTGTCCAATCAACACGTCCTGGGTTTGCAAAACCTGCATTGCTTGCGAAAAACTGGCCGCTGGGTAGAGCGTTGGCATATAAAACCAACTGCCTTCGTCCAGTGCGATCCAGTCATCGCTTTGCAGTCCGGTGAATACGTGCTTGGCGTCAACATATCCAGGAAAATCATTCAATTCCGCTCCCAACACGCGAGCTGCGCGTTCAACAGGTTGCAAGACCATTGGCATGCCGAAATACGCACCGACGCCAATGAATAACAATACGATGGGGAACGATAGTGCGAACGCTTTGTGATTCAAGGCGTGTTTTAATCGGGCTGCATAAATCCAGTGAATGAAACGACTCGTTGGAATCTCTTCGATCGGGCGGATGCGTTCGCGAAGCAGTTGCCATCCGAATAAAAACCCGAGCAGCCCGGCCGTAAACGTAATGATCCATTGCTCAACCCCAAAGTATCCTGCAAGGTCATCGCCCCACATGAAGTGCGATGTTGCCGCCAGCAAAACGGCCAGGGAGGTTCCCGCAGCAAGTGCGGACCGTTTTCGATAGTCGGCGCTGCGAAGCAATAGACGACTTAAAGCGGGAACGACTGTTACCGCTGTAATCATCGCAGCCGCGATCGCGAAAGTTTTGGTATACGCCAGCGGCGAAAATAGTCGGTAGTCGCGTCCCGTTAGAAAGAAGACGGGCAGGAAGCTAACAATTGTCGTCGCCACCGCGGTAACGACTGCGGGAGCGACCTCGACGGTAGCTTCGTAGACGATTTCTGTTCTCGACCTCTCCCTCTTACCTTGTCTGCCTGTATCTCCCAGGTCCCCTCTGTCTCTTTCCCAGTCCGCCAGATGCTGGTAGATGTTCTCGGACACAATGATCCCCATGTCCACCATCGTTCCGATCGCGATTGCAATACCGGCCAATGACATAATGTTGGAGCCGACGCCAACGACATGCATCGCAATAAAGGACATTAAAACTGCTGCGGGAAGGCAGATGGCCACGATGAAACTGCTGCGGATGTGCAGCAAGAACAGAACAATAATGATTGCCGTAATGATAATCTCGTCACGCAGTGCATGCGTTAGAGTCGCCATCGTTTCGTCAATCAAGCCACTACGATCATAGACACCATTAATTCGGACTCCCTTGAGCGAGGGAGTGATGGCAGCTATCTTGGCTTTCACACGGTCAATCACGACGCGAGGATTCTCCCCGTATCGCATGACCACCACACCGCCGACCGCTTCGGCTCCGTTGTAATCGAGAGCACCACGTCGGAAATCGGGACCAAGCTGGACCTGGGCCACGTCGCTCACGCGAACCGGAACACCGTCCCGCTGCAGGATAACGGTCTCTTCGATGTCCGTGATCGCTTTGGTCTTGTCGCCGTCGGTGCCAAGGAACCCCTTGCCGCGAACGATAAACTCCATGCCTGTGGTTTCGACCGTCTTCGCTCCCACGTCGACATTCGAGCCCTTGATCGCCGCCGCGAGTTTGTCGAGAGAGACGTTGTAGAAACGAAGTTTGTCAGGATCGACCTCAATTTGATATTGCCGAACATAACCACCAATCGAGGCGACTTCGCTGACACCCTCGACTGCCTGCAGTTCGTATTTCACAACAAAGTCTTGCAAGCTACGAAGCTCGTCCAAACTCATTCCTTGTTCGGGTGACTGGAGCGTGTAGTAATAGACTTGCCCAAGTCCTGTTGCGTCAGGTCCAAGCGTCGGCACGACGCCGTCGGGGAGTTGAGCCGCGGCCGCACCAAGCTGTTCGGAGACACGACTACGTGCCCAGTAAAAGTCGATCGAATCCTTGAAGGTTACTTGCACAAAGCTATAACCGAACATGCTTTTTCCACGGACGGACTCAGCACCGGGAACAGCCAGCAACGACACGCTCAAAGGATAGGTGACTTGATCCTCAATATCTTTCGGCGAACGACCAGGCCATGGCGTTAGTACGATGACTTGGTTTTCTCCAACATTGGGAATCGCATCGATCGGAACCGCTTTGAATGCGAACCAACCGCCAACACTCAAACCAATCGTGAGGAACACGACGAGCCACGGTTCTTTGACGCAAAAGCGTATGACTAAGTTAAGCATCTTGCCTCTCCTTATTGAACCGAAATGGCGATGGATGGAACGGATTGACTGGCCAATGCCATGTCACGAACGACTTCACCGCAACGCAGCATTTCATCGCCCCAATACGGATTAGCAAGCTCGCCACCAGGCTGCATCCAGTCGCCGCCTCCGCCAGGAACCATTGGGCAGTAATAGTGCGTTAGCTGTTTCGCCGTTTTGGGGCCACGCGCCACGGTTGCGGCATGCAGCATGGCGTGGCTGACACTGCGGTAGGCTTCACGGGCTGTTTCGAGCGAACCGTCCATTCGTGAAGATCCTCGTCGTGCACTTGCAAATCGCGATTGAGCAGCGTCGGGAACGTCTGGTAGCATTTCGAGCTTGTTTAGTGAATCCAGCAGCGTGTTGAGCGCCACCGGTGGAGGCGTCTGGTCGGCCGCCATCGCACATTGAATCTCGAAGTAAGCATCGTAAGCACGATCGAAATTCTTGCCTGATTCACCTGTCAGCATGACCGGGTCACGATTGGGAAGCTTGAGTGGACCGGGTGAATAGCTTGGTGCTTTGCTGGGATCCATCAACGACGGATTGCCAGCAAGCTGCATCTGCGAGTCGATCAAGAAGTTACCGTTCGTTGCGACCGTCTCGCCCTCAGCCATTCCCTCAACAATAATCGCATCTTTATCGTTCATCGCGCCAACGGTGACGCGACGAATCTCGAAGCGTCCTGGCTCAGTTTCCACATAGATGACGCCTTGCTCACCGGTAAGCAACACTGAGTCACGTGGTACGGTGACGACACGCTGTGCCGGGACCGGCTCAGACGCATAGCCAAGCTGAGAAGTTGCAATCAAATCCATGCCACACAGAGGACATTCACCCGGTTCGTCGCGGATCACTTGCGGATGCATTGGGCTAATGTATTTACCAGCGAGCGCCGGATCGTAAACCATGTCGGCCGATATTGCAGGAACGCTGATGCGAGCCGTTGCATAGTCGCCCGGACGCAGCTTTCCGTCGTAATTCATCACTTCAACGCGGACGCGAACCGTGCGAGTCGTCGGATTGACCGTCGGATCAATGAACGCAACGCGGCCGGTAAAGACTTCGCCGGGCATCGACTGAATCTCCGCTTCGACTTGTTGGCCGAACCGAACCGATGCGGCATCGTCGGGGAACAAGTCCAGCATCATCCAAACGGAAGTCAGATCGGCGATGCGGTATATTTTCTGGCCAGTTTTAATGTAGTCGCCTTCAACGGCTGCCTTTTCTAAGACCGTTCCTGTCTGCGGTGACTTGATTTGGATGCGCGACTGCGGCTTACCACTTTTGCGAAGGTCCTCGATCTGACCAGGGGTCATGCCAAGCTCGCTTAAGTTCTCATGCGACATCGCCTGCATGTCCGGGCTATTGATACTGAATCGCCCCACTGACTTGCTTTCTAGACTCGTTATGTACTCGGTTTGGGCGGAGTAGAGTTTCGGACTGTAGATCAACGCGAGGTCATCACCCTCTTTGACTTCGACGCCCACGTAGTCGGCATACAATTCTTCCAATCGTCCGTCAATGTAAGCGGAGATAGTTGAGAGTCGGCTTTCGTCGAAGTCAATCGAACCGATCGTGCGAATCGTTCGGTTCACTTCGCCCATCTTGCTGGTCGCGGTTTGAATACCAACCAAACGGCGAGCGGAAGATTCGATGGTGACCGAAATGCCGTCGCCGCCGCCACCTCCGGTCGCTTCGACCAGTTCCATCGCACACACGGGACAACGTCCTGGCTCTGTCGAAGGCGGCGTACACATCATTGGGCATATGTATCGCTTCTCTTCGCCGCCACTCGCGTCCGCAACCACGTTACTGTTACCACCAGCGGAGAAACCATCGGACGTGATCCAATCGAATCGCTGCGCGACACCGATCATGATTAGGACAAGTGCGGCGACGACCGTAACGGCACCGGCATTCGCACCAACACGAAACAGCCAACCGAAACCGCCGAACTTTGTCTCGCCGACGGGCGCAGTTGTCACGGGAGCTTGATGCGAGATTGGCTCCGTCGACGATAAATCTGCCTTTGATGCTTCGGTCGGTTGCGATGCCGTGACACTACCGCTTGGATCACTGTTTCTCGTTTCGCTCGGCAACTGCGATGTCGGCGACGACGAAGCGATCGTTTCAACCTTGATATCGTTGTTTGGATTGTCTTTTTTCATAGTAGATGCCTCCTTGTCATTTGTTTTGGTTTCGGGACAGCTCGACCAAGTCGGCTGTGACAGCAGTGAAGGTTGTGACGGATCGACGACAAATCAGCGGGAATTGGTCGCCGATCAGTCACGCTCCTCCAGGCTGTGGCTCTGTGAACGGATTGACTCTCTGAGTAGCGGAACTCGTGAAGAGCTGCTTGGATGTTCAGCGAACAAAGAAAGTCTTGACGGCTTCCGCTATGGCATGGAAGCGCATCGTGAAACACGCATGAAACTGCCTAAGCAGACGTAATCACAGACGCCAAATACAGAGCTGTATCTGAGAGAAGTGTGGCGGTGAAATCGCGACTTCACTGCCAACCATGCGTGGTGGGCGTGGAACCGCATCGCCAAAGATCGTTGCCAAGTCAGCGAAACGAACCGCAACCACATCGCGTTGCTGGATCGTTGGACGCATTGGCGACGAGTCACCGAGGGGTTGGCTTTCAATGCCGCACTGGCAACCTGGCGCCATTTCAGCTGTCGCCAACTCATTCATAACGACGGAATCAGCCGTGCTGATCACGATGACCTTAAGCGCCAGCGTATTACTGAGACCTCGGTTGTGATCATCGGCAGAGGATTCTGGCTCGGTCGATCCCATGCAGCAACTGCCGCTGGCATGCTCATCGGAGCCGCCACCGCAACAGTTACATTTCTCGGTCGACATGGAAACTTCGCAGCATCCACAGCCATCGCAGGTGAAGGTTTTTGCACAATTCGCACCGCAGTCATTTGCAAATACCAACGCCATCCCCGGCTGAATCATCATTACGACGATCAGTGAAAGATTAACGACGGTACGAATTAAACGACAGCGAAACACTTTGACCTTCCGAAACAGATACCTACGACCGGTATACGGAGTATATCGGAAATATGGCTAGAGAGTTCAAGACGAATCTGTTCGATCGCCGAACTTTCCACGTGAAATAGGATAGCTGGACGGAGCCAGTTTGTCATGCAACCTCAACAAATCAACACGTTTTCGCATAGTCGGAAGCGTAAAATGCTGGCTTTGTCCTTGATCGCGATTTCTGTGGGCGGCTGTGCCAGCGGGCCTGCTCGGCTGGCCCGATCCCAACGCGCTGCCACGTCACACGTGGTTGCTGAAGAAGTCGAAGCGAACGCCCTCGCAAAGCAACAACCTAGCCACAATGGCGAGGATCCCGCCGTAAAGATGGTTGGATACGGTGAGCAGACATCTTCAAGCGAGGTCGTGTTTGCGCAGCAGTTTGACCTCGATCCGCCCATTCTCGCCACCAGAAACGGGGAGGAAATTGGCAACCCGAATCAGACTCTCGTCGAACTGCAGACCAACGAAAATGACAGTTCAGAAGAGGGAGAGAGCGGAGATTCTGATGCAGAGGGAACTTCCGCGATTCCTGTCGCCACTGCTCCGAACGGTCTACCGGTCGACTATTTCGTCCGCCAAGCTCTCGCTGCCCACCCCAGCATCCAAGCAGCTCGGCAGCGTGTTCAAGCAGAATACGAACGCATCCCACAAGTCACCGCCCTGCCGGACCCACAGCTCAACAACACCTTCTGGCCATTGCAAGACAATGCATTGCAAACCGCAGGTGGGCGGATCGCCAACCAGATGTCGCTTCAACAAGGCATTCCGTACCCCGACAAGTTGCGAACGAAAGGAACGATCGTTAGCCGTGAAGCCCAGATGGCGCAGGCAGAGGTTCAGCGCATCGAGCGGCAGATCACTGAGTCCGTTCGTCTGGCCTACTATGAAATTTGGTATGCCACTCGCGCAATTCAGATTATCGAGGAAACTCGGGACTTGGTTGATGATCTCACCAGGGTCGCGGAAGCCCGCTATCGCGCTGGCGGTACACAGCAAGACGTGTTGCGTGCTCAGCTAGAAACGGACAGGTTGGACGACCAGTTGGTGCAGCTTCAGAAACAGAAAAAAGTGTCCCAGGCCGACCTTGCAGCGTTGCTGCAACAACCAGTAACGCTGATGGCAGAAGCAACCGAAGAACTCGGCATTGCCGACGCACCGATGCAGCTTGACGCTTTGATCGCACAGGCCGAGCAATGCAGTCCGAGCCTACGCGGACTCGCCGCCGAGATTCAGCGTGATCGTCAGAAGCAGCGGCTCGCTTGTTTACAACAGTACCCGGACTTCATGGTAGGTCTGAACTGGGGCATTGTCAGCGACAAAAACAATGTGCTTAGCGGCGTCGCCGATGGCCACGACAATCTCAGCTTCACCGTGGGAACAACGCTTCCGATCTGGCGTGAAAAGATCAACGCGGGCGTTCGCGAGGCAAGTCGTCGAACTAGCAGTTCACAACAAAGGCTCGAGGCTGAACGGGACGAAATCTATGGCCGTTTGCGGCGTCTACTCGCTCAAGCTGATTCGCTGGTCGAACAAACCGACATCTACGAAAACCGCTTGGTACCGCGAACGGAAGACACATTGAAGCTGGCAATTGCCGATTATCGAGGCGAACGCACCGACTTTTTTACCCTGATCGAAACCTACCGCGAGTTGCTGATGTTCGAGACCCAGCTCGCCCGCATCAACGCAACGCTCGCCGGTACGATCGCTCAGATCGATCGCACGGTTGGATGTCCTTATTGAGAGTGGGAAAGGTGGGGGAAGTTGATGGCTAGTCTTCTGCTTGTGTGCTAAACAGAGCTTTGGTGTGTCAGACCTGCCGAAACACCTCGCAAACTGCGACCGTGGCAGCGGTCAGCTCAAGTGAGATGCGGATGGCAGGTGGAACGGAAAGAAGTCGCAATGTTTGTACAGAATCATCCATGCGACGCAAAGATATAAGCAGATGAGGTTGCAATAGGCTCCAAATTCGCTAGGCCGAGGTGCAAACCGGCGACACGGCACCACGAGGTACAAAGACAGCCTAATACAAAGCGTCAGGAAGCTGAGAGAGAACGCGACAAATGCGCCGTAAAGAATCCACATGCGATGCCACGACTCTTCGTCTCAGGAAATCGGCTCCCAACTCCTAGCTTCCTACTTGCCGTCTCACGTCACCCCCACCCAAGCCTCTCAAGTTCGTCCTTCAACTCGCGCCGCGCCCGGTTTAACCTTGACCCGACCGTGCCTTCGGGGATGTTCATGATCTCAGCGATCTCGGCATAGGAAAGCTCTTGAACTTCCTTCAGCGTCAGTACGGCGCGTAGCTCGGGCTCAAGCTTTGCAAGTCCAGCTTCCAACATCTCTGCATCCTCCAGCCTTAGTCCGCTTTGACTCACTTTGGATTCCGGTTCAAGGCTAAGTGTGACGACGTTGTCTCTCTTGCGACGTCGCAGAAATTGCAATGCCTCGTTCGTCGCTACGCGGTAAATCCACGTTTCCAAACTTGACCCGCCACTGAAGCGATCAAGCTTGCGGAATATCTGCATGAACGCCAGTTGCATGGCGTCATCCGCGTCCTGGCGTCCGACCACGCGAACCATCAACGCATAAACACGCCCGCTGCACCGCTCATAAAGCCGCCCCATCGCCTCCTGATCTCCGTCGATACACTGGCGGATCAATGCGTCGGTCGTCGCGACATCTTCCGATGTGCCAGCCGAAGCTGGGTCGTTCGTTTTGCGTGGATCGCTTAACAAGTCGCGCCTCCGGTATTCCTGGTGCAAAGAGCAAAATTCTTAGGCTTTTCTGTGAAGGAGGCACGTCCAGCCTGCATCCAAATCATCGAGTGAGGAACAAACCTCACCAAAACCTCCCCTCGTATTCCTTCAAAGGAACCCTGCAAATGACTACAAAACCGTTTGGAATGATCGCCCTGGCCTTGGCCGCCATGTTCGCCCTGGGATCGTTCTCCGTCCAGTCGGCGTCGGCACAATCGCGAATCAACGACAAGGTTTCCCGAAACAATGGCAAAGGATTCTGGGCGAACCAGCGAACTTCGCGAAATATTCAACATGCACGCGATTATTCGCGAAGTATCGGCAGTTACACAACCCAGGCTCCAGCGATCAACCCCGCGATCACTCAGTCGGAATCGCAAATGCTGGGCATGCAAATCCAGGGCATCCAACGCGATATGGGCATCGTTCGCGAGACGTACGTCGACCAACCACAAGTTCTCGAGCAGGTGAAAGTGATCGATAACAAGCTGGCGAAGGCGTCCGAAACGCAAAAGATGCTGCACATGGAGTGTTGCAAGGACACTCCCGACGGCAAGGTCTGCGGCGACATGGCGACGAAGCTTACAACAGCGTTGGACGAGATCAGCAAGTACCACACCAAGCTGATGAAAATGACCGGCGACGACAAGCACGAAGGGCATGCAGCCGCGGCAGCTAGCGAATGATCTCGCAGCAGTCACAACGCTCGTGCCAATCCGTTTTGGCTCTGCTTGAGTGTCTCGATCGTGGATCAAAGGCAGTAGCTTTCCATGTTCCGTAAAAACCCAGACCTGGCGATGCCAAAAGCTCGCCAGGACCGGGTTCGCGTTCGCAAAAATTTTCGGGTCCAGTGTCTTGCCGAATATCGCGACCTGACCCATTTGAGCTTCGCAGTGTATGCATACCCTCGCAGGGTATCAAGGCCGTTTCCTGGCTTCAATTCAATCAACTATCCATCCGTCCAAACCCAAAGTTCTCGTCAAATGTTCTCTAGAAATTATCCACGTTTGGCTCCGGCAACCTTTGTTTTCGCTGCCTTCATCGCAGTGATTGCCTCCGGCCCATTGACCGCGCAAACTCCTACCGATACTCATGCAAACCACACCGGCCCCGCAGCATCATCGGGAGATTCCGATCTTAAGACCGAGCTGCAAGCTCTCCGCACGAAAGTAGGACTACTGGAGGCCGCTTTGAAATCCCAGCACCAAGCTCGCTACGGGACCGACGCCTCATTGCCAGACATGTCTGGCGACTCAACGGACAGCAAGTCAATGGGCGGGTTGAATAAGATGGGGGGAATGAAAGATATGAAGGAAAGGTCGCAGGACACCGACGCATCGAGCAAGTCGGGCGGTATGTCGATGGATTCCGGAGGCATGGGAATGGGCATGAAGAAGAAAGGCATGGGCATGATGTCTGGTGGCATGATGGGGATGAAAGGCATGGGCATGATGGGACGTAATCCCGCCATGAAATCTGATTCGATGAGCAGCATGAACATGTCATCGGCTCTTCCTGGTTTTCCCGGCGCATCGCATCTCTACCACATCGGTGAGACCGGATTCTTCCTGGACCATCCGCAACACATCACGCTGAGTGCCGAGCAGCAGAAGCAGCTCAATGAAATCAAAGAGTCCGCGTTACTGGCAACGGCCACCACCGAACGTAAGATCGACGAAGCAGAGCAACAACTCTGGCAACTCACCGCAGCCGATCAGCCGGACATCAACAAGATTGAAGCGAAGGCCAAGGAAATCGCCAGTCTGAATGTGAGCAACCGAATCGAGTTCATTCGTGCCGTCGGGAAAGCGGCTGAGGTTTTGACCGACGATCAACGCCAAGTTCTCGTTGGTATGGCGACCGACACCAACTAGCGACACGCGATACCACGCATCGCTCACTTGCCCAGGCTTTCACTTGAGAGACACCATGCCTAACAAACCGTCCGACTATATCTTTGAACAAGCGATTCTTCGGCTTGATCGCGCAGCGGAATTTGCATCCATCGAGAGTGAATCGCTGTCATTGACGATCCTGGTTCAATCGGAATCAGTTCGCCACGGAGGATGGCGACCTTTTGAGGTGCGTCGATCGCCAAGGTAACTCGACCGCCGGAAGTCCGGTGAATCGAGATCGTTGTGTTCGTTCCGGGCGAGCAAATCGACTCGCCCATTTTGCGTGACAGAATTAACATGAAATCGGTCCTTCGATATTTTGTTTTTTGTGTTGTTTGGGCGACACGGTCTTTAGGCTACGCTTCGGTATTTCGATTCAGTTTGCACGGGCGGCTTGCTAACAAGCACCTGACGAATCCTTGTCGAAAGACGAAAAAGGTCGCCTCTGTACTCGATCAACTCTTCAATACCCAAGAAGTCGGCAATAGCGTAGTCGTGGACGGCAACTTCAGCACCATATAAAACAACCCGGGTATCGCAATCGAGCATCGCGAGCTTCGGAGCCAACTGCCATGCCTTTTGGCACGGAATGGCAAGCTGCGCCACGACGAGCTCGGGACGATACTTTCCGCACGCCTTCAGTGAATCCGTAGCCGTTAAAGCTCTGACGACGCGATAGCCAGCTTCGATCAGGTCACCGGCCAATCGCGCGTAAACCTTATCGCGTGGTTCGACGATGAATACGACGGGACGGGACTTGGATTGGCGACTTGGATGCGGTTTGGGAAGTTTTTCCTGTTCGCGAGATGGCTGTATTGGTGTCGAACGAACGGGCGTTTCCTGCTTCAAAGGCTTCCGAGCGGGCGTTGTCGATCGTGCGATCGTTTTGCCATTCATTTGTTCCGTCACGACAAAGGTGCCGTGGCAGTGACCGCACGCGACTTCTTCCCCAACGAGGTGCTGGCGTATCTTCGCGGGTCGCCCGCATGTTGGGCAGCCGATTAGGAGTGGCTCGGTAGCTCTGTGTTGATAGCCTGCTGTTGCGATGGGCGCATATTGCTCTTGCATGATCATTGTGAAATCACTTTCCGTTTGAGAATGTCGTTTGGTTTGTTGCAGTGGGGCCAACGTCAAAAATGACGTGCGCTACAAACGAAAACGACAAAGGGCAACGCAAAGTGAAGCACCCGCTAGTTCGGCGGGAGAAGGCTGAGGGACCGCACGCAAAAGTGAATTGCTGCTCCAGTGCGAAGCAATAACTCGCTTGCTCGCGAAGTTCAGCGACGGAACTTCTGGTTGTGTCTCAAGACCCTGGTCAGGTGAAACTTGCCGGCACCCGCAAGGACATGATTGGCAAGGTGCCGAGGAGTTGGTCCCGCAGCAGCACTCCGGCGCGGACTCTCCCGCAACGACAGACGAGCCGATTTTTGACGAGCAATGCTTGCATTGGCAAGCCGATGCCTGCGGCATTCCAGCCGAAAAGACAAAGACGGCGACGAGTGCTGCGAATTTCATCAAGCCAAAGAGCATTGGGTTCATGGATCGTCCGTGATCGCGACTTGTTCAACGCCCTGTTCTGGGCCGGTGTTGCGATCTTTGGATGCACGAGAGGCTGTAACCCTTCGCGGCAAATCAAAATTTCCTGAATAAATTCGGAAGCGAATTGATGACAATTAGGTTTGCTCGTGAAGAAACAGAGGGTCTGAGGCATCCAAAGCGGTAACGACGTTACACAAAACAAGAGAGTTCGCACGATGCAAAGCCGTATTGCCGTTTTTCTTTTGCCTGCAGCCACGATGGTGGTGATTGGGTTGGCTGCTTCCGGAATATTGCACGCCCAGATATCGCCTGAAGAACACGCTAGCCACCATCCCGAACAGGCCGCCGGCAGCAAAGGCGGATCAGGAATGGGGGGCATGGGCGGGCCACCCGATGGAGCAGGGGCGGGAAAGATGGGCGGCAAAGGCGGTGGGATGATGGGAGGCGGCGGCGGGATGATGGGTGGCGGGGGAATGGGTGGCATGATGGAGAAGATGGGTGCGCCCAAACCGAAAGACCTCTATCCGTCGTTGATGGCACTGCCCGATTTGCCGATGGAGCGACGTGGTGAGTTGGAGCAAGAGGCGCACCAACGAATGATCGCGGGAACCCGAGTGCTGAGTGAAGGCTTCGATGAGCTTTCCTCTTCAGCGGGCAGCGATGACTTCGCGGCAATGCAGTCGGCTACCGCCAAAATTCGCGAAGGACTCGGCGATTTTGAAAGTGGTCTGGCAGCCCATCGCGCACTTCGTGAAGGCAAAGCACCACGCAGCGTCGCCCTTCAGTGGTTCAAAAGCGAGATGAACTTGAGTGATGGTTCCCCAGTGGCAGCGTCGCACGCTTGGTTATGGGGCATGACACCGTTTCACACGATCGTGATGGTGATTTTGGTGCTGTTCGCGGCGGCCATGGTCTGGATGTACTTCTTCAAAATGCGCCGCGCTGCCTCACTGCTGGAACGTCTAGCGACGAGTGGGGGAGGTGGGAGTGAAGGAGCAAAGCTGGGAGGTGGGAGTGAAGGAGGTGGGAGCAGTACAACAACGACTCCCAACTCCTCACTCAAAGCTCCTAACTCCGACTGCTGCGAAACTGATGATGGTTGTGTGACTGAACAAGACGCCGAGGGCGTCAGTCATGACGGACTGCTCGCCGTTGGCAAGAAGAAGCTCTGTCGATTGCGAGTTGCCAAGATCATTGAAGAAACAGAGGACGTGAAGACGTTTCGGCTGGTCGCGTGCCACGGTGGCGGTATTCCGTTCAGCTACCTACCCGGTCAATTTCTGACGTTGGCATTGCCGGTTGCCGAGAAACCGATCAAACGCAGCTACACAATTTCTTCTTCGCCGACGCAGGGATACTTTTGCGAGGTGACGATCAAGCGCGAAGACAAAGGCGCGGGGTCTCGCTATCTGCATGATCAAGTGAAAGTCGGCGACACTTTGGAAGTCAAAGCCCCGAGTGGAAAGTTCGTCTTCTCCGGCAAGGAATCCGACGACATCGTGTTGATCTCCGGCGGCGTAGGCATCACACCGATGATGAGCATCACGCGAGCGCTCACAGACATGGCGTGGCCCGGCGAGATTCATTTCATCGCCGCGTGCCGTGACCCAAAACACTTCATCTTTGAGGCTGAAATCAAACGGCTTCAAGAGCAGTTTGACAATCTGCACGTCCACGTCGCGATGAGTCGGATCAAGGAAAACGTCAACGGCTACACCAGCGGTCGTCTGAACAAAGAGATGCTGGCCGAGTGGGTGCCGGACATCGCGTCAAAACGCATTCATATTTGTGGTGCTCCGGCCATGATGGAAGCCACCAAGGCGATGCTCGCTGAACTGGAAGTACCAGCCGAGAGCATCCACACCGAAAACTTTGGCTCCACACAGAAGCCGAAGGCGAAAGTTGCAAAGAAACAGGAGGCTCACCAAGAGAAAGCCACGGGAGCGAAGGTCACGTTCGCGACATCCGACGAGTCCACCTCAATGCCTCCCGACGAAACGATTCTCGAAGCGTCCGAACGGATCGGTGTCGACATTGACTACTCATGCCGTGTTGGCACCTGTGGTGAATGCCGCGTGAAGCTGCTTTCGGGTAACGTGTCAATGGAAGTCGACGACGGTCTGGAACCGGAGGAGAAGGAAGCGGGAATGATTCTGGCTTGTCAGGCGAAGGCGACAGAGGATGTGAGCGTGGAGGCGTAAGCAATGAAAGAACGCGAAAAGATAGTCGTCACCGGCCTCGTATTCCTCATGCTGCTCGCATGGCTTGGTTTTCCGTTGCATCATTCGCATCGCTTTGCAGGCAGTTTCTGGGGCGGCGTATTTGGTGTGACCGGTGCGCTGCTAATGCTGGTGCCGCTGGCGTACTTGGTCGTCAAACGCAACAAGAAACTGAAGCAGGCCGTCACCAAACACGTTTCGATGAGGACGCTTCTCGCATGGCATATCTATGCGGGCGTGTTGGGGCCGATTCTGGTCATTCTGCATAGCGGCCACAAATACAACAGCCCGCTGGGCATCACGCTAACGGCGATGACATTGCTGGTCGTTGTCAGCGGCTTCATCGGACGATACCTGATGTCGGGATTCGCCAAAGAGATCAAAGCAAAAAAGGGGATGCTCGCGGAATTGCAGACCGCCTACGACCGAGCCGTCGTGGAGGTTGGTTTTCATCCGGCTACTGCAGAAGGTTTGCGACCGTTCTCAGGATTCTTCAGCCGTCTGACTGCTGGCTTCTTTTTGTCGGAAGCGAGCGACACAGCGATCACGCCGCACCAAAGTACGATCACACTTGTTCGCCTTGCCGAATCCATTGCGGATGTCGAGTTTGCAATCGCGACGCACCAAGACTTCAAACTCTGTTTCGGCAAGTGGTTGAAGTTTCACATTGTGATTTCGTTCGTTCTCTATGCCCTGATGTTTGTGCATGTGTACTACGCCGTCTACTTCGGTTTGCGGTGGTTTGAATAAGACTCGATCTCCATGAAACGCAACGTACTTATCTTCGTCACGCTCGCAGCAATCCTGTCGACCGCCTACGCCATGGGCGTTTTGCCCAAGTCTGCCACGGAGGCAGTGTCACACTCGCTGCACCGCTCGGTCAATCCCGGCGCGCTGTCCGCCGCTCATGCAAATCTTGGGGATAATTGCCAAGCCTGCCATACGCCAGTGATGGGTGTTGACACCGCAAAGTGCATCTTGTGTCACGCCAACAACGAGTCGATTCTGCAGCGACAACCGTCGGCCTTTCATGCCAGCGTCGGCACCTGCAAGCAATGCCACCTCGAACATCAAGGGCTGGATGCGAATCTTTCGGAGATGGACCACTCGATGCTGACGTCGATCGGAATGAAGGCGATGCAAAACGCGGAAGCCGGGAGCGAAGAACTGTCGGCCTATAGCTTGCTCGCGGGCAAACTCAACTTGGCTTCTCCGCCACACGAACGAATCAGTTTGCAAGAATCGGTGCTCGACTGCGTTTCGTGTCATTCCAACGATGACCAACACCAAAGCTTATTCGGAAGCAATTGTGCCCAATGCCATGCAACTGATCGCTGGACAATTCCGGAGTACAGACACCCGTCAACCAGTTCAACCGACTGTAACCAATGCCACCAAGCACCGCCGAGCCACTACATGATGCACTTCAAGATGATCTCAGCGACCGTTGCTGGCAAACCGCACGCCCGAGTCGAGCAATGTCACCAGTGTCATCAAACGACGAGTTGGAACGATATCAAACGAACTGGCTGGTATAAGCATCACTGAAGAAAGCTGGGAGACAAGGAGAGTTCCGGATGACCTTTGCTCCCCACCTCCTTACTCCTTACTCCTTACTAACATGAAAACCGCTCTGATCGCACTCTACGTGCTCACCGTGACCGCATCGGTTTGGATTGCTTTGCTGGCGGTCCCGCAAACGGACCATTCGTTTTCGAGCGAGGTGGCGAAGAATAGTGGCCTGATCGGAATCGGCGTCCTGCTGATGCAGTTTGTCCTGGCCGCGCGACTGCCGCTAACGAATCGCTTCTTTGGGCTCGATAGCGTGATGGTTTTTCATCGCTCGATGGGCATCTTCGCACTCGCCCTGTTGCTCGTGCATCCCGTTCTGTTGGCGTTCGGTGAGGGCAATTGGAAATTGCTCTACGGCCTGGATCAGACGTGGTACATCTGGGCTGGCAAGACGACGCTCCTGCTCTTGCTCGTTCACATTTTGATCTCCGTGTTTCGTCGATCGTTGAATCTCAGTTTTGAGAGATGGCGGGTTTTGCACAATAGGCTGGCTATCGCGATCATTGCGTTGGCCTTGCTGCACAGTTGGTATGCGGGCGGTGATATGTCGGCATTACCGATGCAGGTTTTGTGGGTGCTGCTTGGCGGCGTGGCGATCGCAGCGTTTGTTTGGCATCGGCTCATCCGACCGCAACGTTTGGCCGCCAAGCCATACCGAGTTGAAGACGTTCGGCAAGAATCGCCGGATGTTTGGACATTGCGTTTGGCTTTGCCCGAGGGGGAAGTGTCAGAGCATTTGCCGGGACAATTTCACTTTTTGACGTTTCCGAACTCCGCCGCAGTCCCCGCGGAAGAACACCATTTCACGATTTCTTCTAGCCCGACACTCAACGGCTTCGTCGAGTTCACGATCAAAGCATCGGGAGATTTCACTAGTCAAATAGGAGAGATTCAACGCGGCGAAACTGTGATTGTTCATGGTGACTTCGGTCGCTTTTCCTACACTTTGCAACGGGACGAATCTGAACTCGTGTTCATCGCTGGCGGCATCGGAATCACGCCGCTGATGAGCATGCTTCGTCACATGCGAGATACGGACGACAAGAGGCGTGTCGTGATACTCTATGGGAACAAGACGGAAGCCGACATCCTGTTTCGCAGCGAGTTAGCTGACATGCAATCAATGCAAGAACCGATTTTGCACGTTGAATATGTTCTTTCCGAACCAGATGAAATGTGGCCGGGTGAGAGCGGACACATTGATGGGAAGTTGCTCAACCGCTTGCTGGGAGGCGACTTAATGAAAACCGGTTTCTACATCTGCGGCCCAGCCGCGATGACGGACCAAGTCGTCACCGCACTGCGGCGTCAAAAGGTACCACGCCGCAATTTGCATACCGAGTCTTTCTCGTTGACTGAGGACACTGCACCAACGAGTGCAAGGAGCGTTCTCCGAAAATGGGTGACTGCTCTAATTGTTGTTGTGGCAGTTGCGGTGACTGTCATCGTGGCTGAAATGCGCACCGACGGTAACGAACCTTCAGGTGACGGCCACGAACACTCCCGTAGCCACGGCGAATCGGCGTGAACGAACTTTCATTGTTGCTTCTGTTACTGACCGTTCTATCGCTAGCGCTGATGACGATGCGATGGGTCTCAGCCCGACTGGACCAGCCCTTCGTCTTGGGCGAACTGTTGCTCGGCGTGATGCTGGGTAACCTTGGCGTGTGGTTCGGCGAACCGCTGTTTGAAATTATAATGAGCCCTGATTCGTTGGAACCGCTTGCCGAGTCGGTTCCGGTCGCCGCGCATGTTGCAACCGTCTTTCAGGCTCTGGCGGAACTCGGAGCTGTGTTGCTTCTATTCGCTGCGGGACTGGAAACGAGCGTCTCGAAGATGAGGCGGGTTGGTGGCCGAGCAACCATCGTGGCGTTGGTTGGCGTTGTTGCCCCGTTTTCGCTGGCGTACCTGACCTGCCTGCTTTTGCATGTCGAAATGGACGTTGTCGGTCACTTGTTTCTTGCTGCGACACTCAGTGCAACCAGTGTTGGCATTACCGCCAGCGTGCTGAAGGACCTGAAAGCCATCGAACGCCCCGAATCCGAAGTCATCCTCGGCGCGGCGGTCGTCGACGACGTGTTGGGCTTGGTGTTGCTAGCCATCGTTTCGCGAATCGCCATCAGTGGTTCCGTGGATGGGTTTCTCATTGGCAAGACGCTCCTGATCGCCCTGCTTTTCATTGTTGTCGTCATCTTTGCTGGAGAGCGTTTGGCGGCAAGGGGCCTCGCGATCACTCGTCGCCTGGATAAGCAAGACGGACTTCTATACTCCGCACTTGCCTTCGCGTTCGCGGTTTCTTGGATCGCACAATCGGTTGGCTTGGCCGCGATTGTCGGCGCTTTCGCGGCAGGGCTGGTCACACGAAATAGCACGGCGAACGGAAAACTGGAGAATAATGGTTTTCAAGCAAAGTCGACTGTTCTAGCTGCGGTTTCGCCTATCGAGCGGTTCTTGTCACCACTGTTTTTCTTGTACGTGGGAATGCAAGTCGACGTACGCTTCTTTCTCAATTCTCAAACTTTGCTGCTCGCGTTGGTCTTTTGCGTCTGTGCGGTGATTGGGAAACTCGTGGCGGGCCTAGTCGCTGGTCGTGATCTTGATCGACTCAGCATCGGTATTGGCATGGTTCCACGAGGGGAAGTCGGCCTCGTGTTATTGGGAGCCGGACGAAGCCTCGGAGTAATCAGCGACTCGTTGTTCGCGGCACTGGTGATCGTTGTCTTCGTGACCACTTTGATCACACCGCCAGCATTAAAGTGGGCGATGGGGAGAGAGTGAGGAGGTGGGAGAGATGGATAGGTTGCTGAGTAAATTTCTCACTCCCGACTCCCAGCTTTCCCCGTTTTTCCGTGAAGGAATCGGCGAGTGGCGACATCTAAGCGGGCAGTCTC
>TARA_R110002073_G_scaffold3315_6_pt1 | contig 24900 bp, 26 predicted proteins | sample TARA_R110002073 | Tara Oceans TARA_R110002073 (sample SAMEA4397174) | marine metagenome | biome: Polar Biome; feature: [DCM] deep chlorophyll maximum layer (ENVO:01000326); material: water (ENVO:00002006), including particulate matter (ENVO:01000060) such as... | depth 40 m | reverse complement strand
AAAAGTAATAGGGGTTACGAGATAGGTATAGTCTACATGGATGATGATGGACGTATGACTACAGTACTTACTTGCGCTACAAACACAACTTTTGTAAATAACATAGATTCTAATAAAGGTAATAAGTTACAAGTAACCGTTATCAACGAACCGCCAGTATGGGCAACTCGTTATAGATTCTTTTTAAAACAACCTAAAGTTAATTACGATTCAATAGTACCATCTATTTTTTATCAAGATGGAACATACGTATGGCTAAAAGTAGAGGCAGACGAAAGAAACAAATTTAACGAAGGGGATTTCCTATATGTAAAATCAGATAGTTCTCAAATATTAACGACAGCGTTACAAACTAGGGTTCTAGAAATAACAGACCAACCTAAAAACTTCTTAGATGAAACTATAGTAGATACTATAGAACAAGAGGCAGGATGGTATTTTAAAATAAAACCATCAGGATTCAGACTAAACGAAAACGATTTCCAAACTTACACATTCTCGGGTACAGGATTCCGTAGTAGAGCTACTGACAGTAATTTCATTCTTGTTTCAGGCGCATCTTTTACTTACTATGAATTACCTATTTATTATGGTAGTGTTGGAATAAATGATGCCACAATAACAGGTACTTACACAGGCATAGTAGATGTTAGGTATATAATAGATATTAGTGCCGTTGGATTACCCGATTCATTCAGATGGTCTAACGACGACGGAGCAACTTATAGTGCAGATATCCCTATTACAGGAGCAGCACAAACTATAGAGAACGGACTTAGTGTTACTTTCGGAGCCTCTACAGGACACGATTTAACCGATAAATGGATAGTTTCTGCCAAAGCAGCAGAAGTTACTAACGAATGGAATAAGTCAGGTAGTGATGATGGTGCAGCAGGTGGCCTTAAAAGAAGAGCGTTAATGGCGTATCAAGGTAAACCAGTTGCGGACGAAACTATTAAAGCAGGAGCAAGTATAACAATTAATTATGATGATACTGGTAGTAGTGACAGAGTAGCGGATCAATTACAATACACACAAACATTTACTTCGGGGGCGCAATACGCTAATATCGAGGAATGGTTCTTTGGGGACAATATAGCCGACACATTGACATATCCTACTGATCTAGATCATGTAGTATTTAGAAGAGGTTACTCAAATGTTAATCAAGTTAATGTAGACGGAAGGTACACAGGACTAAGTCCTAACGAACCTATGGTTATGGTATTTTCTTCTAGTGCAAACTACGGAGGTAGAGGAAATGTTAGAACATTACAAGACTTAACAATCTTAGAACTAAACAATAACATAATCTTCGAAACTATACCAGTTAACAACGACGAAAGTTTCTTCTATGAGATAGGTAGGACTTACAACATAACAGGAGGATACCACATGGGATTCGACGGTAGCGATACAAATCAAACAGCTATAGCAAACGCAGTATTACTTTTACCAGTATTTAATGCATTTTCTTGGGGTAACGCATTTGAGAGTTATAAAATAAAAGATAGGTTCAATGAGAAAGAAATGCTTATTGATACAAGACCTTCTATAGATATTGAGAATTATAGAAGAAATAATAGAATAGCAGACATTACGTACAGTAAAACATTTGAACAGTCAACAAACTTTAACGGGTTAAACGAGTTCAATTTATCAACATTCAACTTCTTATCTATGGATGACAAATATGGAAGTATTCAAAAACTGTTTAGCGCAGATACTAACTTAGAAGTATTCCAAGAAGATAAGATACATACAGTACTTTACAACAAAGACGTATTATTTGATGCAGATGGTCAAGGATCTATTAGAGAAACAACCAACGTATTAGGTACAACACCTACACCTTGGGCAGGAGAATATGGTATTTCTACACATCCTGAAAGTTTTTGTTTCTATGGTAACATGAGATATTGGACTGACGTGCGTAGGGGAACGCCTCTTAGACGATCACAGGATGGGATAACGGAGATTAACTTAGGAATGCAAGACTTCTTTAGAGATGCTTTTAGAGACAATCCTTCAACACGAAAGTTTGGAGCATATGATCTACATAATAAAGAATATATAATTAGTGATAAAGGTTCTTACACAGTAGGATATGATGATGCCGTAAAAGGTTATACATCATTCTATTCTTTTGAACCACAATGGATGGGTGGATTAAATAACAATTTCTACACATTTAGTAATGGACAATTGTATAAACATTATGATGAAGGCAATCCTGTTAGAAATAATTTCTATGGTGTCAATTATGATTCTACTGTAAAACTTATAGTAAATCAAGAACCATCTTTAATAAAAGTAGTGAAGAATATTATGTTAGAAGGAAATAAGTCTTGGGCTACGGTCATAAAGTCTTATATCAATGACGAAACAACTTCTGTAACAGAAAGTACTTTGACAACATCAGAATACTTGAATAAAGAAGGTAAGCTACACGCTTATGTTAGACGTAATGAATTATTAGGAGATTTCACAGCTAAGAATGCTTTTGGATTAGGAGAGATCCAATCAATAGCTTTTACAACGCTAACAATGAAAAATGCTATTCCTTCTTCATTATCTATTGGAGATTCAATTTATAACGCATCAGCTTCTTTAGTAGGGGTCGTAACAGCAATAAATAAATCTAATTTAAGCATAACTTTATCATCTGTAGGTTCATTATCTGCAAATGACTTCATCCTCGGGTTAAAAGACGGCAGGGTAGAAGGAAGCGAGATAAGAGGATATAACTTTGAAATAGACTTAACGGACAGTACAAATACACGTACAGAATTATATGCCGTTGGAACAAATTTATTTAAAAGTAATCCTACCTAATCTTTGGTATAGTGGAATAAATTTCGTATATTAGAGTATGCAAGAAACAGTACACATACCTAAGAAATTTAATGTTCGTATAGAACAGAAAGAAGACTTTTACCCCACATTTAAAAAGTGGTGTACAGCAAGGGAATTTCCCTGTATACCATTGAGACAAATTGACACGGTATTCGTATGTTATTTAGACAACGTTGCCGTGTACAGTTGTTTCTTTTGGAACACTAATTCCACCTTTGGAGTAGTAGGATTCCCAATGAGCAACCCCAACGTACCTTATTCAGAAAAGCGTGGAGGATTGACAACGCTATTCGATCAAATAACATTAACAGCCAAAGCAGGAGGTTATGAAATTATTTGGACTACATCGGATACAGACAGAGTAATAGAAGGATTAACAGAAGTAGGATTCAAAACAGCAGATTTAAAAGTAGATCAATATTACAAGAGACTCTTTTAATGTACGCTTTTTTTCCTTATTTTTGTGTATAACATTTAAACAAAATAACTATGGCAATAGGAGCAGCAGCAGTATCGGTAGTAGGTGGAGTAACACAGGCAATAATAGCAGGTAAGAAAGCCAGTAAAATGCAAAAAGCAATAGACAGTTACCAAAGACAAGAATTAACTAATGCGTATGCAGACACACAAGTAAGTAAGTATGCTGCAAATCTTCAAAGAGAAGAGTTGGCTAGAAATACTGCAAGTAGTGTTCAAGCACTTAGATCAGGTGGGATCAGAGCATTAGGAGCAGTTGGCGGATTACAAGAAGCCAACATAAATACAGCTAGACAAATAGGAGCTGATTTAGATAAACAACAAAACAATATAGAATTACTTAGAGCACGTGACGAAGCAAGAATCCAACGTCTTCAAGAGAACAGAGAGATTGCAGATCTAGAAGGTATGGGTAACGAATTAAATACTCAACAACAAAACACGGCTAATGGAATCAACAACGCAATTTCAGGAGTAGGTTCAGGATTAAGCGCATTAGGTGGAGTTGGAGGATTAGGTGGTATGTTCGGTGGAGCAGGCAAGAAAGCCGCAGATTTTTCACAAGTATCGCAAAGTACGTTATCTACTTTAAGACAACAAACAGATCAAAGTAATTTACAAGGACTTGGAGGATTAGCCGGAATGGCACCCGTACGTTCATCATAAACAAAATATAAATGGCAAAGAAAGGAACATATACAGCATTAAGTCAAACGACACCAACCAAATTAGAGTTCGGTCAAATGGCTAAAGATGTAGCTGTAGAAGAGAGAGCTAGATTAGAAAGGAAGGCAGCCAAAGCTGAAAAAGAAGCAGCTAGACAAGAAGGTATTGCACAGAACTTTCAAACTGACTATGCTACTCTTGGAGATGTTATTACAGGCACAGATTCTATAGATGAAGCATTCGCTAGAGGTATAGGAAAAGCTAGAGACAGAATGGGAGAGATTTACAAACAAATCCAAACCAACCCTTCATTAGCCAACGATGTATCAACACAATTAGAATTACAGAACCTTAAAGGATATTCAAAAAACCTTAAAACATCTTCTGACAAGATTACAGAGTTCAATACAAAATTAGCTCAAGGAGTTCAAGATGGAACTTTATCTGCTTGGAACGATAAGCATTTAGACATTGGAGAAAGTATTTTCAGATTCAATAATCTTGATATAGGAGTTAACGCAAAAGGTTTACCATCAGGCGCAACAGTACAGTTGGATGGAGAAGGTAATATGATACTAGGTAATAATGGTCAACCTATTATAGAAGAATTAAATATACCGCAAGTACTAGGTGGAGGTGGATTACCTGAATTAGTACCGAGATATGATATGGCAGCAAGTGCTATGGAAATCGGCCCGAAATTAGGAGCTAGAGCAGTTAAAGATTCAAATGGTAATTTCATGGAGAATGAATACCAAGAATTTTCAGCTATAGAAGGTGGAGTTAGAAACCTAGTAAAAGGTATTATAGGATCTGTAGGAAATCCAACAGCAGAAGCCAAATCAATTTGGACAGATGTTTTAGGTAATAGAGCGCAAGATTTCGATGAAGCAGATATGAAAGAAATAGAAGATGCTTATGTAGGTTCAGTACAAGCTTTCTATGACGAAAAGAGATCTGAAACTAAAAACTATAGTGCAGCTAATACAGCAGCAGAGAACTATAGAAAAAGGTTAAAAGATGAGGCAGATGCTAAAGCAGCTAAGGATAAATTAGATGCAGAACAAAACGGAAACTCAAACTTTACAGTAATAACCGACGAGGATGAAGTTCCTTTAATGATAGAGTTCCAAGGAGTAACAGGAGATATTCAAGGTAAAGGATACAGAGTAGCATTACCTTATAATTCCGATACTGAAAAGTCAACGATTACAGTTGTGGGCGGAGCAGGTAAGGAAGTAGAAGTCACAGAGCTTTACTTAATGGAGAGCGGAGAACTAGCTTATAAAGGTTATCAGTACGACGGAAAAGTTACAGCAGATGATCTTGAAAGCGACAACGCTGCTAGAACAAGTAAAAGAATACTTATAGAAGGAGTAGGAGGAGGAAAGTCAAAAAATGACAGGATACTTACGGCAATAGCAAAATCCCGTGGATTAGAGAACGAAGGGCAGTTAAAAAAGCTTGTAGAAGAACAAGTAGAAGAGGCAAAAATAAACTCATATTTAAAAGATTAAATTTAATTAAATGGACGATTTAAAAGAAATGGTAAGAGGTATGGTAAGGTCAGGAGCATCTGACGAAGCTATACGTGAAGCGGTTAAGCAATATAAAGCCAACCAAGCAAACCAAACAGGTGCAAATGCTTCTCAAGAAGTTACAGCAACGGAAGCTCCAACAGAGCCGGTAAAAAAAAAAGAAGCTACGGTTTCTCAATCAACACCGGTGGAGGAAGATTCTTCTTCGGATGGCTCAACGAGTAATAAAACTATTGACAATCTTCCCGAGCAACCATTAAACCAAAGGTTGGTTAATTTATATGATAACTACAAGAAGGCAGGTAAAATACAACCTGCCCAATTGGAGGTTATAGAAACGAAAATTAAGGCACAGAAAAAAGGTGAAAGAGGTTTTTGGGAAAATGCTATTGCATCAACCGAAGGATTCCTATCTACCGGAGTAGCTGTACCATTATTCCAATACGATAGCAAAGAAGACTTAATAGCCAAGAGAGAGGCAAAGAATAAGATTGATTTCTTATCCGACCTTTCAGAAGAAGAGTTAGTAGAGCTTAAAACATTTTCAGGCAAGCAAATAGAAACTCTTGAAAAAGAGAATCTAAATATTTTGTTCCAAAACAAGATGATGAAAGAGAAAAGTAAATCTCTTGTAAACGAGCTTAAATCTGTAGCATCTGCCGTAAAGCAAATGCAAGAGAGGGGCGAAGAAATTCCTGAACAAACAGTAAAGTTATACGAAGAAAGAAGACAAGAGCTTCAAGGTATGGATACAGTTTATAATGAGAATGTTGATGCGTTAGAAAATAACAACGAAGATATTTTAGATTTTTACGGAGAATTAGACCTACTTAAAAGAAATTACGGTGGGCTAGATTACTATGCAGATTTGGCAAGGATTACTACAGCAGGTATGATTAATGGTGTGGCACAGTTTGCTATTTCTACAGATGAAATGGCACAGGATAAATTAGGCGTTAACCTCTTAACTCTTACAGACGACGAGGATAAAGCTAGAATAAGCAAAGATTTACAAGCTCAAAGAGATGAAATTGCTAGGCAGCAAGAGCTTCAAAGACCTGCAACAAGTGTAGGAGATATTGACAGTATGGAATCTTTCGGCAGATGGTTAGGAGAGCAAGTAGCTACACAGTTGCCTGTACTTTCTGTATTGGCAGTTAGTGGTGGTACAGCAGGTTTAGGAGCATTAGGTGTAAGTACAGCAGGTGCAAAAGTAGGAGAGTTAGAAGATGGTAGAAGAGATGCCACTCAAACTATAGAAGAACTTAATGCAGTATTAAATTCAGGACAGTCTTTTTCAGAAGAAGAAGTAATAGAGATAGAAAATAGAATAGAGAAAGCTAAAGCTAAGAGTGAAATCACTAAAGATGAAATGTATATTGCAGGTCTAGGATCAGGTGCATTGGAAATTATTACAGAGAAAGTATCTTTAGGTGTATTATCGAAAGGTAAAAGAGCTTACATTGCAGCTAAAGGAGCAGGTGAGAAATCATTGAAGGAATTTACTAGAGGTGTAGGTAAGACATTAGTGGCCGGAGCAGGTAACGGATTAGAAGAAGGTGGAGCAGAATTTTTAAATGCTGTAGGTGGAAATCTAATTGATATTATGTACTTGAATGATAGTGATACGCATATCTTCGATGGTGCTATAGATGCTTTGGCATCAGGTAATGCTATGGGGGCAGGTATGAGAGTTGTTCCCTCTGTAGTAGGTTTTGGTGTAAAAACTTTAACCAACAGAAAGAAAACAGATAAGATACAAGCAGCGACACAAAAATTATCAGATATATTAGCTGAAATAGAAGTTAATGCAGAAGAAGTAGATGCAGATACTAAACAACTACTTAAAAAGAAAGCCAATGAACTTAAAAAAGAAATAGCTAAAGATATTAAGGAAGTTTATGATAATGCGGCAGAGATGTCCGAAGAAGATCTTACAGAACTTGTAAACTTAGATAAAAAAGCTAATAAGATCCGATCAAGAGTAGAGGGTCTTAAAAAGAATAATATTAACAAAAAGATGAAGGCTGAACTTATTTTGGATCTTAAAGCAGATATAGATGCAATAGCAACTAGAAAGCAAGAGATTTTAGATTACAATAGTAAAGAGGCTAGACAAGAAAGAGCCAAAGAAGAAGCCAGATTGGCAGAAGAGGTTAAAGCGAAAGAAATAGAGGCGGTAGAAACAGAATTAAACGACCTATATGATAAGCAATCTGCTTTAGTAGAAGAAGGAAAAGGAATAGAATCAGATGAATATAATAATGTAGTAAATGAAATACTCGAAAAACAAAACACACTCGAAGAGTTATCAAGAGAAGGATCTAGCGAAGTTCAAGGCGAAGCAGGAGCAAATACAGGCACAGCTACAAATGCTACAGGATCTCAAGTCGAAAACGTTGTAAGAACGTTCAGAATAATCAATCCTTTTAAAACAGGTAAGCCATTAGCGGAGATTTCTTTACCGGAATCTTTAGATGGTACATTGGATGCGTTCAACCGTAAGATAGTAGATAGATTCTTTTCTATTAAAAAACTTCAAAGTAATATTGAAGCTAAATTAGGAAGAGGTGTAGACGCTGACAAAAACTTTAGACAAGCTGAAATTCTTATGCACAGTAGAACGGCAAGCAAGATGAAACAGTTCGCAGCAGTAGCGGAATCTTTAGTTAGGGATATGGCAAACAGTGAGCTTCAAGAAGCGGAAGGAAGAGGTAAGTCAGGAAGATTCTCTGATTACTTAATGGCAAGACACGCACAAGAAAGGAATACCCACATACGTAATTTGGAATTAAAAGATCCGGATACGCAAGAGCCTAACAATGCAGGTTCAGGTATGACAGATTTAATGGCACAGGCATATTTACACGGAATAACCGATGCAGATGTGGCCAAGGCAGAGGTATCAGGACTGTATACTACAGAACAGATACAAGAAGCCAAAGATGTTAAACCATTAGAAGGTAAAGAGCTTGAAGCAGCAGAGAGACTTGCGGAAAGAGTAGATACTATATTAGAGGAAACTAGACAGATAATGCTTGAAGGAGGTCTTATTACAGAGCTTCAAAAAGATGTATTAAGTAATTATTACGCCAACTACGTTCCATTACAAGGATACGAGTCTGAAAACCTAGAAGGAGATATGGCTACGGCATTCGGAATGTCTTTAAGTGTTAAAGGTAAAGAAATGAAAAGGGCAGCAGGTAGAACTACCAAAGCTGACAACGTATTGGCAAACATTATAGGTATGAGAAACAGTATGGTAGTACGTGCTGAAAAGAACCTTACTATGCAGAGCTTGTACAATTTAGCTAAGGATAATCCTGACACAGGTATTTGGAAAACATTTTCTAAAATGCGTCCTGATTTTATCAACGGTTTAACTACAGGTGGTAAAGTAGGACAGGTAAATGCCAACATGGATTCTAAGAATTATGTAGGTGTTAAGTTTGAAGGTGTTCAACATTATATTTGGTTCGCTAATCAACATATGGCGAATACATTAAATGCTGCTTCTTTAGAGAAGACGGATAAAATTACTAAACTGTTTGGTAAGTTCAACAGATATTTAAGTACTGTACTTACTACTTACAACCCTGAATTTGCTATATCGAATTCGATACGTGACGTTCAGACAGCTATGATTAACCTTGCCTCTGAAAAGGATATTGCAGGGAATACGTTAAACGGTAAAGATTTTAGAAGTGGAGTAAGGAAATCTACCTTACCTGCTATAAAAACTATATTCAATAGCGAGAACGGTAAGCAGAAGAATACTGAATTGGATAGATATTACGAAGAGTTTAAACAAGATGGTGCCAAGACAGATTGGTTCTACGCCAAAGATATCCAAAGTATTAAGAAGGATATCGAGAAAATGGCAAATAGAGAAGCCAAAGGAAAGACCGCAACATCTGTAATTAGAAAAGGTATAGGGTCTATAGGTAATTTTATGGATGTGGGTAACACGGCTATTGAAAATGGCGTGAGGCTTGCAGCTTATATGGAGGCTCGTAAAGCAGGTGTAGATAGATACGATGCTGCTGAAATGGCGAAAGAACTTACTATCAACTTTAACCAAAAGGGTGAGTATGGTACATTACTAAACACAATGTTCTTGTTCTTTAACGCTAGTGTACAAGGTACGGTAAGATTCGCTAAGGCAATGACAACTTTGAAAAAAGAAGTACAGCCTGATGGAACTACTAAGTATGGTTTAAATGCAGGTCAAAAGGTAGCAGGTATATTGGCAAGTGCTTCGGCAACTGCAACTATGATTAATATTCTTTTTTCAGGAGAGGATGAAGATGGCGTACCATTCTTTAATAAGATTCCTGACTATGAAAAAGAAAGAAACTTCATAGTAATGGATCCAACATCTGATAAAGGAGAGTACTTTAAAGTGCCTTTACCTTACGGATATAACATATTCCATAATGCAGGCTCTATAGGTATGGAAGTAGCTATGGGTACTAGATCTGCTGGAGATGGAGCAGGGTTCATGGTAAACTCTTTAGTAGGGGCGTTTAACCCAATAGGATTATCAAAGTCGGAAACTGTATGGGGAACAATGGCGAAAGTGGCTCCTACATTCCTTAAACCTATAATCGAATTGGCTATAAATGAAAACTACTTTGGTAGTACTATTTATAATGAGAATTTCCCTTCGGGAACACCAAAACCTGAATCTACACTAGCTAGACCTTCTACTAATGAATATTTAGTAGATATGACGAAGTTCTTGAACGAAGCTACACATGGATCGGACTATGTACCGGGCTATGTGGACATTAACGCTGACAAAGTAGAGCATATATTAGAGTTCTTGGGCGGTGGAACATTGAAATTTTTAAACAATGTTAGTAAAGCAGGTAAGTATGTGTTCCAAAAAGCTAGTGGTGAAGAGGTTGAAATTAAAGCTTCGGAAGTGCCAATGATTAGAAAACTTTTTGGAGAGCCTAGTGCTTTCATGGATAAAGAGATCTACATGGATAGAAGAGTTGAGATTAAGCAACTATACGCAGAGTATAAATCTAATCTTAAAGAGAACAGGGGTAAAGAGAAATACGACGGTGTTTCTACCCTTAACTACAAGATTAAAAATGTAGACAAGAAGTTAAAACGTCTTAGAGAACAAATGGCCAAGGCCAGCGATATCGAAGATGTTATAAAGAAAAGCAAGAGGATTAAAGAGCTTAGAGAAAAAGAGAAATCCGTTATTGCAGAGTTCAACAAAACTTTTAATAAGTTGAGAGTTGACTAAAACAAAAAAGCCCCGACACAATTAAGTGAAGGGGCTTTACTTTTATACTATTTTTAAATTAACACTCTTTATGTGAGGATTAAGATCTCTAATTACAGCTACATCATTAAGAGCTTGCGCCCAAGACCTAACTGAAAACCTTATCCTATCTGCCATAATCTCTTTTGTAGTATTATCAAACCATTTGACAATATACCTACCCCCTTCGGTCTTATTTAATTCCCTAGTGTCAAAATCAATAGCTACTTCTATTATTTCATCTCTTAATCTCATACTTCAATTGCATTTAGTTTATTAAATACTGCATAATGGTCACTAATCTCTTTAGCAACCTTAATAAGATTGGCTTTTACGGCATCCACAGCCTCTCTACTAACATCTTGAGGAATAGTAACCACCTTGGTACCGAGCTTTAAATCATCTCCTCTAAAAGGATTCCCTGTACGTTCTATAAGTTCTACCCAACCTCTTGTAGGTAAGTGTCCTGTTTCTTGTTCAATTGCACCGGCATATATAGTAACTTGGTCATATGCATCGTCCTCATAAACCTCTACTTTATTTAAAGCACCTGTTTTATAATCTACAATAGTATCTACTATCTCTTTAGCATCTTCCCCGATGCCATTCATTAGTAAATCGTTTGTATCAATAAATCCTAATACAGTAAACTCTCCTAAGTCAAAATCAATACGTCTTTCAAATTGATCTAATCTAGTGACCTTTGATAACACTTCTATTTCAGCTTCGGTAAAGTCTTTATAGTCATCATTCTCTAATGCCTCTCCAACTAATGTACCAAATTCAGTATAAGCATTTCCTTCGAAACGCTCACCAAAGAAGTAAGACTTAAAATAATCTTTCTTTTTAGTTTTCCATTTGTTGTATTGACTGTAAGAAAACCTACTCTTTCCGTCTTTATCTACTTTCGGTAATACTATACCGTATAATCCTTCTTTAACTTCTTTTTCTTTACTCATTATCTCTTCGTATTAAAACTGATTTGTTAGCTATCTCTTGTTGTGGCGAATACTCTTCTATATAAGGAACTAATAAAGTATCTTCTATATCACTAATGATTATGTGTATAGTTATACCTGATCTATTAAAACTTCTCTCACAAAACATTAAAGTCTGTACCGGCTCAAAAGACCCTAGGTTAACACCGTTAGCTGCTAGACCATCTAACAACTTTATTAAAGGTTCTGCATCCGACTTAGGCATATACATCATATACTTGTCATACTTTCTACCAATCCTATTAACTATACAATCAATATCATCCATATGTAGATTACCTATTAAATTGTATACAGTTCCCATATGACCTACTTCTGTTATAAACCTATGTGCCCTAGTCTTCATTTTTATAAATTATAAATAATCCTATAGAGTTAAATATATCTCCTGAATTATGGTTTATACTATTTGTAAAATTGTTATTCTCCATATGTACTTCTACATAAAGGGTTACAGGAGAGTAACTAATTATTATTGCCTCCGCTCCTTCACCATCTTGCCACTTAACAAAGTCTTCGTTAGTTTGGAAGGTTTTAAAATTAGTCTTCATCTTTTCCTAAGTATTTAAAATTACGTCTGCTTTTATTATCGGGGTAATCTTTTACATCTTGTTTAAGGTCATAATATCTCACCTCCGATCTCCATGTATTGTCCTTATTACGCATCTCTACATAATAAGGATATTTTCCATTTGCTTCTCTTACTACCTTATCTACTCTACCCATTTATGATTCTCTTGTTAATTTATATCTGCCATAGAACAAAGATCCTGATAGACATAATGATTTATCTTCTTTTTTAAAGTAATACCAAAAATCCACTTGCCAACCATTCGTATCATTCTCTTCTAACCTATCATAGCCCACACGTTTTAATATACGCTCTACATCAGCGATAGGGATCATTGGTAGGTCGATTTGGAGGCCTTTACCGGTGGCAAATTCTAATATCCCCTCCATTACTTCGTCAATCTCTCTCATATTAAAATAATGTTTTAATTTGTGCTTTAGTTATATCCGTCTTCTTACCTTTGGCTCTACACGGTAAAGAGTTTAATATCTCTCTAGCCATTACTTTTTCTTTCTTATCCATTGTAGATATTACTTCTCTAAGTTCATCTAACATATCTTCTGTAACTTCTCCGCCACCAAAAATATGTTCTATCAATCCTACAGGCTTGATTACTTCTACAACTGCTCTTTCTAAGGCTTCTTCGCCTCTAAGCTTTCTTACTACATTAACTACCGCTACAACATCTTTCTCACAGTAATCTGTAATCCTATCAATGCCCCCTTCCCAAAATAACTTTCCAACGTCTCCGCCATCAATATCATCTTTAGGAGAGTCTACACCTAATGCGGCACATACAGAAATCAATGTAGACATCTTAAATGCAGTACCTTTCCATAACGTAGCGGTATCCATAACAGATAGCTCCCAAGGTTTTAAATGCGCTACATCAAATAGGATATGTGGTAATATTCCATTTACATAACATCTCTTTGCTACAAAAGGGATATCGAATCCTGTAATTACGTGGCCACATAGCCAAGTCTTATTAGTTGCGAACTTAGATACAGATGAATTAAAATTCTCTAATAACTCTTTTTCATCTCCGTCTTTAAAAGACTTTATAATGATCTCTCCGTTACGAACAGCTCCTATAGTAATACAAGCTATACGTCCAAATTCTCCGTGTAGTGGCGCCTCTTTAAAATAACTGCCTGCTACATCTTCTATACCGTTCTTAATGCAATGGTACTCCCAAGCATCCCATAACGGTGTATCTTTTTCTAATACAGGTACAGATGGCGCTGTTTCTATATCAAAGAATAAGAAATCCTCAATATTTTGTTTTCTTAAAATTCTCATATTATATTCCTTTTAAAAGTTTATATGTCTCTGAACAATATTTTATTTGGTGCTTACAATCATCCGTGGCATCGTGTGCCAATCCTTCGAACACCATGTTCTTTTTTATATCGGGGTACAAAGAAGATAAAGTCCTCACACATCTTTCATTATAGAATTTCCAAGGAATACTACCTCCTATTACAGAATAGGCATTCTCAATTATTCCCATATCGAACCTAGCAGAGTTTCCCCAAACGTTGTGATTCTCTTTACCTACGAAAAATTTACTAAGTTTATTTAAAGCAGATCGTAAACTTTCTCCATCCTTGTTTATATTATCTTGTGCCTCTTTACTTTGTTCTAGCCACCACAACACCGTAGACGGGTCTATTTTAAGACCACAACCTACAGAAGATTTTAAATCTACATCTACACTAAAGACATCCTTTGTCTCTCCTGTTTTAATGTCGAACTCTACGGCAGCTATACTTACTATGGCTGCAAAGGATTTATTCCCCATAGTTTCTATATCAATCATTACCTGATTAAATTTACTCATATTGTTGAATTAAAAAGCCCCTAATTAAAGGGGCGTTAATATTATTTTAATGTGATTACGGCTTCTGTTGTAAGGAATGTACCTACCACGGATGCAGCATTTTCTAATGCACATCTAGTAACCTTTTTAGGGTCAATAATACCTGCATCGATCATGTCAACTACTTCTCTAGTCTTAACATTTACACCGACACCTTTTACCGGTTGTGGCTTATACTCAAAACCTGCATTCAATGACATTTGTTTCACCGGAGCGATACAAGCATCTAGAACGATCTGATAACCTTTATCAAAGGCTGTAGGATTCTCGATAGTCGTAGCCTCGATACCACCTTGTAAAGTAGTTGCTGCATTCTCCAATGCAATACCTCCACCTGCTACAATACCTTCTTCTAAAGCAGAACGTGTAGCATTGATACTATCCTCGATTCTATCCTGCTTCTCCTTCAATTCACTATCAGACTTTGCTCCTACGTATAACGTAGCTACACCCCCTGTAATTCTTGAAAGCCTTTCTTGCAAGTCAGCCTTATCGAACCTGTTATCGGTGGCCTCTATCCTAGCTTCTAATTCAACTACAAGATCTACAAGATTGTCTGCATTACCAACCAATAATGTATCTTGTTCTGTAATTACCGCTTTACTCAATCTACCTAAAGCACTAGGAGTTAGTTTTACACCATCCGTTTCAGCTACTACTGTTGCACCTGCCAAGGTTGCCACATCATACATAAGATCTTTTTCAATCTTTAAAATCTGTGGTGTCTTAACTACACAAATCTTACCTGCGATAGCTCCTTTCTTAATATTCTCCATAATCGTACCTAGTACAAATGGATCTACATCGTCTGCAATAATCAATAAACTGTTATTACTTTGAGAGAATACTTGTTGGAACAAATTAACGATTGCGTCTCCTTTCTCCAATTTACCTCTGTTCAGTAATACTAAAGGATTGTGTAATACAGCCTCGTTCTTTACTCTGTCGGTTACAAAACCTTGGTGATAGAACCCTCTGTCCAATAATACACCGTCTCTAAGCTCTACATAAGTCTTATCGGTATCGGAAACAGCGCTTAATACCGTACCGTTCTTACCGATCTTATTAAAAGCTTTGGCGATAATGTCTCCTAATTCGACATCTCCGTTTGCAGAAATGGTGGCAACGTTTGCCAAATTGTCATTAGATACCTCAACAGTAGACTCTTTTAGAATTTCTACTATATCTTTGGTGGCTTGGTCAATACCGTTTTTAAGGTCTACAGAAGACATCTTACTGTCAGCTAACAACAATGATAATCCCTTATCAAAAATAGCCTGTGCCAATACTGTGGCCGTTGTAGTACCATCACCTGCCAAGATGTTGGTTCTACGTGAAGCTTCTTTAATCATAGATGCTCCTACTGCCTCGAACTTATCCTCCGGAAATATTGATCTTGCGATAGATACACCGTCTTTTGTAATTGCGTAACCTCCTTCACGAGTAGGGATAATTACGTTACGTCCTTCTGCTCCTAACGATACCTTTACGGCATCTGCTACTGCATCTACACCTTTCTTTAAAGCTTGTCTTGCTTCCTCGTTGTACTTAATAATTGTGTTCATTTAATTGAATTTAGTTATGATTTATTATTTTGAAAGGTACTGCAATCTAGTTCCCTTGCCTGCTCCTTGGTCAATTAATCTACCATAGAATTTCATAAACCCTGCTCTACCAAGATCTACTACTTTCAGGATAATTCCTTTACTATTACCGAAAGGTCTTGTTGAGGTTGTACCATTTGCTAATCTCCTAGCTTTTCTATTTGGTTTATCGTTTCTATATTTGAACAGAATCGGGTTGATTAAATCTCCATTTGCATCATACGCCTTTACGTATGGAATATTCTTTACTTGATCGCTCATATAATTGCTACTAAACTTCCGAAGGGGATTGCAAAATGCTCCTCTTCATTAAACTTGATTTTTCCTTTTTCCCTAGGCTCTACAAAATAAACATGATCTCCCACTACAGGAACGTTTACCTTATCTTTAGCCATTGTCAATTCTTCTGATACAGCAATTACTTCTGCCCTTGGCAGGTATTCTGCATCCGTACTGAACGACATACCACTACCTTCATGTACAGTAGTGGTCGTGTACCTTTTTATAAGTATTTTGTCATTGAGTAATTTCATTATACTTTGTCTCCTTCAACAGGTTTTAAGTTTTTGGTATTAGCTTCTGCCACCTCTTTTCTAAGATCCTCTAACTGCTTCAATGATGTACTAACATTTCTTAAAGCTGTTAATATGTAACTAGATTCTTGAAGGTTGAATACACCCCTCTGTGCCGCTTTGTCCAAGCCCTCTTGTAAAATTTGATAATCTTTGTTCATAATTTAATTAGTATTTAAGGTTAAAATCTTCTTCTTTACTTCTCCAATGTAGATACTCTCTATTGGATATCTTATACTGTGCGCCATCATTACCACACTTCATAAGCCTTTGAATAGTTCCGGCTGCCGTGTAAGTATCTCCTAAATAGATTAGGTTATCTTTCTCACCACATACAGGACAACTAAACTTATCACTACCTGCTATAACTCCTAAGTGCGCTCTATGAGACATATAAGGAATCATCTTTACATAAACTTCTTCTGTAGAAATAATATCACCGATATTATAATCTATCATTTCTTTCATGTATTTCTTCTTCTCGGCAGGTGTACCGTACTGAACCATGTTCCACATAGCAATACCCGAGTGCGATAATTTCATCGTAACTCCAAAGAACTTACACAAGTACTTTAAAGCGTATGTCGGTAGCCTTGCTATCCTTTTCATTTGTCTTTGTAAATCTAAAGACTTTACATACATATTAACGTGTAAGCCATGTTTCATAGCTCTTGCATTAATCCATCTATTATCAAAGCTGTTGTTATTTACACCAACAACTAAATCTGCTGAATTATAAGCTTCTAAGAAAGTTATCATTAGCTTCTTATCACATTGTACACCATCTACGTCATCCCATTCTGCCGTGTATACTTTATTACCACCGAACCATTTCCATGCTACTGTAATAATCTTTGGCTCGTCTATGATATCGTTCCCGTTCACATATTGTTTACCTGACCACCATACATCGGCTCTTAATCTCGGTGTTTCTACATCATAAATAAGTATTTTTGCACCATTCACAACATTCTTTGCCAATACTCCTATTTGAAGTTCTTTTGCCCAAGACCTTATAGACCTTTTTGTTACTCCATATTTTTCTGACAATTGTTCTTGAGCTTTTAATCTCGTCATCTCACTTGAAGGGTCATCAGCTTGCATATAAAGCTCTTTGATATGCAGCTTGTCTTCTTGTGTAAGCTCTTTAAATAATTTACTCATTAATTGTTTTTGTTAAACTCTAATAAAACTTCTTCTCTCTTATCTAAAGCTTCTTCTATTATTTCGTCATATAATTTCTCCATTTACGATTTGTTCTTTTAAAATGTTAAGTCTTGTTCTTATTGATTCTATAAGTCCTAGACAATCTACTCTATCCTTATCTACTAGAGACTCGTTTAAATTAGAAACGTCCGTATGGATGTCTATAGTCTGATAATTAATTATCCGGATTCTCCGGCTGTCTACTGTTTCTTTACTCACAATGTTTTTATTATTTTAATGGTTTCTATACAATCCTGTATTTTTCTTGGAACAAAGCATACAGTGTCTAATCCATCGTTGAGTAACTTCTTTTTGAATAGTCTCCAAGTTCTGCTGAAATCAGGAAAAGCTCTACCCTTTACTTCGATAATCCATGTTAATGGTTCACCTACGGGTGGTGTAAAATCGGGGGTATAGATAGCACTCTTGTACTTCTTACCTCCCCGATTCTTAAACTCTCCTTTTCCATTTAAGAACTTTTCGTATGAATCGTTCGGTGATACGAACCCTTCATCTATTTCAAATTGTTGTTCTTCATAAGCAAATGGTATCTTATTTTCAACTAATAGTTTATAAACATCTCTTTCTAACATTGATCGGAAATTAATTCCTTTATAAGTGACCTTCCTTGCCTGTGTCTGTGGATTTCCACTGCTTCGTTTGTTACGTGCTTTGGTAGCTCTTGTAGATTTTTTAGTCATACTTAAAGATACGAAAAATAAGTGTAACTTCCAATAAATCTTCCTGTTATTTTAGTGTACATCTGCATAGGTATTACCAAATTGAACATCTACAGTAATAGTAACATTTAGTCTTAATAAATCATTAACTGATATCATTGCATCTTCCACTATTTCCTTGACATTATCTTCTTCTCCTTCTTTAACTAAAGCTACCATTTCATCGTGATACTGTAGGAAAGGTATAACTCCGTATTTCATCATAAACTTAACCCAAAGGTCAAATACGAAAGCCCCTGTACCTTGATTTAAAGTACTGAAAACATCTCTCTCCGATCTTACGGAATACCATAAATTACTTACAGGATTTAATAACCACATCTGATCTCCTATAACCTTTGTTTCTATATCATTGGGCAACTGCTTAATAGACCAATTTCTATCCCAATAAGATTGTATCAAAGCCTTAGCCTCTTTAGTTGTCTTACCTGTAGTCTTGCCTAACTTAGCTGCTCCTACTCCATAAATACAAGAGTAATTAGCTTGTTTATAAATATCCCTTAAAGGTTTTAACAAACTCTTAGTCTCTTTATCTCCTTCTTTATACAAAGTCAGTTGCTCCTCTGTTACGGCACCTGCTCTTACAGCCAAATCTAAATGAGGGTCGAAACCTTCTTCCATTTGTTCCGTAACATATTCAGGGTCATAATCCCACATATAGTGCCTCTTGGTGTTATCCTCTAATGAAGATATATCCGATCCACATAATGTATATCCTTCCGGAGCAATTACACATTCCCTGATTATTTCCCCATCTCTAAGATGTAACGCCACAGCTTCTTCCTTAGTAAGTCCATCCTTTTCCATAGACTCTCTGATATCTCCTGTAACTCCGGGGAGGTTTACTATAGGTTTGTTATGCCTAAGCCTTAAAGTGTTCGTAAAACCTACCGCACCGGCTATACAGTACCCGTCATCATCTACAGAATCTAAGAAGGAATTTAAAACCCCTAATCTGTGATTAATTACTGTCAGTCCATCCAATTCTAATATCGCAGGTTCTACATCGGCTAATGCTAATACGCTATCACAAAGGTTTTTATCTTTATTACGGATCTGCGGAACAGGCCCGTTTGTGCCTTCGTTAAATATTTCAGGCTCCCAGCCTAGACTGAACAGCCAATCTTTAACTTGTTTAGTAGAACTAGGATTTGCATCATCATAAACTATCTCCGTAGTAAAAGGTAATTGGTTATCTCTAAGATAATCGTACCACTTCTGACCATTTGCGGATATTTTACGCTCTTCAAATTCTTTAGTATCTAAAGGTTGTCCTTTACTTTTTAAATACTCTTGCCATCTTTCTCCTGCCTTGGACAACTCCCCATTAGCCTTATACATTGTCTTAGGTGCCGTCTTAGTCTTTACATTGTACATCTGTACAGGCTTAGTCTTTCTGACAGAACCGTTAGGCATTGCAGCTATCAAAGCATCCTCTTTAACCTTTAATAAAGGCTCTAGTATGGTTATATTCTCTTTTACTTTGTCTACATCTACTTTTGTTAAGATTCTTTCTTGTTCTACAAGACAGTCCATCTTGAACATTAAGTATTTTATAAGGGAATTTGCTTTCTTAGAACTTCCGTAAAGCTCTACTAACCTCTCTAGAATATCTTCCCATAATGCAATGTTGATTTTTACATCTTCTTCACACCTGTTCTTATAATCTTCGTAGGATAAATTCTCCCAATCGTCTATCTCAGGTTTAGGTATTCCATAATCCTCTCCGAAAGCTCCTAATCCAAATGTTCCGGATCTTCTTTCAGGGAAAATATACCAAGCTAGTGGTAATGTATCTATAATCCTAGCTTTTACCTCAAAACCTAATACATTAGATAACTGTACGGAATCAAATATCTTGAAGTGATGCCCAACAACAGTATTGTCGGGGTCACTCATTATCTCTACCATAGTGTCATAGTCAGGTGTAGACTTTACCTTCCATTCTCCCTCGGAGTCTTTATACCCCACGGACATGACGTGTATTTTTGTAGAAATAAGTCCATCAGTTTCTATATCTATTACGTATAATGACATATTATTTTCTTTTGATTAACATTATTCTTTCCTTGTTGCGAATAATCTGTTCTTTAATGTCGTCCAAATCATTCTGCATCCAATCTCTTTGAGAAATCAACTCTCTGTTTTCTTTCTCTATTTGATTTATAAGATCTTCTCCTTTCATTTATTTGAATTTTAAGGTTGGATATTTGTACATATAATAAATAAGTTGGAATATATTTAAGAAACTGACATTACACAGATTTGCAATGTCAGGTCTATCTTCTTCAAACTTTTTTACATCCTTATAAAAACCCTCTACAGTAGAGTGTATTTTAAAAGGAATATCCGCAGGGTCTAGTAATATAAATGCTTTTACTTTCATACTAAGTCTTTTAAATTTTTGATTCTTTTATGCCCTACATTGTACCTACGGTTGTGGGATGCGTCCATTAAGAATGTACAAATGCCTGCATTATTCAATGCTTTGAAATTGTGCCATCCGTCATCTACGAAAATATCCAATCCTTGTTCCTTTGCAATCACTACTTTGGTTCTTTCCTTAGTAGTTGTATAAACCGGTCTTGCAGGGAATCCATGTTTCGCCAACCAAGCTTCGCTAACCTCTGAACTAACCGGTCTAGAGGTAATGTAACAATGTGGCTCAAAAGGTATGTCAGAAGGCTTTATTAATGGTCTAATGCCCATGTAGAACTCATCCATCTCGCCTCTTTCTTTCATATCATCGAACTTCTTCATAAGATCTTTATCGAAATACCAATTTTCAGGTCTTTCAATACCTTCCATATCCGTCCAATCTCCTACCCAATCCGCTAGGACTTCATCTATATCCAACCCAATTTTCTTTTCTACAAGATAGTTGTGTGGTCTGTCATCCCCTTCGGGAAATATTTTATAGAACTCTAATAAACTGAACAATCCCCAAGCTGCATTAGCTAAGTGGTATGTTCCTAATTCAGAATCAAAATCCTCCCCTGCTTTCCACGCTTCGATATGTCTCATTGTTGAGTCCATACAACCCATCCAATTTTGACCTAATCTCCAATTAGTACTTGCGTCCTCTACAAGCTCATAATCTCCTACTTTCTCAAAAGGAATATCTTTACCTTGAATTAAGTTGCCATCTGCATCTTTATACGTAGAGTACTTATGTGCGCCTCTTGTATATACATCTGCCAACGCCTCTTTAGCAAATGGGGGCAGTAATACGTGCCTAGATTTACCTTTGTTATAGCGTTTAGCTCCACCTTTCTTATTACTATTTTCCATATCTACTTTTTTATTAGGTTCGTTAATACTAGGTAGCTCGAAAGCTTTACCATCAAGATTAACCGGCTCTGTTTTATGATACACAGTTGCAGAATTTGGCATAAGGTTCTTCGCTAACTCCATATCATGCGTTAATCTTCGATTGGCTCCCCAATCTTTATTCATTCCCATTTCTTCAAACTTTTTCTTTGAATCACTCATATTTATATTTGATTTTAATTTTTGTTTCTTGTTAAATCGAACAGAACACCATAAGCATCTACAATAGAGAAGATATCTTTATCCAAGTCTTCTATCTCTTCTCTAATAAGAAATTTGTCCGAACTCTTCATAAAGACTCTTGTTATCCCTTCCGCAACAAACTCATAAGACTCTATTTGTTCTAGGTTAACAGATCTTTCTCTCCAAGTATTTTTACCTGTACCGGATAGAAACTTAGTTGACCAAAACTTTTTATATAGCGCCATATTTAAAATGCATCTGTAGGATCTACCCTTTTCAGAGGTTTAGACTCTATTCGTTTTATTTCTTTTCTTTGATGATTTAGTATTGGATTAATACCATCGGAGTCAAAGTACCCCGTAAAGCCGTGCATAGTCTTGTAAGTCAGTGCTGTAGATACGTTAGATGGCGTTACACTACCTCCTGTATCATAGTCCTTAACTTTTTCAGACCTTATTTCCATAACCCTTTTTAGTTGAGGAACCCTGTGATTGGTGATCCTGTGATATACTAAAAATGCGTCACATCTATTGGCGAACATATTACCACCTATAGCAGAATACCTATTTGGCGGTTTCAGATACCCTTCGGAATCCAATGGCGCCCTTGTAGACTCTGTATTAGGGTGAACCGACATGAATACTCCCGTAACCTGCTTTGCGAAGATGTTAAGTCTTGAAAGAAGATCATCGTTGTAGTTGTATACATTACTTGTCGGCTTCCTAAAATAGGAAAAAGGGTCGATAAAAACCCCGTCTATATCATGAACTGATTTAAGCTTTTCTACCCTGTCCAACACATCCTCTACAGAATAAAAACTTTCGTTCTTAAATATAAAGAAGTGAGAGTGCATAAAGTCCATAAATATTTGTAACTCTCTAGGATTATTCTTATAGTCGCTAATAGGTTTCCCTGATAATGCCTCTAATAAATATCTCTTAACAGTAGATACATCGTTCTCGCCACAACATAAAGCAAATTTCTTTCCATATAATGTCGCTAGAGAAGCTAACTTATGTATAACCATTAATGTCTTTCCTACTCCTTCAAAAGCTAGTACAAACGTTAATGTGTTCTCTTTATAGACTGAATAAGGGTCTAGTTCAGGCCAACCATATGATAATCCTAGAGGAATCGTACCATCGATAAATTGCTTTAACTTTGTTTCGTCCTCTCCTGACCAAGAAATGAATGATAAATCATCTATCTCTTCATCGTTAGATTTACTAGAGCCTTTCTTCTCTTCTCCATATCCCATCTTCCTCAACTCTCTATAACCTGTCTTATAATTGGAATCGTGTTCCAATATACAGAATATTGCAGAATTTGCATAAGGTTTTTCTGTCTCGAAATCCGTTGAAGTAGAGAATACGTATAGGAAACAGCTTTCTAGATTATAGGTTGCTGAAACACCTTCTCTTCTTTTGTCCGGTCTTTTAAGATATGCCCATTCGCTATCCTCTTTCAAGATCTCCCAACCGTTTTTCTCCAAAAGATCTAACCCTATATCTACATCTTGATTATATGTAGGGAATGGATCTTCGTAGTCTCCTTCGGCATAGAAAGACTTCTTAGCTTTAATCCTTTCGTCATATAACTTAGAAGTGGTCATAAGTACATTTCTTTCATAAGCCTCTAAGAAACTTACTTCTGTAATATCTCCGTATATCCATTCATATCCTTCGGAAGGGTGGCATTTTACATATCCTCCCTGACCTCTAGTCTCTATGATAACTTCTTTCTTGTCTTTCTTACCCTCTACAGGAGTTACCCTTACTGCTAGTTTTTGATTACCTTCAACGACATCGGTTCTATAAAATGCATGGTAACCTCCACTCTTTGTTCGAGCTACTACTAACTTTCTAAGTATGTTTTTTGGAATTTTTGATTTCCAATCTTCCCATACTTCGTCGGCATTGTCCAATATGTCAAGATCAAAGTCTATAACTTCTAATCCCCCTGATACTGAACCGGTGCCGATACCTATTTCTTGAAAATCATACCGACTAAGATCTTCGTTGATAGGATTGACCCAACCGTTGATGTTAGGTATCTTTTCCCCTTTGTCAAGAGGAACAGGGTTAAGCCCTGCATCTAAATATTTTTTTGCTATGTCATTGTACATAAGGTAATTTATATTAAATTAATTATTATGTGCCAAATATTCTTCATTTAGCAACTCTGCGTGCAAGTAATTACTATGTGTAGGTCTGCCACTTCTCCAACCCTCGGGAAATATTCTTTCTCCACTTTCTAGTTCTATGTGGAAATATTCAAATCCTTTAGGCGCACCGTCTACGGTCTTGAGCCTATTCTCTTCTCTACACCAAACTTTTTCTAAAGTTCTTTTCCAACTTCTTACTTTTTTGTTATTCTTATTGTACCAATCATTACTCCCGTAGTAATCTACAAAAGCTTTACCGTTTACAACATACCCTAAACTAAGGGCGTAGTCTGTTACTTCATCTGCTGTTGGTGGTACGAACGACATACTTGGTTTAAAGTCGCTACTTTCGTAAATGGTTAGTAATTCGTCTCTGTATCTTGAGCTTTTTCCTTCATCGATTGCTTTTCTAATGTTCAACTTTGACTTTGATAGTGAAAGGAAGTGATCCTTTATTATGAAGACGTCGAATGTTCCGTCTTTGAAGTGATGTAGATATTTTCCATCTACTAGTTCGTCTATACTTTCATCTAACTCCACATCTCCTGTTATTCCTGCATTAAGATCCAATAGTATGGATTCTTTTTTCATAACTAATACTCCAAGGGTGCTTATAGATGTTTGGGATGTTAGGTATAAATATAGTAATTTAGAAAAGGGAGATAACGCACTAAAGTACGCATCCCCCCATAATTTTCCAACTTTTACCATATATTAAAATGGTAAGTCATCGTCGTCACCTAGCCCCTTGTCTTTACTAGCTGCTTTTCCTCTTGGCTTACGTTTTGGTTTAGCCTTTGGATCAGGCTTCTTATCTGCTGAATCTAATGGC
>TARA_R110002073_G_scaffold56343_2_pt1 | contig 24905 bp, 21 predicted proteins | sample TARA_R110002073 | Tara Oceans TARA_R110002073 (sample SAMEA4397174) | marine metagenome | biome: Polar Biome; feature: [DCM] deep chlorophyll maximum layer (ENVO:01000326); material: water (ENVO:00002006), including particulate matter (ENVO:01000060) such as... | depth 40 m | reverse complement strand
CCGGCGGCCGCCTCCGGTGAGGCGTGCCCGATCGACAGTCCCGAGGTGCCCCCGGAAAAGCGCCCATCAGTGAGCAGCGCGCAGGCTTTGCCCAAGCCCTTGGATTTGATATAGCTGGTTGGGTAGAGCATCTCCTGCATTCCCGGTCCGCCGCGCGGACCCTCGTAGCGCACAATCACAACGTCACCGGCTTTCACGCGATCATTGAGAATGTCGTCCACCGCCGTATCCTGGCTCTCACAGACGTGAGCTGGCCCGGAAAACGTCAGAATCGAATCGTCCACCCCCGCGGTTTTAACCACGCAGCCATCCAGTGCGATGTTCCCGGTCAGAATGGCCAGGCCGCCCTCCAGCGAAAACGCGCTCTCCAGCGAGCGGATGCAGCCGCCTTTGCGGTCGGTATCGAGGCTGGGCCAGCGTGTGCTTTGGCTGAAGGCTGTCTGTGTGGGGATGCCCGCAGGCCCGGCGCTATAAAACTTGTGTACTGCAGCATCCTCGGTACGCATGATGTCCCAATCGTTCAATGCATCGGCCAGGGTTTTGCTGTGCACGGTGCTGCATTCGCTGTGCAGCAAGCCGGCGCGGTCCAGTTCGCCAAGAATGCCCATGATACCGCCGGCGCGGTGTACGTCCTCCATGTGATATTTGGGCGTGCTGGGGGCCACCTTGCACAATTGCGGCACCTTGCGCGACAGCCTGTCGATATCTGCCAGCGTGAAATCCAGCTCTGCCTCCTGCGCCGCCGCCAGTAGATGCAGGATGGTGTTGGTGGATCCGCCCATCGCGATATCCAGGCTCATCGCATTCTCAAACGCCTTGAAGTTGCCGATGTTTCGCGGCAATACGGAATCGTCATTCTGGTCGTAGTAGCGCCTGCAGAGCTCCACGATCACGCGTCCAGCGCGCAGGAACAACTGCTCACGGTCGGAGTGCGTGGCCAGAGTGGAGCCGTTGCCGGGCAGGGACAGACCCAGTGCCTCGGTCAGGCAGTTCATGGAGTTGGCGGTGAACATGCCAGAGCAGGAACCACAGGTGGGGCAGGCTGAGCGCTCGTACTCAGCAACTTTTTCATCAGAGGCGTCGTCGTCACCGGCAATGACCATCGCATCGATCAGGTCCAGTTTGTGTTCAGACAGCTTGGTCTTGCCGGCTTCCATCGGGCCGCCGGAGACGAATACCACTGGAATATTCAGCCGCATGGCTGCGTTCAGCATGCCCGGGGTGATTTTGTCGCAGTTGGAGATGCATACCATGGCATCGGCGCAGTGCGCGTTGACCATATATTCGACCGAGTCCGAGATAATATCGCGTGAGGGCAGGCTGTACAGCATGCCGTCGTGGCCCATTGCGATGCCGTCGTCCACTGCGATGGTGTTGAATTCCTTCGCTACACCGCCAGCCGCTTCGATCTCGCGAGCAACCAGCTGGCCGAGGTCTTTCAGGTGCACGTGGCCGGGTACGAACTGGGTGAAGGAATTTACCACCGCGATGATAGGTTTGCCAAAATCGCCGTCTTTCATTCCGGTGGCGCGCCACAGTGCGCGTGCACCGGCCATATTGCGACCGGCGGTGGAGGTCTTGGATCGATAATCAGGCATTTTCAGAGTCCGCTGTCCGGCCGCAGCCGGATTTCATAGTGAAATTCGGTCGCGCAGAATAGCAAAGTTTGGGCCTGAATTCCCCCTTATCGTGTTGCGGAATCCACGGTGGGGTCAGCGCCCTGCAACATGCCCGCGGCCGGAAAAGCCGCTTCCCGACTTCCAGTTGTTGCGCAGCCGGCGCAATGCTCCCCGCGTATTTTGCAGTCGACGGTGGATTTCAGGGTAGTTGCCCGCTTCCACCGAGAGCGCGAATAGAATCAGCGCGCCCAACAGCAAAAACCCGATCACGAACAGGTGTTCCGGAGTCAACGGCCCGGTGAGTGAAAGTGTAGCCATTGTTGCTTGCATAACGGTGCTTCCTTTGCAGAGGGCGACGCACAGACCGCCCTCATGTGGTCAATCCGGGATCTAGTTGCTGGCGAGCGTCCCGCTGCGCTGACGGTACAGCGCCAGTTGTTCGTTAAATGCAGCCGCCGCATTCTCAGCCTTGTCGAGCAACTCTTCGTAGTGGGCGCTGCTCAGCATCGGGCCGCGGCACGCGAGGAGGTCTTCGATAGTTTCCACATAGGCCTGGACCTGTGACATCGCGCTTTGCATCGTATCCGCGCTGGCAGAGGTGCCATCGGGTATTGAGGGGATTTCGCTGGGGGCGAGGAAGGGACAGCTGGCGGAGGCATTGAGCGCAAACGTTAATGTCAGTAATGCAATTGAGTATTTCATGGTACAGATCTCCCAGTGTGAACATGGCGGCGTGTTGTTACGCCGTGTGTTACCAATATACACACATTTGGAAGGTAGAGAAGCTCATGTGATATGAAATTTTTGTGACATAGATAACTGATATCACTACAAAATAAATCTATCTTTGTGCGTGTGCTGAGCGCGCAGTGACGCCATGACACATAGAAGGTAACATTTGGTGCGCACACGGGTATGCGCGCCTGTTTCAGGTGCGGTCGCGACACCGATAGCGCGCGACAGGTGATAAATTGGTGCGCAAAAAGCGCGGGCGGCACCATTGAGGGAGATGCTGCTGCGGGGCGTTGAGGTCGTTTTAACGTGGCGTTGCCGGGGCGCGACAACGCCAGCTGTGGAGATCAAAGATTCTTGAAAAACACCTTCGAATTGCGCTGCAAATTGTACAGAAGCTTCTTCTGCGCTGGCAATTCGTCCCTCGAGGTCTCGACAAAACCCTGCTCCACAAACCAGTGTGCTGTTTGCGTGGTGAGGACAAACACGCGCTCCAGGCCCTGGCGACGCGCTTCCTGTTCCAGCGTTGTCAGCAACCGCTGTCCGCGCCTGCCCCCCCGGTACTCCGGGTGCGAAACAATACAGGCTATCTCGCCACTGCCGTCATTGGGGAAGGGGTAGAGCGCAGCGCAGGCGATAATCCGCCCATCGCGCACCAGCAGTCGAAACTGGCTGATTTCTGTCTCCAGCAGTTCGCGCGACCGTTTCAGCAAGACGCCCTGCTGTTCCAGCGGTTCAATCAACTCCAGGATGCCACCGACGTCATCGATATTGGCCTGGCGCAACAGTTCGTACTCGTCGTTGCCAACCAGCGTGCCACAGCCATCGTGGGTAAAGAGTTCCTGCAGCAGTGCGCAGTCGTCCTCGTGGCTGATGATGTGGCAGCGTGCCACGCCGGACAGGCATGCACTCTTGGCTGTTTGCAGCAGGCTCAGTTGCTCCGGGTCGCTGATGGACAGCGCGTTGATTTCGCCGACGGCACACTGGCGGATCAGCTCCCCGTTCTCATCCTCGACCCCTGCGGCGGTGCCGAACAGCACCAGCTTGTCTGCTCCGATAGCGGCTGCACAGTGGACCGCGATGTCCTCCAGCGCCAGGTTGAATATCTCTCCGGTTGGGGAGTACCCCAGCGGGGATAGCAACACGATGGAGCCGTTGGCGAGTTGCTGGTGTATGCCGCTGGCGTCGATACGCCTGACGCGACCGGTGTGATGAAAATCCACGCCATCAACGACCCCGATGGGACGCGCTGTCACAAAATTCCCGGAGCACACTCGCATACGCGACCCCTGCATCGGGGAATTGGGCAAGCCCATGGAGAGCAGCGCTTCGATTTGCGCGCGCAGTGACCCGGCCGCGTCCTTGATGTGCTCGAGTGCGGCGGTGTCGGTGATGCGCATACCGTCGTGAAAAACGCTGTCTACGCCTGCACGCTGCAGTCGCTGGTCGATCTGGCTGCGCGAACCGTGTATCAATACCAGGCGCACACCGAGACTGTTCAGCAGCGCAATATCGTGTATCAGATGCGAGAAGTTTTCGTGTTGCGCGATGGCGCCCCCCAGCATCAGCACAAAGGTCTTGCCCCGGTGTGCATTGATGTAGGGTGCGGTGTTTCGCAACCAGCGAATATGGGAGCGCCCCGACGTTGTCACGTTGTCTTCCAAGCCATTGATAAATAGAAAGTTATTAAGGGTACAGAAAGCTGGGCGGATTACCTAATGGCAATATTGCACAGTGTTTACAGGCAGTAGTGACGGATGCACTGCTGCAGCAGCGCAATGCAGGGCTGAATTTGCTCGAGTTCGAGGTATTCGTTGGGCTGGTGGGCGCGATCGATGGAGCCTGGCCCCATCACAATTGTCTCCATTCCCAACTGTTGCAGGAAGGGTGCCTCGGTAGCGAAGGCGACCGCTTCTGCGCAGTGCCCCGTCAATTTTTCTGCCAGCACTACCAGTTCGCACTCTGCGCTTTGCTCAAACGGCCCTATCTCCGCTATCAGCGGCCGCAATTCGATGTCCAGCCCGCGTTGCGCAGCCAGCCGCTGCATGCGCTGTTCGAGTTCGGCGCGCACGGTGGCGTTATCACCGCCGGGTGTCATGCGCAGGTCGAAATGTAACTCGGCGCTGCCGCAGATACGATTGGGGCTGTCGCCCCCGTGGATACAGCCCAGGTTCAGTGTGGGGCTGGCTACCTGAAAAAAGTCATTGCTGTAGCGTGCGGCCAGTTCCCTGCGGTAGAGCATTAAATCGCCCATTACCGCGTGCATACCTTCCAGTGCGCTGTTTCCCAGATCCGGATTGGAGGAGTGGCCGGCCCTGCCGGTGACCCGCACCGCCTCCATCATAATGCCCTTGTGCATGCGTACAGGCACCAGTGAGGTGGGTTCGCCGATGATGGCTGCGCGAGCTTTCGGGTGGCCGGCGGCGGCCAGTTGCCGTGCGCCGCTCATGGAGCTTTCCTCGTCGGCCGTGGCCAGCAGTATCAGCGGTTGGCGCAGCTCGTCGACAGAAAATGCGCTCGCTGCGGCAATCGCAAGCGGAAAAAACCCCTTCATATCGGTACTGCCCAAACCGTACAGGCGGTTATCACGCTCCGTCAGCGCCAGCGGATCGCTCTGCCAGCGGCCCTCGTCGAACGGCACGGTGTCGGTGTGTCCGGCCAGTACCAGGCCGCCGGGCCCACTGCCGAGTGTGGCGATCAGGTTTGCCTTGTCGCCATCGGGGCTGACAGGCTGGATCTCAACCCGAAAGCCCATGTCGGACAGCCAGCTGGCCAGCAGGTCTATGACGGCGCGATTGCCCTGGTCCCAGCTCGGGTCGGTGGAGCTGACAGAGGGTGTTCCCACCAATTGCCGGAGTTGGTCGAAAACGCGCTTTTCGAACTGCGACATCAGTGCTCCGGCTGCGGGATTGCGGGGATGAGTGAATGATCTTGCCGCCCAGTCTAGACAAGGGCGGCAAGGTAGCCAAGTACCCCAGCGGTACTAGCTGCCAAAAATCGCCCTGAAAATAAAGAAAAAGACAATCGCCAGGCCCGCGCCGGCGGGCAGGGTGATAAGCCACGACATGAATATGCTGCCGATGACACCGAGGTTTAACGCGCCTATTCCGCGGGCGAAACCCACGCCCAGCACAGCGCCAACCAGGGTGTGGGTGGTCGAGATCGGCAAGCCTGTCCCGGAGGCGATCACCACAGTCGTGGAGGCACCTAAGGTGGCGGCAAACGCCCGGCTGGGCGTCAGCTCGGTGATTTTACTGCCGACGGTCAGGATGACTCGCCAACCGTAGGTGACCAGGCCGAGGACGATACCCGCTCCCCCCACCAGCAGGATCCACCAGGGCACAGCAGCGGTGGCGGCAATCTCACCGCCGGATTGCACGGTGCTCACAATGGCTGCGAGCGGCCCCACGGCGTTGGCGACGTCGTTGGAGCCATGGGCGAACGCCATCGAGCAGGCGGTAAAGACCATCAGTACTCCGAACACCTGCTCCACCGAGCGGAAGCGGTGTTGTTCATCGGGTATATCCCTGATGTTGCGCAACATCAGGGTGCCGAGGGCAGCCACCCCGAGGCCGATGAGTGCGGATAGGAGGGATGCGTCGGCGAATTTGCTGCCGAGCCCCAGATCCAGGTTCAAACCCACATGGCTAAGCCCTTTTAGCAGGGTGACCATGGAGATCATAAAGCCTACCATCCACATATAGATGGGGATGTTTCTCTTCGCATGGTGGAACGGATCACTGGTATCGAGAATGAAAATTTTCACACTCATAAAGAGTCCGTAGGATAGGGCCCCGGCCAGTATCGGAGACACCAGCCAGCTGGCGGCGATGGACCCCACGTTTGACCAGTGAATGGCATCGACGGAGATTCCCACTGCCGCGAAGCCGACGATAGCACCGACAATAGAGTGCGTGGTGGAGACCGGCCAGCCCCGCATACTCGCAATCAACAGCCAGGTGCCGGCGGCCAGCAGTGACGACAACATGCCGTAGATCATCAGCTCTGGATGATCGTTCATGACCTCGGCGTCGATGATGCCCTTGCGGATGGTTGAGGTAACCTCTCCACCGGCAAAGTAAGCGCCGAGAAACTCAAAAATCATTGCGATAAGAATCGCTTGCTTCAGCGTCAGTGCCTTGGAGCCGACCGATGTACCCATCGCGTTGGCGACGTCATTGGCGCCGATGCCCCAGGCCATAAAAAACCCGAACACGCAGGCCATGACCAGGAAAATACTGCCGTACTGGGCAATGATTTCCATACGGATTCCTTCTTATTAACTGCTTATTTGGCCATCAGGATTTGTAGTCGATCACCGACTTTCTCGGCATCGTCCGCCACTGTGCCCAACAGGGTAATGATCTGATAGAGGAACATCACATCAATCGGCGGCAAGTCCTTTTCTACTGCGAACAGGCTTGACCGCAGATCGACCGCGATGTCATCGGAGCTGCCTTCCAATTCGTCCACGGTCTTCAGCATTGCTTCGACGCGGAGGATCTCCTCCGTGCCGCTGAAACCGACCTCTAACAGTTCGTCCAGTTCCTGAATGGCCTTGAGGGCGTGGTGTGATGTCGCGGCGGAGGCCTCAGCGAGCTTGATCGCGGCATCCTGCAAGGAGGCGGGAAAGCGAATTTTACGGCCTATGATAAGGCCTGCGATATCTTTTGCTGTGTTCGCAATGTGATCCTGGACCCCGACTAGAGTCAACAAATCGGATCGAGGTACGGGGAGGAATAGCCTGTTGGGGAGGTGACGGCGTACGGACCGTTTTTGCGCGTCCGCTTCAGCCTCGGCGTCAGCAATTCTCTGGTGTAGCTCGGCGGCGGCCTCCCAGTCATCTGCTGCAGATGCGCGAAGCAGGTCCGGTACCAGTTGTGCTGCGCGATTAACCATCGCCATATGCTCTTGAATCGGACCGATGGGCGAACGGCCGAACAGGTTGCCCAGCGGACTCAGAATAGGCATAGCTCAAATCTCCCTCACATGCGTGGCGGTAGTGTAGGGGCTTGACGCGAATTTGTCACAAAAATGCAACGTACCGTCAGCACGTGCAGTGGGCGCGGTACCGGATTCTCGCCTCCGATTTGCGAGCACTGTGTTAGCATGGTGTGACTCGATATTAACGGCGTGGATCCAGCTCGAAGACACCATGACAAGCAAGTTTAGCGAACAGTTACTGGAATACCGTCTCAGCCTGTCCACTCTGGCCCAGGACTTGAATGCCGACGGGCACCTGACGGACCAGGATCTTGTCCGTATCGGCCTGGCCACCAAACTCAAGATACACCCACTGGTGTTCCTTGCGGAGCAGCAGTTGGATGATGCCTCCGCGCCGGGCAAAGTGCTCACTATGGAGCGCCTGCTGGCGTGGCTGGGCAAGCGGGTGGGCCAGGCGGTGTACCGTATTGACCCGCTGAAAATCAATGTCACGGCGGTAGCGGAAGTAATGTCCCGGGCGTTCGCCGAGCGCCATCGTATCCTGGCGGTGGAAGTGCAGGACGACGAGGTCGTAATCGCTTCAGCTGAACCCTATGTTCGCGCCTGGGAGAGCAACCTCGAGCACGTATTGCGCAAACCTATCCGTCGCGTGCTGACGGACCCGCGAGACATCGCGCGACACACCAGCGAGTTTTACAGTATGGCCAGTTCGGTGCGTGGCGCGAGGGTCACGGAGCGGCCGGGCGCCCCGGCTGGCGTCGGAAACCTGGAGCAGATGCTGGAGCTGGGCTCGATGAATGAGCCGGATGCTAATGACCAGCACATCGTCAAGATTGTCGACTGGCTTCTACAGTACGCGTTTGAGCAACGCGCCAGTGATATCCATATAGAGCCGCGTCGTGACGTGGGCAGCGTTCGCTTTCGTATCGACGGTGTGCTGCACACAGTGTACGAACTGCCGGCACATGTGTGTGCCGCTGTCAGCAGCCGTATAAAGATTCTGGGCCGTATGGATGTGGCTGAGAAGCGCAGGCCGCAGGACGGGCGACTGAAAACCCGTACTCCAAACGGCAATGAGGTGGAGTTGCGGTTGGCAACGCTGCCCACTGCGTTTGGCGAAAAACTGGTGATGCGTATTTTCGATCCGGATGTCCTGCAGCGCAGTTTTGAGCAGCTGGGGCTGGCGGATGCAGATTTGCAACACTGGCACGACATGACGTCCAGCGGCCACGGAATTGTGCTGGTGACGGGCCCTACCGGCTCTGGAAAAACGACGACGCTTTACTCCACGCTGCGCCAGCTCGCGACGCCAGAGGTCAACGTCTGCACCATAGAAGACCCGATCGAGATGGTGGAAAGTGCGTTTAACCAGATGCAGGTAAACCACGGCATAAACCTGAATTTTTCCGCCGGTGTCCGCGCGCTGATGCGACAGGACCCGGACATCATTATGATCGGGGAGATCCGCGATCTGGAGACCGCAAATATGGCGATCCAGGCGGCGCTGACAGGTCACCTGGTGCTCTCCACATTGCACACCAACGACTCTCCCGGTTCGATCTCCCGCCTGATGGAGCTGGGCGCACCACCCTACCTGATTCGGGCGACGGTGCGCGGCATCATGTCACAGCGGCTGGTGCGTATCCTTTGCCCGCACTGCAAGGACTACGGTGAACTGGATATCGATGCCTGGCAACAGCTGACCCAGCCCTGGCATATGGAGCCGCCGGCCCGGATTGCGCGCCCGGTCGGCTGTATCCGCTGCCGGGAAACTGGCTACGCCGGGCGCCAGGGCATCTACGAGGTGTTGGTCAACAGCCGGGAGGTGCAAGCGCAGATTCGCGCGCACCTGGATACCAATAAAATCCGCGAGATAGCGATGGGGGAAGGGATGCGCACATTGCGTCTCAGCGGTGCCGCGCGTGTGGCCCGGGGCGAGACGACCATCGAAGAGGTTATGCGTGTCGCCCCTCTGATCGATGCCTGATTTTTCCTCATCCCGGTGTAGGTTGTCATGAAGCCAAGCAATCCTGACTTGCCAGAGATATTGGCCGCAGAGGCCGGGCGTGCCTGGGAGTACATTCTCGAGCGCGCCGGTGAAAACCTCACGTTGCAACTGCAACAGGCGCTGGCCGACAAACCCGAAGCGTTGCAGTTGCCGCGCGTGCTCGCCTGCAGCCCCTTTGTCGCCGATCTGCTGCGGCGACAGCCGCGATTGTTGCTCGACTGGGTAGTCAGTGGCGACTTGCAGCACACCCTGCCAGAACAGGCTTTTGGCAGCGAATTGCGACAGTGGTTGTCGGTCGAGGGTGCGGAACTTGGCCCAGTGCTGCGCAAGTTCCGCATGCGGCACATGCTGCGTATCGTCTGGCGCGATTTCTGTCGCTTGTGCGACACCCTGGAAACGGTTCGCGATACGTCGCTGCTGGCCGAGGCGACCATTGTGGAGGCACTCGCGTGCGTCCAGACCTCGCTGCAACAGCGTTTCGGTGTGCCCCGCGGGCGACACAGCGATGCAGCACAGGAGTTGATTGTACTTGCCATGGGTAAGCTGGGTGCCCGTGAGTTGAACGTATCTTCCGATATTGACCTGATCTTCACCTTCCCCGAGGCCGGGCAGACCGACGCCAACACACAGTCCCTGAGCAACGAGGAATTTTTCACACGGGTTGGGCGAGAGGTTATCAGTGCGCTGGACCAGGTGACGGCAGATGGCTTTGTTTTTCGCGTGGATATGCGGCTGCGCCCCTACGGAGAAAGCGGTGCGCTGGTACACAATTTTGCAGCGCTGGAGGACTACTACCAGGAACAGGGCCGCGACTGGGAGCGCTATGCTTTGATCAAAGCGCGGCCGATCACGGGCGATCCGGTGCGTGCGCAGGAATTGATGACCATGTTGCGGCCCTTTGTCTACCGGCGCTATGTCGATTTTGGCGTCATTGAAAGCCTGCGTGGCATGAAGCAGATGATCAATGCCGAAGTGCGTCGCCGCGGCTTGCAGGACAACGTCAAACTGGGCCACGGAGGCATCCGGGAAGTCGAGTTTATCGCCCAGTGTTTTCAGCTGATTCGCGGTGGCCGTGACCTCGGCTTGCAGCAGCGCGAGTTGCTGGCGGTGTTGGACGAGTGTGTGGAACTCGGCTGCTTGCCGGCAGACGTGGTCGCCGGATTGCGCACTTCATACCTGTTTTTGCGCGACAGTGAGCACGCCATCCAGGGCTACCAGGATAAGCAAAGTCAACAATTGCCGCTGGCAGAGTTGCCGCGCATTGCGATGGCCACTGTGATGGGCTATGCCGACTGGGCGAGTTACGTGGCCGCGCTGGAGGGGCATCGCAGCGTCGTGGCCGGTCACTTCAGGGATTTGATCGCTGATCCCGACGCCGACGATCCGGCGAATACCGAAGAAGAGGAATCGCTGTGGGGAGAGGATCTGTGCGAGGACGCTCTCACCGCGCTCGGCTACAAGCAGCCCGCCGAGACACTGGCGGCGTTGCAGGCGTTGCAGCAAAGCCCCCGGGTGCTGACCCTGCAAGCCCAGGGCCTGGAACGCCTGCAGCAGTTTATGCCGCAACTGCTGCGCGCCTGCGCCGAACTGGCTGATCGCGGTAGTACTGAGCCCGATCGTATGGGCGCCGTACCCGGTGATCCCGACCTGGCGGTGCAGCGAATTCTGCCATTCGTTGCGGCCGTTGTGCGCCGCAGTGCGTATCTCGTGCTGCTGCTGGAGAACAGACCTGCGCTGGCGGAGCTGGTGAGCCTTTGCGCAGCCAGCCCCTGGATCTCGGACCAGCTGACGCGCTACCCGGTACTGTTGGATGAGTTGCTCGACCGCGCCAGCCTGTACACGGCGCCGGACAAGGAACTGCTGTGCGATGAATTGCGGCAGCAGGTGGCCCGTTTGGCTGTTGATGATCTGGAAGCGCAAATGGATGCGCTGCGTTACTTCAAGGCGTCTCACGTGCTGCGGGTGGCGGCCAGTGAGTTGGTCGGTCGCTTACCTTTAATGCAGGTCAGTGACAAATTGACCTGGATAGCCGAGGTGATACTGGAGCAGGTGCTCGCTGTCGCCTGGGCGGACCTGACAAATAAATACGGGCAACCCGCGCGCGACGGCAGCGGCGTTGGATTCGCCATTTTCGGCTATGGCAAGCTCGGCGGTATTGAACTCGGTTACGGGTCGGATCTGGATCTGGTGTTCATCTACGATTCGACCCGGGGCGGCGTTACCGACGGCGAACTCAGCATTGATAACGCCGTATTCTACACCCGTTTGGGCCAGCGCATGATCCACATTATGGAAACACGCATGGCCATGGGCCAGTTGTACGAGGTCGATATGCGGCTGCGCCCATCAGGCAATTCCGGCATGCTGGTGAGCACACTGGCAGCATTTCGCAGCTACCAGCAGGAATCGGCATGGACATGGGAGCATCAGGCTTTGGTACGAGCCCGCTTTGTAGCGGGTGATGCTCGGGTGGCGGCCGCCGTTAGCAAGCTCCGGGAGGAAATCCTGCAACGGCCGCGCGAGGAGGCCACGCTCGCGGGCGAGGTACTGGCGATGCGCCAGAAGATGCGTGAGCACTTACTACCTGAAGAGAAGCCGGAAGATGGGGAATTTAACCTAAAACAAGGTAGAGGAGGTATCGTCGATATTGAATTTATGGTGCAATACGCGGTTCTTGCGTGGTCCCATCGCGTACCGCAATTGACGCGTTGGTCAGATAATGTCCGCATTATCGAGACGCTGGGCCAGCAGGGCTTGTTTGAACGGCAGGAGTGTGACGCACTAAAAGCAGCCTATCTTGCTTATCGCTCCGCTGCCCACCAACTATCTCTGCAACAGCTCCCGGGTATCGTAGCCCAGGGGGGGTTTAGCGAAGCGCGCGCAGCGGTCACCGGCAAGTGGCAACAATTGTTTGGGCCTTATATAAACGACACAAGTACAGAAAAATGAAATGAACAGGAGTGATGTGATGAGTCTGGCCGATCGCGATGGTCTAATCTGGATGGATGGAGAAATGGTTCCCTGGCGTGAAGCCAAAGTGCATGTGCTGACTCACACGTTTCACTACGGCCTCGGCGTGTTCGAGGGTGTGCGTGCGTACAAGACAGCTGACAAAGGCACGTGCATATTCAGGTTGAAGGAACACACTGACCGCCTGTTCCGTTCGGCCCATATCCTCGGAATGTCGATGCCCTTCGACAAGGAAACGCTGAACCAGGCGCAAAAGGATGTCGTGCGATTGAATGGGCTGGAGGAAGGGTATCTGCGCCCGATGTGTTTCTACGGCTCCGAGGGTATGGGCCTGCGCGCGGACAACCTGCGAACCCACGCTATGGTGGCCGCCTGGGAGTGGCCCTCCTACATGGATCCCGAAGCTCGCAACCGCGGTATCAAGGTTCGCACGTCTTCCTACACTCGCCATCATGTGAACATCTCGATGTGCAAGGCAAAGGCGAACGGCAACTACATCAACTCCCTGTTGGCCCTGCGTGAGGCCATTGAGAGTGGCGCTGAAGAAGCGTTGCTGCTCGATAACGAGGGCTATGTCGCAGAAGGCAGCGGAGAGAATGTGTTTATCGTGCGCGACGACAAAATTTATACGCCGGAACTGACATCCTGCCTTGAGGGCATCACCCGCGATGCAATATTTGTGCTGGCGGCAGAGTTGGGTTACGAGATCCGTGAAAAACGTATCACCCGGGATGAAGTGTATGTTGCCGACGAGGCCTTTTTTACCGGTACTGCTGCCGAGGTAGTGCCGATACGCATGCTGGATGGCCGCACAATTGGCAGCGGCAGCCGCGGTCCGTTGACAGAAAAATTGCAGGCGATGTATTTTGATTCTGTACGCGGTAACCGCGAGCAGAATGCCCAGTGGCTGGAGCCCGTTGCCTGACAGGTTTTAGCAACCAGCCTGGACAGGGTATATTAGTCTGTATGGTGGCACTCCCCCGATTGCACGAGGCTGGAAGATACTCTCATGGCGGGTAAAGTAAGGATCAAGCGCGGCGATGTTTGGGCCGAGCGCCTGAAGGAACATTTGATGGCATCCCCCGATGGTGCCGCCGAGTGGATGGAAGAGCACGCGCAGATTCTCAACAGCACCAGCGACAGCATGTCCGCCCTGTGGCGCGTCGATGATGAACTGGCGTATCTCAAGCTCTACCGCTTCAGGTCACTCCGTCAAAAACTGCTCTCCCGCGTGGGCAGGGCACAGTCCCTGCGCACCTACAAGAGGGCTCGCGAGCTTGCCGGGAAGAATATTCCTGTGCCTCAGCCCCTGGCTTGCCTGATGGTAAAACAGGGCGCGTTGTTGGCGATGGAAGGCATGTCCGGCGGCGGCAGTCTCGTTGAACTGTGGCACTACCACTCGTCGGAAGGCGATTTCGACGCGGTGATGCATGCGGCGGGAGAAGCTCTCGGCAACCTGCACGCAGCCGGATACTGTTATGGTGACTGCGGATGGGCCAAGTTGTATTGGAATGGTGAGCGAGTCTTTCTGACAGATCTCGATCACACGCGAAAATGCGCAGTTGGCAATATACAGCAGTCGCGAGATCTGGCGCGATTCACCGCGAATGCCGAAGAGTTGGGGATTGGGTTGAAATTGTATGAACAATTCCTGGAACGGTATCTGCAGGCTGTGCCCGGCACTCGCCGCGAGTTGGTGGAGCGAATGATCCGCCCGCTCTATCGTATCCGGGGCCAGCATTTATCGGGTGGCTACGGGCAGCGACTGGTCTGATCGCTGCCTACCGTGGTGACCCGGGACCCTCGACTGTCGGGGCGCTGTCGCTGGCAGGCGGTTTGGTCGGCAGGCGCCGCAACGCACGGCGATAGGACTCCGCCGCGAGAATTTTTGCTTCCACCGCAGACAGCTCGCGCATTTGTCGTCGCCATGCACGAAAAAAACGCATGCGATCTGTGCGACCAAGGTCGGCAAGCGGCAGCATATTCAGCTGTATCAAATTTCGCAGTAGCAGCCTGCCCGGTGTCGGGACTCTTCGGCTGTTGCGCTCGTTATTCATCAGGGTGAAGCGAAACTGGTCCTGCATCAGCGCGGCGAGTATATTGCCCGGTCGTAAATCCCCGTGAATAATTCCACTGGCGTGCATTCGACCGATATACGTGCCCAGCGAATGCAGCAGTTGCCGCCTCCGTTGCAATTGAGCAGGGTCTCTGGCGGCGACGGTCTCCCGCAGCCAGCGATCGACAGGCTCACCGGGTGCTGCGACGGTGAACAGATACTCTCCTGCGCCCGGGAGTTTGCCCCACAGCACACTGTGCGGGGCGTCGAACCCCATCAGCAGCAGTGCCTCGGCATTCAGCCGCGCGCGTGTTGCCCGACTGCCGCGGACCGTTGCTTTCAGATTGGCGGCGGGACTGCGGTTGAGATACTCCTTGTAGTAGAGATGAAGTTCCCTGTTGAGAGCGACACGGGTATAGGCAGAGCTCTTCACTCGTTCCCATCCGCGGGGCATATAGTCATCAGACAGTTGTGCGGCCCACTGGCGCAATGTGTCGGTGTCGGATTCAGTACTGATCTCGGTATGCCTCGTAAAATCTCTGCGCAGCGATACTGCGCCGCGAGGCCGGGCGCTTGCTTTGCTGCTGTGAATGCGCGACGGTGGCCACGGGCGAAGTGTGAGGTTATCATGGCGAGCAAATAGGTGGTGACAAGTAAGGCACTTTTGTACGGGGTAACGCAGGCACACGGCCAGCGACAGGCAAGCAGAGGGACGGGATTGAAGCAAAAAGTACTAGTGCTCGGCGCCGGGGGGCAACTCGGGCGAGAGTTGCAACGCACCCTGCCAACGGGCGTCGACTGTGCACCCAGGACCCGTGCTGAACTCGATATCAGCGACGCCGCAGCTGTCGCCGATTGTCTGCGCGGGATATCGCCACAACTGGTCATTAATGCCGCTGCCTATACTGCAGTAGACAAGGCAGAATCCGAGCCCACCGAGGCGCATCGCGGTAACGCCGAGGGCCCCGGCGTACTCGCAAACGCCTGCAGCCAACAGGGCATCCGGTTGATTCACATCTCCACCGACTTCGTGTTTGATGGTGCCGCGTCGCGGCCCTATTCGCCACAGGCCGCTACCGCACCGCTGGGAGAGTACGGTCGCAGTAAGCGCGAGGGCGAAGTGGCCGTGCAGCGCGTGTTACCACAAGCGCTTATCCTGCGCACTGGATGGGTGTATTCGAGTTTCGGCGGCAACTTCGTCAAGACCATGTTGCGGTTGATGGGTGAGCGCGATGAGCTGGGCGTGGTGACGGATCAGGTGGGAACACCTACCTGGGCACATGGCCTGGCGGAAGCGGTGTGGGCCGCTGCCCAGCGGCCGCATTTAAGTGGCTTTTATCACTGGAGCGACGCCGGTGTCTGTAGCTGGTATGACTTTGCGGTGGCAATCTATGAAGAAGCCTCAGCGCAGGGACTGCTGTCGAAGCCGGTGACGATTCGACCTATTGCTGCCGCAGCCTATCCGACGCCGGCACAGCGCCCGGCCTACAGTGTTTTGGACAAGACGAGCAGTTGGCGCGATTTTGCCATGGAGGGTGTCCATTGGCGTCAGCAGTTGCGCGAAATGCTCGCGGATTACAAGGAGCAGGCGGATGCCTAAATCACTTTTGGTAACCGGGGCTGCCGGTTTTATCGGTGCCAACTTTGTGCACTACTGGATGCAACAGCACCCCGACGACCGGGTGGTGGCTTACGATGCGCTCACCTATGCGGGCAATCGCGCCAACCTCGACGCACTGCGCGACAACCCGAATTTCAGTTTTCTGCACGCCGACATTTGTGATTACGACAAGGTCCTGCAGACGCTGCGAGAGCACGCTGTCGACACCGTGGTGCATTTTGCCGCCGAGAGCCATGTGGACCGGTCGATCACCGGCCCGGATGCTTTTATTGAAACCAACATCGTCGGTACCTACACGATGTTAAAAGCGGCCCGGGAAGCCTGGTTGTCGGGCGACAAACCACTGCCTCACCGGTTTCACCATGTTTCCACCGACGAGGTGTACGGCTCCCTCAGTATCGATGCGCCGGGGTTTCATGAACAGCAGAAGTACGAGCCCAACTCCCCCTACTCGGCCAGCAAGGCGGCGTCAGATCACCTGGTGCGCGCCTACCATCACACCTACGGTTTGCAGGTGAGCACCAGCAATTGCTCTAATAATTACGGCCCTTACCACTTCCCGGAAAAGCTGATCCCTCTGTGTCTTACCAATATCCTGCGCGGCCGGGCCCTGCCGGTGTACGGTGACGGCAGCAATATTCGCGACTGGTTGTACGTCGAGGATCACTGCCGCGGAATCGAGCTGGTGTTACTGCGCGGCGAAGTGGGAGAGACGTACAATATTGGCGGCAACAACGAGTGGAATAATCTGGATATCGTGCACTTGCTGTGTGACCAGATGGATGCCCGCTTTGCCGCAGATCCGTCACTGGCACAGCGTTTCCCCGACGCACCGGGTAGCAGCGGGCGCAGCGCCCGGGACCTGATCAAGTTTGTAGAAGATCGCGCCGGGCACGACTGGCGCTATGCGATCGACGCCAGTCGGATCATGGGTGAGCTGGGTTACAAGCCGCACGAGACGTTTGAAACCGGTTTGCGGCGCACCCTGGATTGGTATCTCTCCAATGAGGACTGGTGGCGGCCACTGCTGCCTGCCTGACCGCAAAACAGACTCCGAGCGAGCCCGTAATCACCGGCCCGGAGAATGCCGCAAGCAGGCTAGACTAGCTGTTTACGGCCGCGCCTGGTCAAAGCGCGGGCACGCGTCCCAGCTCAGCCCCTCGGCATCCTTGGCGGACAACTGTGGGGTTTCTCCCGCGGGCACCGGCCACTCAATACCCACGGTGGGGTCGTCCCACGCCAGTGTCTGTTCGCTGGCGGGATGGTAGATGTCTGTGCACTTGTAGAGAAAGTCCGCGTACTCGGATGTGACGTAGAACCCGTGGGCAAACCCCGGGGGCACCCACAGCATGCGGTGGTTTTCGGCGCTGAGGCTTACACCAAACCACTGCCCCAGTGTCGGTGAGCTCTGGCGCAGGTCAACGGCCACATCGAACACCTCGCCTGAGGTGACCCGCACCAGCTTGCCCTGGGTGTGTTCCGTCTGGAAATGCAGGCCGCGCAGAATGCCGCGCACTGAGCGGCTGTGGTTGTCCTGCACGAAATCGAGATCGAAGCCCGCCGCGCGAAACGCCTCCCGGTTCCAGGTTTCCATGAAGAACCCGCGCTGGTCACCGAAGACTTTGGGTTCCACTACGTAGACATCTTTCAGCGGAGTTTCTACAAAATTCATGCGAAAACGACTCCTTCTTCTTTTAACAGGTTCTGCAGGTAGAGCCCGTAGCCACTTTTTTCCAGGGGTTTGGCCAGCGCCAGCAACTGCTCCGCGTCAATATAGCCTTTGCGGTAGGCCACTTCTTCCGGGCAGGCAATTTTCAGTCCCTGGCGCTCTTCCACCACCCGGATGAAATTGGCTGCGTCGAGCAGGGAGTTATGGGTGCCGGTATCCAGCCACGCGGTGCCGCGCCCCATGACCTCAACACGCAGGTCACCGCGCTCCATGTAGGCTTTGTTGACGTCGGTTATCTCCAGCTCGCCGCGGTGTGACGGACGCACCGCTTTGGCGATATCGACCACGTCATTGTCGTAGAAATACAGGCCGGTGACAGCGTAGTGGGAGCGCGGGTGGGCAGGCTTTTCCTCGATATTTTCAGCCACGCCGTTTTTGTCAAAGCTGACCACCCCATAGCGCTCCGGGTCCTGCACATAGTAAGCGAACACTGACGCGCCGGTGTCGCGGCTGGCGGCGCTGGTCAGTTTCTGGGAAAACCCGCCACCGTAAAAGATATTGTCACCCAGTACCAGGCTGGACGGAGAGTTGCCGATAAACTCCTCGCCGAGGATGAATGCCTGGGCCAGCCCGTCCGGGCTGGGCTGGACGGTGTAGCTGATGTTGATGCCCCAGCTGGAGCCGTCGCCGAGCAATTGGCTGAAGGCGGCCTGGTCGCGTGGTGTGGTGATGACCAGGATGTCGCGGATACCGGCCAGCATCAGTGTGGCCAGCGGGTAGTAGATCATGGGCTTATCATACACGGGCATCAGTTGTTTGCTGACGGTGCTGGTCAATGGATGCAGGCGTGTACCTGATCCGCCGGCGAGGATGATGCCCTTGTAGGGTTTTGGTGTCATTGGGAGCTGTCCTGGCTGCAAAATGGGTGATTATAGCGGCAACGGGGTAAAATTGGCGACCGAGAGTCCATGGCGTGACCCGCAGCACTCTTTTTGCCCGAATCCCCCATCATGGTTCAGATTTATATTCCATGGAAAATGGCCGATGCTGGATTTTTGAGCAGTGTCTGAGTAGAATCTACACCCTTTTGGTGGTGCATTTCGGGAAGATCGGTGCCATTCGTAGCACATTGCTATTCCGGGGCCGCACCATAACCCCACGTATTCAATCCTATTCAGGTTGTTGAGAGGAAGCCCTTATCTCGCATATCGGTACAGTGCAGGAGAAACTGCGGCCAACAACAGGTGTGTCCGGGCATTCGGAGCCGGAGCCGCGCCCATTGCGTATAGCCCTGCTCGGCTATCGCAGTCAGCCACACGGCGGTGGGCAGGGCGTGTATATGCGCTACCTGAGCAAGGCGTTGGTGGACGCCGGTCATTCGGTGGATGTGATTTCCGGCCCCCCCTATCCGCACCTTGATCCCAGGGTTCGACTGATTCAGCTCCCCAGTATGGATTTGTTTGTGAATGGCCTCGGCTCGCTGCGCCTGCACCACCTGAAATCCATGAGCAATATCATCGAGTGGACAAGTCAGCTGACGGGTGGTTTCGCCGAACCCCTGACGTTCGGGCGCCGTGCGGTCAAGTACCTGCGCCGGTACGGCCATAACTACGACCTGATTCACGACAACCAGAGCCTTAGCTACGGCATGCTGGAAATCCAGAAAATGGGCTTGCCTCTGGTGACGACGGTACACCACCCTATTACCAGTGATTTGCGCATCGCGCTCGGCGCCGCCCGCACCTGGCGGGAGCGGTTGCTGATCCGGCGCTGGCACTCCTTCCTGAATATGCAGAAAAAAGTCATCAAGCAATTGCGGAATATCGTCACTGTGTCCGATTGTTCGAGGCAGGACATCGCCAGGGATTTCGGACTGCAGCCGGCCGGTATCAGCCTGGCGCACAACGGTATCGACATCGATGTCTTCAAGCCCCTGCCCGGTGTCGAGCGCAATCCTCTGCGGTTGATGGCCACCTGTTCGGCCGATGCGCCGCTGAAAGGACTCCGTTATTTGCTGCACGCTTACGCCCGTCTGTTGCAGCGCTACCCGGACCTGGAACTGCTGCTGGTCAGCAAGCCCAATCCCGGCGGCAAAACAGAGCGCCTGGTGCACAGTCTCGGGCTGGTGGACAAAGTGCGGTTTGTCAACGGTATCAGCACCGAGCAGATGGTGCAGTACTACGCGGAAGCGGCGATAGCGGTGGTGCCGTCAGTTTACGAGGGGTTCGGGTTGCCAGCCGGCGAGGCAATGGCCTGCGGGGTGCCTGTGGTATCTACAGATGGCGGCGCGTTGCCGGAAGTGGTCGGCGATGCCGGTGTGATCGTCCCGGCCAAAAATGTCGACGCCCTGGCCGAGGCTATCGACGCGCTGTTGCGGGATCCGCAGCGGCGCGCGGATCTGGGCGCGCGCGGTAAACAGCGCATCGAAGAAAACTTTTGTTGGCGCGTGTGTGCCGAACAAATGACAGCATATTATCGACAGGTGTTGGCGCATGAAAACGGTTGATTTTAAACGCCTGCCGTTGGAGGCGGGCGATATCGTATTGGATCTGGGGTGTGGTGAGGGTCGCCATGTGATCAGTGCCTATGTCGAGGGAAATATCCATTCGGTGGGTGTGGACCTGTCGCTGGAAGACCTGAAAATCACACGCGAACGGTTTTCCCACTACGACGAGCCCGGCAATGACGCCAAAGCATTCGGCCTGTCATCGGCGAGTGCCCTGAACCTGCCTTTTGCCGACAATACGTTCGACAAGGTGATTTGCAGTGAAGTACTCGAACACATCCCGGACTATCACAGTGCGTTGCGCGAGATAGAGCGGGTGCTGAAGCCCGGCGGCCTGTTTTGTGCCAGCGTGCCGCGCCGTTGGCCGGAAAAGATTTGCTGGGCCCTCAGTGAGGGTTACTACCAGGTTCCCGGTGGGCACTTGCGTATTTTTCGCAGCGACGAGCTGCGCAGGGAGATCGAGGTTTTGGGCTTTACCCACTACGACCGCCACTGGGCACATGCATTGCATGTGCCCTTCTGGTGGCTCAAGTGCCTGTTCTGGCGCAGCCAGGATAGCAATTGGTTGGTAAAGCAGTACCACCGCCTGCTGGTGTGGGACCTGATGAAGAATCCGGCGTTGACCCGGATCCTGGAGAAGAGCATGAATCCAATCATGGGCAAGAGTGTGGTGATGTATTTTCGCAAGGGGGCAGCTTCATGAGTGGGCTATACCTCAGCAGAGGGCTGTTTCCGGAAGAGTTCCTGCGCCCGACGGTGGAATTTATCCTCGACTGCCAGCGCGACAGCGGTGAGATTCCCTGGTTCGACGGTGGTTACACTGATCCATGGGATCATGTGGAATCAGCGATGGGTCTCTCGATAGGCGGCGAACTGCATGCCGCGCGCAAGGCCTATGAATGGCTGGCCGGTAAGCAGCTTGAAGATGGCAGTTGGTGGGCCTCTTACCGCGGTGACGAAATCGACAATGCCAATCGCCGCGAATCCAATTTCGTCGCCTATGTCGCAACCGGTGTCTGGCATCACTATTTGATCAGTGAGGACGCTGATTTTTTGCGCGCCATGTGGCCCATCGTCGACAGGGCAATCGGCTTCGTATTGTCACTGCAGTCTGAACATGGGGAAATCGACTGGGCCGTCGACGGCGCGGGCCAAGCCAAGGGCGATGCGCTGGTCACCGGTTGCAGTTCCATCTACAAAAGCCTGGAGTGTGCGCACAATATCGCGATTACACTGGGCGAGCAGCGCGCGCATTGGTTGGCGTCACGCGCACGCCTGGGCAAGGCCCTGCGGCAGAAGCCGGAGCGGTTTGATCGCACCTGGGAAACCAAATCCCGCTATTCTATGGATTGGTTCTACCCCGTCCTCACCGGCGTATACACCGGCGCCGACGCGCGCGCACGCCTGGCGGCGCGATGGGACGAGTTCGTGGAAGACGGCCTCGGCTGTCGTTGTGAAAAGCAGCAGCCCTGGGTGACGATTGCCGAAAGTTGCGAACTGGTGATGGCGTTGCTGGCGGCTGGCGATCACGCCCGTGCGGTAGAGGTCTACAGCTGGCTGCAACAGTGGCGCGCGAGTGACGGTTCCTACTGGACAGGTTACCAGTTGGTGGAAGACCTGCTGTGGCCGGATGAAAAACCCACGTGGACGGCTGGCGCCATTCTGTTGGCGGCGGATGCCCTTACCAAACACACCGCAGCATCGGGTCTGTTCTGCACTGTGAAGGTGCTGGATGAGGCCGACGAAGCGCGCGAACGGCGTATTCTGGTGGATTGAATGGCCGGGCTGGTGGACGCTATAAGCGCCGCAACAAGCCCAGGCTATTGACCCGACCGATATCCTCAAACAGGCCCGAGGCCTGCGCCATGCGGTAAATCGCGTACGGCGCCTGCCCTCCCTCATGGGCATCTTCAAACAGATCGTGTATCGCCAGCACGCCGCCACGCATCAGGTGCGCTGTCCAGCAGCGATAGTCCGTCAGCGCTGCCTCCATACTGTGGCCACCATCGATAAAGACCATCGCCAGCGGTGTCTGCCAGTGCCTTGCGGCGGCTTCCGACCCGGCCACCACGGGCACGACCACATCATCGAGGCCCGCCCGCCGAATATTGCGACGAAATTCCCGAAACGTATCCATGATGCCCTCGCCGGCATCATACAGTGCGGGGTCGTGGAAAAATTCCCCCAACTGGTGCTCCTCGGAGCCGCGGTGGTGATCGAGCGCAAAGACCGTGCTGTTGTTGCTGCGACAGGCCAGCCCCAGATAGAGAGTGGATTTGCCACAGTAGCTGCCGATTTCCAGCACCGGCCCGTATGCACTCAGTTCCAGCGCGCTCTGGTACAGCGCCTGAGCCTCATCCTCGGCCAGAAAACCCTTGATTTGGTCGATGTCGGTGGGCAGATTGGGGATCATTGCTTACGCGTCTCGGGCTGGGTAACGGCGCGGCAACCCGGCAGCCTGCCTCGATGGCAGAACCGCCCGCTTGCCGGTCCGGTCGGTTATTTGGGCGCTGTAACAGAGGTGGCGGACGGTGAAGTTGGTGGCACCAGGAAAGAATCCAGCCTGATCACGTCTTCCGGGCTCAGTAGTCCGGCCTGCTCCTTCAGGCGCATCAGATTGAGAACATAATCGTAGCGGCTGTTGGCGTAATCACGCTCGGCCTGGAACAGCGTATTCTGGGCGTTCAGTACATCCACCACGTTGCGCGTTCCCACTTCGTAGCCGGCCTGGGTGGCGTCCAGTGAACTTCTGGAGGAGATGATACTCTGCTTGCGCGCTGCGATCCGCGAGACATCGCTTAGCACGGTCATATGCAGAGAACGCGTGTTGGTCACAATGTTGCGAGACAGGTTGATAAGTTGCTCGCGCGAGGCGTTGTACTCCTGCGCCGACTTGCGTCGGTTGGCGCTGATCGCACCACCGCTAAACAGCGGAACGCTGACCTGGACCTGCCACACGTTATCTTCTGAATTGCTGTCCGGTGGTGTAATAAACGGGTTGGGGGGACTGGCATCGACGTTGCCGCTGACGTCAAAATTGGAGTATTCATAACCGCCGGTAACGACGGGAGCGTGCTCCATTTTAAAGGCCTTGGCAGTCTGGCGTGCCGCTTCCTGTCGGTATCGAGCCGCCTGTAGCTCAAAGTTGTTCGCCAGTGAAAAATCTACCCAGGCGGCGCGCTCAATCGGGTCCGGCGGCAGAATTTTGAAGTCGTCCACGAGGACATTCAGATTTGACTGAGGCTGGCCTGTCAGCACGGAGAGCCGTTCCAGGGCCACGGACACGTTGTTTTCATCCACAATGCGGTTGACCTGTGAGAGATCGCGGGCCGCCTGTGCCTCGTAGACATCGGTGATGGCGATCAAACCCACTTCGAAGCGCTGCTGTGTCTGCTCCAACTGGCGCTCGAACGCACGCTCCTGGGCTTGTGAGGCAGCGAGATTGTCCTGTGCCCGCAACACCAGCAGGTAGGCTTCCACCACCCGCACAATCAGATTTTGTTGATTGGCGGCAAAAGTGGCCTCCGCCTCCCTGGTCACTTCCTTGCCCGATTGAAAACTGAACCAGGCGGACAGGTCAAACAAGGTCTGGCTCAGTGAAATGGTGTAGCCATCGGTGTCGGTATTGCGGTTGGTGGACGTTTCAACAGGCACTCCTCCCGTAGGAGACAGCGCATCGACGTCATTGTCGGATTTTTGGTAAGAATAGGCTGTCGATACCTGCGGCAGCAGCGCCGAACGCGCCAGGTTCTCGGTCTCGCGCCGGGCGAGATAGGTCGCTTCTTCCGCTTTTATCTGGGCGTCATTTTCCAGGGCCAACTCGTAAATATCGCGTAGCGAGTCAGCCTGCGAGCTGACGCAAAACAGCGCGAGTGTCAGCGACGAGAGCGCGACAAACAGATTTTTCATGCAATAATCCCCGGAGGAGTCGTACTTTTCTGGTGAGGCGCAGTTTAACAGTCTCCGGTCTGTGATGCATACATCGAAACAGCAATGAAAAGGTGCAGTTGAACGTCGTTTATGCGATCTTAGATCTCAGGTTTGCGGTGGTGTACCGGCGCGCTTTGCCTGAACTGCCGCAATGTTTATGCCTATTGCAAGGGGCGCTGCCCCGGAACCGGTCGTGCAGAAACTAAAGAAAAAGCCATTCAAACTTGATTTAACCGAGCTGCATGCCATCTGCGATGCCAATTACGCTCGCCTGCTCCGGCTGTTTCCGGACTACGAAAATTGCAACTCGCGGGATCTTCTCGTCGGCGTCGCAAAAGTACACCTGTCGGTGGTGGAGCGCTGTCGCTACACCACAATGTTCCAGTTGTGTCAGCAGCGCGCAGACTCGCGCTGGTTGGGTGCGCTGCGTGTGGAGGTGCGGGCCTATCACGATATGCGCATGCTGGAGGTGATGGTATTTCAGTCCTCGCGCCAGGTGGCGGCGCGGTATCACTATCCCAACGAACGTATGTTTGCCCAGGATGAAAAGTACCAGCAAAACCGCTTTCTGGCGGATTGGCTGGAACACTGCCTGCAAAACGGGCGCGCCTCGCTTGACGTCGACGTTCCAATGACGGATTTCCGATCCGGTTGATCCCGCCAGTTTCCTCATGCCTGCCACTCAACATAACATCCAGTTTATCGACATTGCGAACGACGTCGTGCGCGTCGTACAACTGACGGACACACATTTGTGTCATGCCCGAGGTGGTACGCTGCTGGGTATGGACACCGATCACTCGCTGCAAGCTGTCCTCGACCTGGTTAAAAAAGAGCGGCCCCAGGTTCA
>TARA_R110002073_G_scaffold86690_1_pt1 | contig 24968 bp, 23 predicted proteins | sample TARA_R110002073 | Tara Oceans TARA_R110002073 (sample SAMEA4397174) | marine metagenome | biome: Polar Biome; feature: [DCM] deep chlorophyll maximum layer (ENVO:01000326); material: water (ENVO:00002006), including particulate matter (ENVO:01000060) such as... | depth 40 m | reverse complement strand
CAGCAATCTGACGGCGTGTCGATGACGTGGTTCGTTGAACGCTTACACTGCTTTGAGTCCGGAACCCTAGTTACGACACGAGCCGGGCTAGTTGCTATTGAGCTCATAAGTGCCGGTGATCAAGTAGCCTGCCTTGACACGCAGGGAAGCTGGGGGTGGTGTGAAGTCATAGCTCCTTTTTCAAAGATGAATGAGGAGGGGCTTGTTGAGCTGCAGCTTGAGAAGGATCGTCTGGTCTCTAGCAATAGCCACCCCTACTGGGTTGTGTCTGGAACACAGCTTAGCCATAGGCCCGCACCTCATGAGTTGAGCGCTCTAGAACTTGTAGCAGGAAGTGATGGTGGGCGCTGGGTAATGGCCGAAGACGTCATGGTGAACGACGCGTTGCGTTTGAGGACCGGCAAAACTGCATTGGTACAGTCCACAAATCACTACAGTGGTTCGCAAACTAAGGTTAGCGTGTTCAATCTTGTGGTTGACAGGGCCCACAACTTCACGGTGGGAAAGAATGCTGTCTTGGTCCACAATTGTTCAGCAGGCCTCATTCGAGGAGCTGCTGAGGCACGTCAAAGGGTCTCGAGTTTGAAGAATTTCAGTCCCGCACAAGGCTCTGGTCGAAGTGCTGGCCATGCTCGTTCAGGACACGGCCTCAAGGTAACAGATGAGCTGGTACTCGACGTAAGAAACAACCCTTCGAAACTCTTTGTTGGTACCAACAAGAACGGCAATCAGGTTGCTGTGTTCTGGAAGGACGGAGACGTCGTAATTACCGATCTTGGCGATACAAGAGCAGTTATCACTGCCTATGGTAAAAGTGCTCCGAAGAATGGTAGCTATGTAAAGGACAAATGGTCGACAGCGAAGGATTTTCATGAAGTCAAGTAGAGGCTCCGACAATGAACACCAGGTTTATCAATCAGGCTGGCTAAATCGATCGGCAGTCTACTCAGATGAAGACTGGAGCTGCCTAGCAGCAGCCTGCATACGTCTTCTTGAGAAAAAACTGAATACTTCGCTGGCGGTGGATATGGCAGACTATGGCACCGGTTTCTCTGTCGATGTGCGATCGGCAGGAATCGAGATTGCTCAGATTCGCGGTATTGTTGGTGCTGATATTGTAGGTGATTCACTTTGTGTTCGGGCTTGGCTCTTTTTCTATGCTGGCAACGAAGTTCTAAGGCTTCATTCCGGTGAAGAGTTCCTATTGCTCCAACTAGAGTCTAGTGGCTGGCATGAGTGCGGGTGGTACTATGGCGAGCTCGGTGAGTATGAGCGATTCACTCAGTTAATTCCGGGCTAATTAGTTCCGCTAATTACTAATTAGAATTAAGTATAAACGTGTAAAAAAAAGACATCCACTTTTTGTTTGATTTCAGTCCGTTGCCGCGTCACCATGCAGCCCATGGCCACCGCACGTTCCGAGCAAGTCGACCTGTCAGTCACGCCGTACTACCACTGCATGACGCGTTGCGTGCGCCGGGCCTTTCTCTGCGGCGAGGACCATTACTCGGGCAAGAACTTCGACCATCGGAAGGAGTGGGTTCGGGATCGTCTTCGCTTCCTCACGTCGCTTTTCGCCATCGATGTATGCGCGTACGCGGTGATGAGCAATCACTTGCACGTGGTGCTGCATGTGGACGCCGAGCGGGCCGATGCGTGGTCCGAGGCCGAGACGGTGAGGCGCTATACAACGCTGTATCCGATGTCGAAGCGGCGCTGGGAGGCGAAGATCTCCAAGGCCGAGCGTGGCACGTTGCTGGCTGCGTGGCGCGAGCGGCTTACGTCGATTAGCTGGCTGATGCGTGCGCTCTCAGAGTTTATCGCGCGCAAGGCCAACCAGGAAGAGGGCAGCCGTGGTCGCTTTTGGGAGGGGCGCTTTAAGAGCCAGGCGCTGCTTGACGAGAAGGGGCTGCTCACCTGCATGGCTTACGTCGACCTCAACCCGGTACGTGCTGGTCTCGCCAAGAGCCTCGAGGCAAGCGACTTCACGTCCATCCAAGAGCGTCTGCAATATATGGCTAAGAAAAAGTCGCAGCGCCGCAAGCAAAGCGCGCCAAAGACTCTTGCCGCCCTGCACGGCCAAGCGCCAAGCGGCCAAAGCACGCACATCGTGCCCATGAGCATCGAAGACTACATCGGGCTTCTCAAGTGGACCGGTAGCGTTCTCGCTCCAGGCAAACGCGGCAAACTCGCCACCGGGCCTGTGACGACCACCGCACCCTCGCGAACAACAGTCCCAAAGCGCCACTCAGCACAGCCCAACATGCTCCGCGAGCGCGGCATCAGCCCCGAAGGCTGGATCACCGCCATGCGCAACCAAGCCCTCGGCACCACCGCCTTTCTCGGCTCGGTAGAATCCCTAGACGCCCTCGCGGTCCAGCGCAATCGCAAGTGGCTGCGCGGCATCGGGCTCGCCCGGCAGATGGCGGCGTAGCAAGCGCGTGCCTGGCGGTGAAGGCAATATGATGGTGCGGGGCGGCTTGGTGCTACAGGCAGGCAATACCATCAGCCCCGCGGCTAATGGAAATACTAAGCTTTAGGGAATGCGCTCTGAGTCTTCAGGACGCTACAAGAGTCCAGAGAGGGTCTCAGGATCGTCGCTGATAACCCCGTGGACGCCTAGGTCTAGGAACTCTTGCATCTCTCCAGGTTCGTTGATGGTCCAGATCTGCACCTTCATGCCGAAGCGATCAGCGCGCTCTATGAGTGCGCGATCTACTACAAGTTCTCCAAGAGATGGCGGCGTCTGCAAGATCCACGCATTGGGGCTGTAGAGTGCTTCCTCTTCCTCTCCCATCTGCACCAAAGCTAAAGATTCCTCGATGGTGAGCACCGTAAGTACGTCAGGGTTGTAGACACGAGCCTTGCGAATCGCGGCGTCGAAGAACGATGCGATGACAACTTGGTTCTGCATGCCCAACTCTTCCACGAGGTCGAGCACATCCTCTGTTACGCCAAATTCCTTGAGCTCAATAGAAAAGAGCATCGATGGAAATTCTTCTAGCACTTCTCGCAGTGTCGCGATCGTCACGCCTGTTCCGCGATGGGGGAATGTCTTCCCGCCATCTTGAGAGAAGTGGTAGGCCGCATCGAGCTCGAGGGACTCCGCGAACGTCATCTCTGAGAGTTTCCCTGTGCCGTCAGTCGTCCGATCAACATCGGCGTCGTGCATCAGAACCAATACTCCATCGCTGGTAGCCTGCACATCCATTTCCAGCACATCGACGCCGATGTCGACCGCCCGTCTAAAGGCCGGCATGGTTTCTTCGGGTGCCAAGAGGCTACCGCCTCGATGGGCGATATTGAGCACGGTCTCGCTCAGCAGAGGATGGTCGGGTGGCGTTGCCGTCACGGTGGCATCCGGACTGGTACTTGGGCTCGAGCATGCCGAGAGCGCTATGCATGCGGAGGCCTGGACTAGAGAGCGGAACGTTGTGAGCATTGGCGGGTACTCTACTAGTGAGCGACTTCGAGCAGGGGCGAAAGCGACTTCTTCGCAACCGTGATGTCGCCGCTGACACCAATAAGCACTCGGAGGACCTACTAGATGATTGATCAAAACCAGTTTGAAGAGCTGCTCTACAGTGTCCTCAACGACTCCGCGAATATTTTGATGCGTGATGTCCTAGGGCCGCAACAGCTCCTTCGAACAGAGTCCGAGCGCGGGGGCTGGTCAGATCAGCTTTGTGCCGAATACTTGCCCGTAATTTCTAAAGCCTTTCCTCTTAAGGGCCTCAACATAGTGCGAGGGCACGACAAGACTGATTCGGCCTGGTTACTACTCTCAAGCCAGGAAGTGAGTGATGTCGTTCTGGTTTTTTTGGATTGGTTCTTGAGCGAATCCGTCAGCCGCAGGGTTGTCTATTCAAGCGCGACTAGCACGGTGCAAGAGAGTGCGCTCGTTGAGGTCGCAGGGAGAGTTGGGGCTTTGTGGCATCGAACAGGGCTGTGAAACCGCATACCCTTCATGCGAGTGGCTACTAGCGCAAGAAAACGGACGTAGCGTGCGCGCGCCGCTTAGAAGTTTCAAGAGTGCGCGATACTTAAGCGAGGTCGTCTAGTCTTGCTGCGTGCCTCGCGCACGCCGAGGCTAGTCTTTGATCCAGAATTCCAGCGGGCCGGGGTGATTCGCGATCGACTTGGTCAAGGAATAACTCGTAGGCATTGTTCCGCCGAAGCCAAAGTAGGTTGCGATGCGGGTGCCGCTTTGTAGGGCTTGGAGTTTGTGCGTTACGGTTCTGATGTAGCTGGCTTGGGCGCTTTTGTTGTAGCCGATGCTGGCGTCGATTTGGCACCAGGGACCGGAGGTGAGTTCGAAGAAGGGGTTGTAGAGGTAGATGCTTTGGTAGGCGGACCAGTCGTGGTCGATGAGGTTGGCGTGATGAAAGGTTGGTGGTTTGTTTAGGGGCTGCGCGGTGGTGCGCGCTAGTTCGACAAGATCTGCGCGCTGCTCTAGGCCTGTAAATGCGCCAGAGGTTGTGCAGGAGCCTACAATGCAGAACTTTCCCACTCCCGAGCCGGCATCCAGAACTCGGGCGCCAGGGCTGCTGGCCAAGAAGGCGGCGGCGTCTTTAGCTACGGCAAGCGGTGTCCAAAAGCGTTCGGAGAGGTTTTGAATGTGCGCTGGGTAGATTGCGTCAAACTGCTCGTCGCGAAGTGCGTGGCCTTGGCGAAGCCGCGCGAGCGGGGACTCGGGCTCGTCCGCCCCACTCGCAGCCGAGCCACTCGCAGCCGAGCCACTCGCAGCCGAGCCGCTCGCAGCCGCCCCACTCGCATCGGGGCCGCGCGACTCGGGCTCGTCCGCCCCACGCACACCAGGCCTACTCAAAGAAATCAACGACGGGTTTAAACGCGAGAGCCAACTTGTCGCCGGAGGCGGGCGCCACGAGTAGTCGTGTGGAACGTTGTTTCGCAATTGAGTTCGATGCACTAAGATATTTACCTAGGAAGTTAAGCACTGTTTCAATTCGCTCATCACTCATGTTCCGAGCCTTGCTGGCGGCCTTAGCTGCGAGCCGTGCCCCAATGCACGGCGAGAGCCGATGCCCCGGTCCGGGAAATCCCCGGTCCGGAAGGTTTCGGTGCTATTGATTCGCTTTCTTCTCTTTGCGCTCGGCCTTTTTCTCTTTGCGCTCGGCTTTCGCTTCAGCTTTATCTGCTTTGCGATCCGCCGCTCCGGCTTTCTTCGTTGCGGATCCGGATTTGCGCTCGGCTTTGTCGGCCTGCTTTTCGGCTTTATCTGCTTTGCGCTCAGCTTTATCTGCTTTGCGCTCGGCTTTTGCGGTGCCCTTCTCATCGGCTCTGGCGCGCGCTTTTTCGGCTTTGGCATCAGCCTTGTCGGCGTTTCCTGCTTTGCGCTCAGCTTTGGCGGCCTTGGCTTCCGCTTGGGCCGCCTTGCGCTCGGCCTTTAAACGCTCGCGCTCGGCCTTGGCCGCAGCCTTGTTGGCTTCGCGTTCAGCCTTAGCAGCCTCGCGCTGTGCTTTCGCAGCGGCGAGCTTTGCCTCACGAGCTACCTTCGCTTCATCCCTTAGTCGGTCACGCTCGACCTTTGCGGCAGCTTGGGCTGCTTTTCGCTCGGCCTTTGCGGCAGCTTGGGCTGCTTTTCGCTCGGCCTTTGCGGCAGCTTGGGCTGCTTTTCGCTCGGCCTTCAGACGCTCGCGCTCGGCTTTGGCTGCATCGCGCTTGGCATCGCGCTCGGCCTTGGCGGCGGCGGCTTGTTCGGCGGGAGTTGGTGCAACTACGGGCGGCGGCGGTGGTACGGGTTGCGTAGGTTGCGCGACAGGAGCGGGCGCAGGAGCGGGCGCCGGTGCAGGAGCGGGTGCCGGTGCAGGCGCCGGGGCTGGTGCGGGCGCGGTAGTTTGTGACGGCGCTTGTTGCGTTGGCTGTTGTGGTGGCGGCGTTGACTGCACGGTGCAGGCGCATGCCATGAGGCTTGCTAGTCCAAGAAGTTTGAGATGGCGTGGATGCATCATCCAAGTGTAGACGAAAGCCGTGACTCGTAAGCGAGATTGCCACAGCCCAACTCGCGTTAGATCGCAATGAGGAGCCAGTTTCCAACGCAATGCTTACAAGTGTAGCAGCGTCATCGTAATTAATCGTAGATCGTACGACAGTTGATAAAATGGGCCTACAACCAATTGCATGAGTGGCACAGTCAAAACCGAACTATCGTTTAGAAATTCTCTCACAAGTAACGATTTGCAACCGTTCTACTTTGTAGGAACTAAGCAAAGTTCTTATTTGCGATCTCAAGAAAGAGGGCTAAGACATCACCGCGGACCAACCTCTGCAGCCCTCGCTTGGCCTATGCGACTGACGCGAGCTCTGCCAGCAAAAGGGTGCCGTCCAAGCAATACAGAAATTGTGGGAGTTGCTGCCATCGCGCCAGATCGCACGTTTCAAGCGCGTCGCCTGTACCCCAGAGGCTGCCGTCTTCTTCAAGAAGTACGAGCTGTGCTGTGGCCCAAGCCCTGTGCTCAAGCACTTCACCAATCAAGATTAGATTTTGAAAGTCGTACAGTGGATCGGCAAAGTATCGATTATAATTGTCGGGGTGGACGGTAGCCGGAAGAGGGACGTAGGTGTGGCCCGCAAGAGTCGCGAAGTCGACATCAGAGATGTTCTGAATCTCGTCGGCGTTGGGGTGTACAAGCATTACTTCTACTGCTCCCTGAACGACAGCGCAAATACCGATCTGATCTTGGAACTGTCGCCCGACGTTTGACGTGAGCCGTTCGAGAGTTTGTATAGCCGATTGCAGGGCGTCGCCGCCAGCAAAGGCGATGAGCCGGTTTGCATACGACTCGGCAGATTCGCCCGGCCGGTGCAGGTTCTCTTCTGGTCGCGCAGAGAAGAGGATTTGCAGCTCGCGCTCGCCAACTTGCACCGAACCCAAGACTCGCACTTCGATGACAATATGCAGTCCATCGATGTGATGTTCGGCAGCGAGCTGTAGCTCGCCAAATTGCGGAGAACGACGTGTGTGTCGGCGGGCAGCTTCTAGCAATTCTGGCGCGTCGTCATCCTTGCCTTCGACGTCCACGAAGAGAGCCGAGTCATCGACGACGAGGGACATGACATCGCAAATATTCGCGCGATGAAAGCAGGCCATGATGGCGGCGACGACCTCCCCACACTGCATCGTCAACTGCTCTTTGCCGGTTCGCAGATCGGTGGGGCGCCCAAAGCGCGAACGCACTTTCTCGACGAAACGCGGCGTGCGTTCGGTCTCTTCGCTTGGAAGGTCGACATGGATTTGCGAGCACAACACGTGAGAATCCTCCAGCCCGAGTTGCAGCGTTGGGCCTGCGAGAATGAATCGGTCACGTGGCCAAGCTCCAAAGGCCTTTGTTGGCAGCTTTGCAACGCAATGCAATCTGCCGCCATCGCTTGTCCGGGTTTTACTGAGGAGTTGTATGGCTATGACCGCCAATTGATAATCGGTGAGCTGCATGACCAAGGACGAGAAACAAGCCAATGGTGAGACAAGCGCCGGAGTCCGCCACCCGCACGATGCTCTGATCAAGCGCAGCTTTGGGGACGCCGAGCACGCGGCCGGCGAACTTAAGGCCGTGCTGCCCGCGTCGCTCGTCTCTGCAATCGACTGGGCGACCCTGGCTGTCGAGCCGCAAGCACCAATCGATTCGCACTTGCAGCTTCGGCAGATGGACATGCTTTACAGCGTCACGATCAAGGGCCACCCGGCGCTGCTCTACACGGTCTTCGAAGCGCAGCGAACCGTCGATAAAAGCATGAGCTTGCGATTGCTCATTTACATGGCTCGCATTTGGGATGATTGGATGCGCAGCAGAGGCAATGAATGGCCGCCGCCGCCGATTGTTCCCCTGGTTCTGTATCACGGCGAGGGACACTGGAATCGTTCTACCCAGTTTGATGATCTCTTCGAGCTTGGCCCCGAGTTGTATGCGGCATTGAAGCCCTTTATCCCAAAGTTCTCGTTCCTTCTTGACGACCTCTCAAGCTTGCCAGACGACGACCTTAAACAGCGCGAGCTCACGGCCCGAGCCATGCTGGTTCTGGCTGCCTTAAAGCACGGTCCCAGTCCAAGGATGCATCCAGACTTTTGGGTAGCATGGCAAGAGCCTGTGCGGGCCCTACTGGCTCAAGAAGGAGGCCCAGACGAGCTGCTTACCGTGTTATGGTACATATTGCAGGTTAACGCGCAGATTGACCAAGAGCAGCTAGGAGACGTCATGTTGAAACACTTTGGACCCAAGGCGGAAGAAGTCGCTGTTACGGCAGGCCAGAGACTTATTCAGCAGGGCCGTCAAGAAGGCCGTCAGGAAGGCCGTCAGGAAGGCCGTCAAGAAGGCCGTCAAGAAGGCCAGACGCAGATGCTTCTCAAGCTCCTGCGCCTGCGTTTCGGTGAGCTTTCACCGGAGATCACGGCCCGAGTTAAGGCGTCCGACGAGCAGGCTTTAGAACGCCTTAGCGAGCGGGTTCTTTCTGCGCCCACGTTAAGCAGCGTTTTCGACGATTCGTAGCCGGCTCTCTCGTTCGTGCCACCAACGTCGGTGCCACTAGCGCCCGAACCAACAGCATTCCGCCTACTCAAAGAAGTCAACGACGGCTTTAAACGCGAGGCTCAACTTGTCTCCGGAGGCGGGCGCCCACGAGTAGTCGTGTGGAAAGTTGTTTCGCAACTGGGTGCGGCCAAACTCGGGAAAACTCGCATCGCCGCCAATGATGGTTTCCGACGTTAGGTCGGTGCCGCCGTGTTGGTGACAGCCAATGCAATTGGTCGCCATGTTGCCGGGGCCTTCTTCGATGTAGGGGTTTGAGCACCAGCTGGGTGCGCCAACGCCGCCGTGCATCACTTCGAGAGCGGCGGCTAGGCTGGGCGCGCGAGCGGCAAAGTCGCCGTCCGGGCTGCTATCGCCTTCGTCAAACATGGTGACGGTGCACATCTTGTATTGGTTCCACGGGCTGCCAAGCTCGCTAATGCTGTCGGGGCGGTCTTCGCCAAAGTCGCTTGTTGGCGTATCCGACCACCACAGGGTTGTCCACTGCCAGTGCTCAAGCTCTTTGCTCATGATGTGCAAGCCTGCAAGCCGGTAGCGATTTCCGTTTGGACGTTCGATGGTGTAAATCGACTCTGGCCCAGGGTCGGCCTCGGCAGCGGGCTCGCCCCAGCCAGCCTCAGCATTTTTGCTAAGAGTTTCTCGCATGCTCTCGGCAGAGGTGTCAAAGACGGGCAGCTTCTCGCCAAACTGGGCGCGGCGCCAACTGGCTTTTACAACCACCGAGTCGGTGGCAAAGGCGCCTTCAAGACAGCCGGCCCAAGGCGCATCCGGGCTGGCGTAGTCCACTTCGATGGCTCCTACAACAGCGTCGATGTCGGCCGAGACATCAACATAAACCGCACCGTGGCCTTGGTAGGTGCAGGCCTCGTCACCGTCGCAGCGAACGTCGTCGGCAGCATCGTCGCCGCGAATTGCAACCTGCGCATCGCTCACGCCTTCGCCGCTAAGCGTGGAGACAAGGCTCTCGCCTTTGGCTAGGTAAAACGGCCCAAGCGTTCGTTGGCCACAACTTGCAAGTGCGAGTGGCTCGCGAACGGCTTGCTGAAGAACGCTGCCAGGGGTGTCGACAATTGGCCCAGGAACGCCCGCTTCTAGGCATGAGAGAAGTTCTGGGTAGCTTCGCAAGAGGTGCCGAAGCGCCGACGGGCTGTAGGAGGCAACTCCAACGCCGCCAATGCCCGCCAACTTCTCCGAGGTATCCACAGCGGCCAGGTAGTCGTCACGGCGCTGCTGCGGCCAGTTATCAAGCTCCTCAAGCTCGGTGGCATTCCAATCGAGTGCATCGTCGATGCTCTCCTGCGAGAAGCGCGCGTGGGCACTTTGCTGGTCATCGGGCAGGGCCGAGAACAGCGATTGAAACACTCGGGTGGTGTCGTCTTTGGCGTACCAGGTTTGCCACAGCGGCACGGCGGAATCCGGGCTGTTGCCAAGCTCTTGGGCGATTGCAACCGGCGCTAGCACCTTGGCAACGGTCTTCCATGCGGCATCTCGGCGAAGCTTTTGCGAGCGATACAGCTCGCGCTCTTGGCCGCGCAGCATCATGTCGGCTGGGTAGGCGCCGCCTTTGCCAAGGATGTAGCGATCCTCGGCTTGTACCGCCTGCCTAAGCCCCAAATCCTCGCACACAGCCTTCGTCCCATTGTCCCCACAGGCTGCAGCAGCGAGCGCTATGAGAAGAATGGAGCGAATGCGCATGGTGCACTAGTTCTCGGTAGCCTCGATGCGAAGAGCCGCGTCGCTTGCAACAATGTGCTCGCTGTTTTCGCCGAGGGTGCGCACCATAAAGTAGATCCAACCGTCGGATCGAAAGTGTGGGTAGAGCGCGTATTGGCCCGGCTGCATGTGCGTGATGCGAGTGGACTCACCGGTGACCGTATCCACAAGGTAGATGTTGGAACCCGCTTGGTTTGCGTACTGCGCAAAGCCTGGGTCGGCAGCATCGGTGAAGCCAAGGTCTTGTGCATCGGAGTTGCCGATGTAGTGGTGCAAGACCATCCAGCGATCGTCGTACGAGAAGGCGGGCTTGCCACCATCGATGCAGTAGCGTGCAACTTCTTCGAGCTCAATTTGGTAGCCGTCTTTAACCGGCGTGCTGTTGATCTTGCGCATCACAAAGCCAAGCTGGCGGCGGCTTGGGCCGCGCTGCCTCGAGAGCACCATTTGTGAGGAGGTCGAAAGCACTGCGTCTCCCTGAAGCGGAGTGGAGAAGTTCTGAGTCGGCTTATCAACAAAGTTTGTGCCGTTGTGAATGATAGGCGTAAGCGCGATTGACGAGCCGTTGGAGAAATCGGTGTCTGGGTCCCGGTTCGTCACACTGTGGCCGCCATTGTCGTTGGCAAAGGGGCCTGCGACGGCCCAGTAGTCCGAGTCGGTGACGCTTGCACCGAGGTGCTGGTAGAGCCCAACGTTTTGGGTTCGAGCGCAGGCATCATCTTCGGTGAAGTCGATGCTCTCGGGCTCGCTTACCAAGAGGCCCTGATCGCATAGGTAGGCTCCAGCGGGCTGGAACATAAAGCCCGAGTTGTCGGGCAAGAAGGCCGGGTCGTAGTTGCCATTGCTTGGAATTGAAACGTCGCGCTGCAAGTCGACGATGCGCGAGCTCGCTCCGCCAGATTGCGCGCCATTGGCAACAAAGCGACCGTCGGCCGAGCTTCGCGTCCAGTAGCTTGAGGAGTAGCCGCTCTCGCGCAAGATGCGAAGTTGCTGGTCGGCAACGCCGTTGCTCCAGCCGCTAGAAAAACTCTCATCGCTGTGCGACGGGTAGGTCGAGAGGCAATCGAAGGTTGTTGCAGCGCCATCACAACCAAACATCAGGAGGTTGTTTTGCTCGTTGATGGCTCGCCAACCATTGATCTTCATATCGGCTACGTGAGCGCCGACAGCAGCAGTTACGCCAGGAAGGCATTCGGTTGGGACACCCTCGTCGGGGATCTTTGCATCAACCTCGGGAACACCACGAGTAAACCAGCTGGCGATGATATCGAACTCGCCCTGGGTGAAGCGCGGCTGGGTGCCACGGGGCATACCGGCCATCGTTAAGAAGTTTTCGTACTCAACTTCGTACCCAGCGCCAAATGCCCGGCGAAAGGCAAAGTCAAACCACGGAAGGTGTGCACCGGTCGAAAAGATTCCCGCGTGCTCGGGGTGGTACATCGAGCTATCGTCGCCAGGAACTTGTCGCATGCAATCGATGGCCTCTTTGGCGGCCGCTTGCGTCTCAAGGTTTAGGTCCGAGTAGCACGATGTGATGCTCACGTCGGTAATGGCTTGCCAGTAGCGCATGCGTTGGCGAGTTAGGCCGTGGCAGTCTTCGCAGTTGTTGTCGGCGATGTCGGCGCCAAGGCCCATGAGGGCAAGCGCTTGGTCAGCCAACTCATCATCCGTGAGATCGTCGCGAGGCGTGAACAAGACCGGGGCAATGCTGGTTGCATCGGGCTCGGGAATCGCATCGGGGATTCCGGCATCGGCAGCAGGCGTATCGCTACCCGAGCAGGCGGCGGCACCTAGGGCGCCGAGTGCAACAAGCGGTAAGAGAGCCGAGCGGAGAAAAGCGAACTCTCGTTGTTGCTGCATCGGCGAATACTAACAAGTGGCTCTACCGTGGGAGGAGAAAATTTCAGTGGATGCGGCATGTTCCAGGATTCGGCGAAACCCCAGTAAGATCAAGGCCCTTTGAACCAGCCTCGGCGCTTAAAGAAGGCCAGCAAGGCCAAACTTATAAGCAACATCACACCTATCAAGATTGGATATGACCATTTCCAGTCGCGTTCTGGCATCCAAACGAAGTTCATTCCGTAGAGCCCAGACAAGAATGTAAGCGGGATGAAGATGGTCGACATGACCGTGAGCACCTTCATAATCTCGTTCATGCGGTTGCTAACCACCGAGAGATAGCTGTTCATGAGGCTGGCTCCAAGTTCGCGATAGGCCTCGACCATCTCCGACGCGTTTACGCAGTGATCGTATACGTCTCTAAGAAAAACTCGTACCTCTGGTTGGAAGAACTCGGCGTCGTCGCGAATGAGCGTGTGAACGGTCTCTCGAAGCGGCCAGATACTTCGACGCACGGTTAGCAAGGTCGAGCGAACTTCGGACAGCTCCTGAAGCGTGCCGTCGCCGCTGCCGGCAAAGACCTCTTCTTCGAGGTCTGCGATGCAGTCGCCAAGATTCTCGATAACCGGAAAGTACGCATCAACGATTCTATCCAGAAGCACATAGGCCAAGTGATCGGCACTCTTGCAGCGCAGCGCCTTCTTCTCCGAAGCGAGCCGGCTGCGAATCGAGCCAAAGACATCGCCTTCGCGCTCTTGAAACGTCACAACATACTTTGGCCCAATAATGAAACTCACCTGTTCGAGGCCAACGTTGCCATCGCGACCACCCGAGAGCATGCGGGTAAAGAGCAGCTGATGATTGTCGTAGGCCTGGGTTTTGGGCCGCTGAGGAACATGTACGATGTCTTCAATCGCCAATGGGTGAATTGAGAATACTTCGGAGAGCCCCCAGAGTATTGCCTCGTCCCCCAGGCCTTGCACATCCACCCAAATGGTCATCTCGCCCTCAAGCCACTCGGTGATTTCGCTTGGGTCTTGGATCTTTCGAGACGTGTACGAATCTTTGTTGTAGGCGTGAAGCGTTATCTTTGGCGGCGGAGAGCCAACCGGCAGTGACAACGTTCCCGGTTCCGCTCCAACAATGGGGCGGTTCTTGTGCATGTCTTTATCGTGAGCGTCGTTTTCTGGCACACCCAGGTTGTATCAGGCCGCTGGGTCGACCGCTTCTTCGCTCTCCTCGAAGTCTTCTTGCTTCGCGTCGCCGAGTGCTCCGCCCATCAGCAGAGAGAACCCCAGCCCTTTAAGAAACTTGGCATCCGCCTCGGTGGTTACGCCTTCGGCAATTGTGAGGATGCCTTCGGTATGTGCAAATCCGATGAAGCACTCGATAAGCCGCAAATGGCGCGCAGACGGCTCTGTTTGGCACAACTGCGTAATGTCGAGTTGCAAGTAATCGGGTTGCAAAGCAGCGAGGGTGCTGAGACTCGCAAATCCCGAACCCATGCTTCGAACCGCCAAGCCGTAGCCAAGTTCTTTTAGCTTGGAGATTCGCGTTCGAAGAATGTCGGTATCGCTAATGAAATCGTCTTCGGCAATCGACAAGACAATTCGCTCGCGCATAAGCGGCAGCAGGTTTGTATCTTCGTTCTTGTAAATGCTCTCGTTGGCGAGTTCGCTGGCGTGAATTGGCAAAAAGACTTGTGCGCGTCCAAGCGTTGGAAGGTCTTGGGCAATCGAACGGCGCACCAATTGGCCAAGTTCCCAAGTTGATTCGAGCGCTTCCGAAACCTCGAGGATCGAAGGGCCGGCCTTGTCGGCAAAGTACCGATGCGGAGCGCTTGGCTCGGCATGAAATGCAACGAGTTCGTGGCTGTGCGAAGCGAGGATCGGAACGTAGTCGATGTTCACGCGTTTTGCGGAGAGGACCGAGTAGAAGGCATCTAGGGCGACTCCCTCGATGCTCTCGCGGGTGGGATGCGCACGATGGCTCTCGCTAAGGTCGGTGGTGGCCAGTTGGGTGCGAAGAAGGCAGTGCTCGATCGATTGGGCGAGCTCTCGCTTGGCCGTTTGACGTGTGAGGATGTGGGAGGTTTGCGCTCGATTTGTGCCGCGAATGGCCGTCGCCGCATCGGGCCTCTCAAGGATTAAGAGCCGCTTTGCAACGGGCAAGAACTCGATGCTGTTGCTGAGAAATTCGATACCAGAATCGTCCCTCGCATCTTCATCCGAGACCAATGCATCGAAGGGTTGGCGTGCGCAAAGCGCTAGGGCTTCTTCTGAACCAGGAACAACCACAAGGTCAAACGTCGCGGCCAGAAGTTCGCGATACTCGTTTGCTCGCTCGGTGTTGGGCTCGACGAGCAATACGCGAGTAGTTGCTCCTACGCCAGGGTCTTCGCAAATCTCGGCCATGCTCTCCGAGTAAAGCTCGGCCCGGTCTCTACCATTGGTCTTTGCCTCGTACAGAGCGCGGTCGGCATGTTCTAAGAGTTCTGCTATCTGCGTTCCATGCTTTGGGTAGATTGCAATACCAATGCTTATGGTTTGCTGAAAGTCGGAGTCGGGCACAATTTCGTGTACTGGAATCGCTCGGATACTTGCGCCACATCGAGCCGCAACGTGCTCTACGGCGCCAAAGTCGGTTTCGGAAAGCAGAACAACAAACTCCTCGCCTCCAAAGCGCGCCACCTTATCCGAAGTGCGAGTGGCATTTTGAAGCGCGTTGGCGGTTGCTACGAGAATGTCATCGCCTGCGCTGTGACCATAGGTATCGTTCACGCGCTTAAAGAAATCTAAGTCGCACATGAGCACCGCAAAGGTACGACCATGACGTGAAGCCAAATCTTGCACCGTAGCGGCATGTTCATCAAAGGCTCGCCGATTCATAAGCCCTGTAAGCGGATCGACAATCGAGAGCTTGGTGACCCTGTCTAGTGCGGCGCTTAGCTGCGCTGTGCGCTTGGCAACCTCGCGCTCTAATGCTTCGGCACGCGCGTGATCGCGGCCATCAACAATGTCCGTGTTCGCGCTTTGCGATTCGCGAAAGTTAATCCACACGCCAATGATGCGATCGTCGCCATCGGAAATCGGGCGGAACGACTGCGTCATGGCGAACTCGCTACCCGCCAAGCTGTGCACCATTAGATTGGCGCGCTCGATGGGCGTGCCAGTTTGTAGAACCTCAAGAGCAGTGCGCCGATCTCCTTGTCGAGAGACGCCGAGCAGCGAGAAAACACTTCGCCCCTTTTGGATCGACTCTGCGATTTCGTCCTCGCTGAGTTCTACCGCGCGAGCATAGGCTGCGCTGTGTGCGATAAGATTGAGGTTTGCGTCCAGTAAGATCGCAGGATCACTCAGTTCTTTAACAACAAGCGCAAAGCTTTGCAGGACCTTCTGGCTCCCCTTAACCACATACCTTCAAATCGGACGATTCCGCTCAGGCTGTAGTGCGGAGAAGCAAGTATGCGTTATGTGGCCGAGGCTAAGGCCTGCATGCGCGCTTCGCCAAGCTTGAGGATGCTTTGAATCAGCTGGTCGTGCACTGGCGCGAGCCTTGGGTGAAAGAGCCCTGGGGTTTGCGTGATGCGGCGCAGCCTTCGAATGACCGAATCGTTTTTGGCAAGCCCCAAAGCCTTGGCTTGCGCATCGCCTAACAACTCGGCAGTAAGACCTTCGTAGAACGACTTTTGCAAAGAGGCCATCGCCAGTTGAGGTTTGCTCTTCGCAAGCGTGTACGGAATGTCGAGAAGCGCGCGCATAAGAGCACGGCCATCATCGTCGGCGGGCCCATTGAGAGAAGTCATGCGTTCGAAAAGATCGATAGCGTCGTTGTGCGTATCGGTATGAAGCTCGGCAACAACGCCTTGGCTGTACGCGATCGCGCGACTTAAATGTGCAACGTCGTCGGCTTCTTGTGGGGAGATTCGCATGCCCAACATGCGTAGCCCTTTGACGGTGAGCGGGCCAAAGAGCAGTGCAGTAACTGCGACATCGGCTTGGGGAATCGGATCTCCGAATTCTTCTGGCCAGCCCTCTTCGATAAGCCTTTGTCGAATGCGTTGGTGAATTGTTCGAACGGAAGCTGCGGTTTGCCAACCGGGCCCACCTGGGTGCATGGCTCCTTGTTGATGGGTTTCGACCACGTAGTTCGCGGTTCGAAGGAGCCGAGGAGCGGCCTGCCGGAGAAGCTCACCAGAGGCGACTAAGGGGCGAATACCGACAGGAGAGAGGTAGGAGAGCGGCAACGCGTAGGCGCGCAAGACCATCGATGCGAAGACGCCATGGCGACGAAGAACCAGGCCGCCTCGGTCGCAGCGCTTGGCATCGAGCCAAGGCGGAGCTTCTACGCGATGCGGTGGCGAGGCCAGATCCCAACTTGTATCGCCAACACCAAACCAGGGCGCCAGCTTGTGAATCTGTGGCCCGTAGCGTTTCTCGGCCGTCGCAAGCCCAGCCAATCGTGCATAGGGAGCGGTGGCTAGCATTTGCCAAGCTCGCTTCCAAGCGCTGGCAGTGATGAGCCTGGCACAAATGGGTAGTGGTGATGAACGTAGTGGTACTCGATGCCCAAAAGATTCTCTTTGCCAAAGAGTGCAATCCAAACAACGCGAATTGGGCGCGGCATGCCCGGTGGCCCAAAGCGGCCCCACGCCCATGTTTGATGCAAGATCCAATCAAAGATAAACCAGCTCGCTGTGTTGCCAATGCGGGTGACAACAACCCAGGCAAGCATTCCACTCCAGCCGCCAATCGCAGCGACTGCGGCAAAGACGATGGCGTGGCGAAACAAGATACCGAGCATGTCGCGACCAAGGCCTCGTCGACTGGCATAGCGAAGAAAGCCTTGCTCGGGTTGGGTGATGGCGTTGAACAGTGCGAGCCAACCTGAGCCATAGGCAAGGTAGGCGTCGGGATCCATCTCGGGCTGTTGCGCCCATGTGTGGTGCTCGGAGTGGTTTCGCTTAAGCGCTTTGTAGCCCAGCATAAACCGGCTTGTGACCACAAAGAGATGCCGCGCCCAGGTCCACGTACCGAATGTTCGCTTGGCGTGAAAGCCTTCGTGCAGCGCGTTGAAGTTGCGAACAAATGCGCACACACCAAGAACACCAAAGAGCCAGACGTTTAGGTACCCGGCAAGATAGGCGGCAAAGAGGGCGTAGAAGACCACTGCCCAAATGCCTGCGAGTTGATCAAAGCGATCGCCGTCGCCGGGCAGGTAGCGCTTTGCGACGTCTGCAATTGGCAAGCGGTAGTCGTAGGTCGATGTGCTTGGCGTGGCCACGTTCGACTCGCTTGTACCAGCATCTTCTTCGCGCTGCGAAGCCTAGCGTGGATCGCTACGGAACAAGTTGCTTCGCCGCATCGAGAACGGCACTTTGGCTCGCTTGCAAGCTTGCTTGCATCCACGTCAAAAGCGGCACTGGGTACTTCTCCTCGACATAGTCGGAGCCCGAGATGATGCGAATCGGCCGCTTGCCTTTCTTTGTGCGCTTGGCGTTTTCTTTGTCGATCCAGTCTAAGATTTTTGGCAGCGCTTTGGCCGTGGCGGGCTGGGTATCGTGCATAAGCAAGATGGCGCGCGCTCCGGGCTGCAACCTGCTTAGTCGCCGGGTCACATACGAGAACGAGATTGCGGCGCTGTGATGCCGAAACTCCTGAGGATCGAGGTCCCAGTGCATATGTTCAATGTTGCGTTCGGCAAGCATGCCATCGAGCCTGCGGCAACGAGCGCCATAGGGAACGCGCATGAGAAACTGCGGCAGACCTGAGAGTTTTTCGTAGCGCTCGGCATTTTCGTCGAGTTCGTTTTCGGCGTCTGCCGCACTAACCACGCACAGTTTTGCATGGGTGGTTGTGTGGTTGCCAATGAGGTGGCCTGTGCGAACGGCTCGCTCGACCAGGGCGATGCGATCTTCAAGGCCTTTGTGCTGATTGACAACTCGGTGCCCAGTCCAGAAGAAGATTGCCTGCAGGCCGTGTTTGTCGAGCGTGTCGAGAATATCTTCGGTGTGCTTCTCGTGAGGCCCGTCGTCGAAGGTGAGCAAGAGCTCGGGATCGCCGCTCTGCGAAACGCCGCCCGCCGGCCGTGGCCACTTGCCCGCATCGGCTTGCGCAGGCGCGAGCCCCAAGGCCAGACAACAGCAAAGCAGAAACAGACAGCGACTCATGAATTCGGGGAGTCTAACGCCTGGGGGCGCCAGGCGATTCCACAAAACCCAATATCGTCGCGTGCGCTGGTCTTTCGGAAGTACCCCGCGATCTTTCCGGAAAGCGCGCCCATGCGCTCGTCTACGCTTGAGACATGAACCCCCTTAGCCTCGCGTGTTTTCTCGTCCTAGCAACCTTGTGCGGTTTATCGACTGCGGCCGAGGCCAAGCGGTGCGGCAACAGCTCGGTCTCGGTTGGACAGTCGTCGTTCGAGATTCGCGCGCTTTGCGGTGCCCCGGTTCACATAGATCACGTGATGCAGGCTCAAAAAAGCCAGGTCGCTTCGCTTGGCGAATACGGCAAACCGGTGGGCGTTGGGCCGGTCGAGCGTTGGACCTATGTCTTTAGCAAGGAAGAGTTTGTGGTCTCGATGGAGTTTGCCAATGGCGTGCTTGTGAGCATCGAGCACGAGGGCAAGCCACCGTCGGGCACAGGTAGCCTCGAGCAGTGTCGGAGCAGCGTGCACAGCAATGGCGATACCCTTGCCGAAGTGCTCTTGCGATGTGGCAGCCCAGCGGACTCGATTCGTTGGGGAGGCAAGCGCTACGCCGTTGGTGCTAATGCGTTTTCAAGGCAGCGCATCTCGGCTATCCACGACCGATGGACCTACAACTTTGGGGCCCAGGAGTTTTTGCTAATGCTGACCTTTGAAAACGGTCGGCTTACCGGCCAAAGCACCGGAGGCTACGGATTTTAAGCGTCGCCCTCAGGAGACAGTCACAAACGTAGGTAACTCGTGCTGCTATTCTTTCTTGGAAACAGCTTCCACCGCGATCTTCTCCATCTTCTCATCCATCGCGAGGAGTTTGTCGTCGTGACCGATAAGGCCGTGTCTCTTGGCGATGACCGAGGGCGGGGTGAAAGCGAGTTGTACTCTGCCATCGCGTTCGGTGATGAGCATTCGCTGCGGCAAGTCAATCGCAATGGTCGGCGCCGCTTGCATCAGAGGAGTACCGGCCTTTGGGTTTCCAAATAGAAAGACGATGGTTGGCGCCAAATCTAATTGCGCTGATTTCGCATTGGCTTCGTGGTCGATCATCTGCATCACTGTCAAACCAGAGGCTTCGATTGCGCGTCGCACGTTCTGGGTGGTGCTCGCCATGCTTACGTTGCTAACGTAGGTCTTAACTGGCTCGGATTTCGAAGCCGCATTTAGAGCAACTCCGTTCTCCGTTGTTGGTGTGGCCTTTGCGGAAGCCACCGGTGCGACTGTCGCGGTCTTCTCTGCCTGTGAAGGCTTTGAATCGACGTCGTTGCTACAAGCAGCGAGTAAAGATGCTGCGAGAACCGCTGAAAGGCAGATTGTAGTTGATGTTGTGCGAGCCATTGAGCCCCACGTAATTGCAAATTGAAGACCAGCCAAAGCGCCGGAGTTCTTTCGCCATAGCCCGATCGTTCGCTGTGCACTTCTGCCTCGCTGTGGCGATGGTGCACCCCAATTTGGGGTAGCAGAGAATGCGAGCGCCTGCAGGCTTAGAACGAAAGCACCTGCAGGCTAGCGCGAAAGCGCCTGCGGCCTAGAACGGAATGTCGTCACCACCGCCGCCGCCGCCGCCGCCGCCTGCGTCTCCGCCAAAGCCGCCGCCGCTTGCTGCGCCGAAGTCGTCGCTAGGAGGAGGTGGGCCGCCGTCGCCGCTGCCACCGCTGCCGCCCTTGCCGCCAAGGAATTGCACGTCGCGAGCGACGATCTCGGTGGTGTAGCGCTTGTTGCCGTCCTTGTCTTCCCAAGAGCGGGTTTGCAGCCGCCCCTCAAGAAAGACTTGGCGACCTTTGGAGAGGAATTTGGCGCAGTTTTCGCCAAGCTTTCCCCAAACCACAATGCGGTGCCACTCGGTGCGCTCCTGCATCTGGCCGTCTTTGCCCTTCCAGCTCTCACCGGTGGCGATGCTAAATTCGCAAACGCTGGTGCCGCTGGTTGTATTGCGTAGTTCCGGGTCTTTGCCCAGGTTTCCGACGAGAATGACTTTGTTGACGCCTGCCATAGTTCGGGACGCTAGCACGGGCTTGTGACAGTCCAGGAACCGGGCCCAGCGCTCCCGCTGCACCCCACCGGCACGACCTCCAGGAATCTGATAGAAAGACCGCGATGTATCGGCAGTTGCGCCTCTGCGTGGTGATCCCCGCGTTTAACGAAGAAGATGCGATTGCTGCTGCTATCGAATCGGTCCCGGACTTTGTTGACGAAATCGTCGTTGTCGACGATGCCTCGGTAGACGCCACCTGTGAGCGTGCCATCGAGGCTGCGGCCTCATCGGTGCTGCTGCGCCACCCGGTAAACCGCGGCGTTGGCGCTGCCATTGTAACTGGCTACCGACATGCGCTGGCGAGCGGCGCCGATGTTGCTGTTGTCATGGCCGGCGATGGGCAAATGGACCCAGCCGACCTTCCTGCGCTTCTCGAGCCCATTGCCGAAGGTCGCGCCGACTACTGCAAAGGCAATCGCTTTGCACACAGAGAAATTCTTATTCAGATGCCTGCCATTCGCGTGGTTGGCAATGCCGCACTCTCGATTGCCACCAAAGTGACCAGCGGTTACCGACACGTATTTGACTCGCAGTGTGGCTACACCGCGATCACCAGCGAAGCGCTTGCGCGTTTGCAGCTCGACAAAGTCTTTCCGCGCTACGGCTATCCAAACGATATGTTGGCGCACCTCAATCGCGCCAAAGCGCGAGTCGTCGACGTTCCTGTGCGGCCCATCTACGGCCCAAGCTGGAAGAGCGGCGTGCGTTGGCACACCGCTGTCTATCCCGTCGGCTTCGTGCTGCTAAAGTCGTGGTGGAATCGGCTGCGCCCAGAACAACTCTGAGCGCTGCCTCTTCTTCACTCGCTACGGGACAAAGATGGGTGGGTCTGGACGTATGCTCGGAGAGTCAAAGACTGTCCCACTAAAGCCTACTTTAGAACCGCTTACCGATGGACGGGTGCAAAGGCCAAACGCGCTGAGTTCCGCGTAATTGGGATCGCTTGCATCCTCGGCGAGAACAACTTCGATTCCCTCGGGGCGAGAGTGCAGTCGGTGAAGCGGCTTTGGTGTCGCAATTGATGGCAAGGCCTCTTCGATCTCCGTCTCAAGGCCGGGGAGCTGTGCTTCAATCTGATCTTCGATGAAGTCCGGAACCACTGCGTCAATAAGCGAAGCGAGCGTACTTGCCGCTGCCACGTTCTCGACGTCGACGGAGAGCAGCTTTGAGACAATATCTGAGCCCGATGTCTCTAGCCCGATCTTGACTCTAAGATGGAAATTGACGGCGTGCGTGATGCCCTGATGTACTTGGGCCGTAACCGGGATATAGAGAGCAAATCCATTCTGCTCGCTTTCTGATGCACCTGGCACATTCGCATAGAGAGGTGTGACCGTAGGATTGGCATTTAGACGCAGACTGCGAATGGTATTGCCATCCGCATCGTCGGCAGCAGCAGCAGCAGCCAATACGCCATCCAGATCATCTCTCACCAATTCATAGATGCTGCGCCATGACCTGATATCAGAGCATGCGCCCTGGTCGTAAATGCGGTACGAGCGAAAGCTGGTTACATCTTGCGTGAGGATTTCTGCGCGAGGCAGTGCATTGAAATGACCAACAAGATTAATATCCCAGCTTGTGTTCCCAGGAATCCGCAAGAACATAGAGTCGTGTGCGGTTAGGTGATTTTCTGCGAAAACATCCACAAACCAATTGTTCCGGTCTGTCTCACTCGTTTCCCATTTCATATGAGTAAACGGGGCCGACGTTTCGCTGCTTGTTGTTTCAAACGCATGAGCCGAGCTGCGTCGAACAATCCCACCTGACAAGACCTGCACGTTCACATCGCCAGGCTCATAGTCCGGAGTCGTAAGGGTTACGACGCCCGACTCCTCGGAGGTGCAGGTTTCTGCAAAGTCCGACCAGCCCGAGGACTGCTGCAAGCACGAGACGACTTCGGTCGGTGACATATCAAAGGTGAAAAGACTGCGGCCCTCGTGTCGCGCTCGCACTTGGCTTGTGTAGCCAGTAAGCCCCGGTTTCCATGCATAGGAGGGCAGCACAGCCGATGCTGACCAGCCATAGAGATCTTCGCCGTGGTAGGCCTGGGATGGGCTACTCGAAGATTGCACAGAGCGAAGAGGCTGCCAGCTATTATCCGAGACACGTTGAACGTCAACCTGAATGGGGGCTCGGCCCTCAAAGACATAGCCGGTAAACGACACCTCTTGATTTCGCGAGACGACTCCGTCGTTGGTGGGGTTGAGCATGCAGCTGCTTAGTGCAGCTGCAGCGAAGACGCTAAGCCAGGGAATTGTTGATGAGGCAATCGGTGTATTGGGCTGTGTATTTGGGGGCAATTGAATATCCTATCGTGAGGGGGAGCCGTAGACCCTAGGAGCCGCCTATCGCCTTGTCATTGGCAAAGAATGCCAAGCGATGGCGCTGAGCTGCTCTTGACACAACGCCTGCTGAGCTCGCGCCCAACCAGCCACGATTTCTGGTATGCCTTGCCAAGCGCCGCAGCGATTTCTAAGGCCTGTGCAATGCGAATCGGAGTGGTCACAACCTCATACCCGCGGTTTCCCGGTGACCCCGCTGGCAACTTTGTCGCGGAGCTTAGCGTTTGGATCGCGAGTCGTGGCCACGCGGTCGAAGTCGTTGCGGCCGGCGATGCCGCTGCGGACGATCGTTGTCATGAGGCGCCTGTGCACCGCGTACCTGCCGCTGCGGAGCTTTTCTACGATGGCGGTGCGCCCGATGCTCTTGGTGGCAAAGGTGCTGCTCTCGCCGCTGCGCGCTTTAGCGCACGCCTAACTCGCGAGGTTCGCAAGCGGGCGTGTCATTGGGATGGCATCGTTGCACACTGGCTCGCGCCCTGTGCTTTGGCGGCCGCTCTCGCAGCTCCGCGGTTGCCACTTTGGGCGATTGCCCACGGAGGCGACGTGCACCTACTTCGCAAACTGCACCTAAGCTCACTTGCGTCCCGCGTGCTTGGGCGCCCGGCTGTGCACCTAAACTTTGTATCCAAGGCGCTGCAAGAGGCGTTTGCCTTGGCTGCGGGTCCTGCTGGAGACAAGCTTGTTGCACGTAGCAGCGTTGTGCCGATGGGCGTCGACTTGCAGCACTTTTCTGCACTTGCCAAAACTCGTTCGAGTGCATCGGATGCATGGGCAAAACCCCTACTACTTTTTCTAGGTCGGCTGGTTCCGATTAAAGGCGTCGATTTGCTGCTGCAAGCTGTGGCACAAGCGGGCGAGCAGCCTTGGGACATTTGCATCGCAGGCGCCGGCCCGTGCGAGCAAGCCCTAAAAACCCAGGCCCGCGAATTGGGCCTAACCGTAGAGTGGGCAGGGGAAGTGCACGGAGCCAAACGCGACGCCCTGCTTGCCCGCGCAACCCTTGTAGTAATCCCCTCGCGCCCCTACCAAGGCCGCCAAGAAGGCATGCCGCGCGTTGCCCTAGAAGCGCTTGCGGCCGGTGCCGAACTGCTGGTTAGCGATAGCGGCGGCCTAGGTGAAATTCCCGAGTCGGTGTGCCACCGAGTGCCAAGTGAGAGCGTCAGCGCGCTTGCCGCAGCGATCACCGCAATCGCTGGCGGAGCTCGCGCAGCGTATCGCCCCGGGCATTGGCTAGAAGACCGCAGCTGGGATGCCGCAGGGCCACGTTTGCTGCCTGGGCTTTAGTCGCCAATCGAGTTGGCAGCCAACGCTCTATGCTTCAACCAGCTTCTTAAGGTTGTTCAAGCCTTCATCAAAATCTTTGCCGAGCATTTTGTCCATGTTCATGAACACCCCCATCACCTTCGAGAGCCAGTTGTGCTGCCCTGTCATCGTCCAGACGATTTTCGTTCCAGAGCCCTCGGGGGTTAGCGAAAAGCGCGAACTGCTCAAAGCCTTAAAGGGTTTTACGAACGCAAGCTCAACCGTCACAGCGTCGCCTCCCTCTAGCTTCGCCAGCGTCATCTTGCCTTCGCCAACCTTCTTATTGCCCTTCCAAGCATAGGTAGAGCCAACGACTCCGTCCTCACCGTCGAACGTCTTATCCATGTTCGAATCCAGCTTCTCCCACGGCGACCAGCTGGCCCAATTGCGCAAGTTTGCAATCTTCTCAAAAAGCGCTTCTGGAGCCGCATTGATGATCTGCGAGCGTTCTACCACATAGGTCTTGGCCATACGTTCTATCCAATCGGGTAAGCGGCACATAGGCGTGGCGCAGTCACGGAGACTACACGGTTTTACCGGCCCTGCTGCCCCACAGGCGAACGATGTGAAACCAGGCACCGGCCCTGCTGAAACGTTCGATGCCTGCTATGACAGCAAGCGGCTGATACCTGAGCCCACGTCTCTCCGCGAAGGAAGAGGCGACAAAGCGGTGCTGCACACGGCCACGAGCGTTATGGTTTCAATCCACGCCTCTCCCCGAAGGAAGAGGCGACCGGCCACAATTTGCGTGAGTGGCATCGCGCCGAAGTTTCAATCCACGCCTCTCCCCGAAGGAAGAGGCGACTCTTCGTTGAAGCCACACCCTTTGCTGTGACGTGTTTCAATCCACGCCTCTCCCCGAAGGAAGAGGCGACTCGGGCCAGTCGCGCACGTTCGAGCAATGCTCGAGTTTCAATCCACGCCTCTCCCCGAAGGAAGAGGCGACTTGGAATTGATCCGATTTCGTAGACGGTTGTTGTCTACGCTGCCATC
>TARA_R110002073_G_scaffold57834_3_pt1 | contig 25004 bp, 30 predicted proteins | sample TARA_R110002073 | Tara Oceans TARA_R110002073 (sample SAMEA4397174) | marine metagenome | biome: Polar Biome; feature: [DCM] deep chlorophyll maximum layer (ENVO:01000326); material: water (ENVO:00002006), including particulate matter (ENVO:01000060) such as... | depth 40 m | reverse complement strand
GAAGATGATAGTGAAGAAGATGATAGTGAAGAAGATGATAGTGAAGATGATAGTGAAGAAGATAGTGAAGAAGATGAAGAAGATGATGAAGAAGATAGTGAAGAAGATGAAGAAGATGATGAAGAAGATGATGAAGAAGATGATGAGGACAATGATGATAATAAGAAAAAAAAGATAAATAAGGCAGAAAAAAATCTTAAAATATTAAGTAATAAATTAAAAAATCAGTCAACAAAGCGGTTTATTAATAGTTTAGTTTTATTAACAAATGAGAGAAAAAATAAAATAACAAAAAATAAAAATAAGAAAAAGAAAAAGATTAAGGAATTTGAAAAATTAATTGATTTAGAAGAAAACTTAAATGATGTAAAATATTTTAGTAAAGAATTAGATGATAGTAAAAAAGACTATATTATTGAAGAATTAAAAAAAATTAATACAAAATATAAAATCGATAAACCATATCGGATTTTAATACTTGAAGCAGATATTCCATATGAATTTAAAATTGTTGCACTTAAGAAAATTAGTATGTTAGAAAATATGGATCCAAGTGCAAGTGAATATTTTAAGTTAAAAGGATGGGTTGATTCTTTTATGAGATTACCATTTAATAAAATTCAAAAATTTCCAATTAATATTAATGATGGATATAATAGTTGTAGCGAATATATGAAATCAGCAGTAGTAACACTAGATAGTGCTGTATATGGTTTAAATGATGCAAAAATGCAAATTATGCAATTATTTGGTCAATGGATTACTAATCCAGATGCAATTGGATCAGCAATTGCAATTAAAGGACCAATGGGTACTGGTAAAACCACATTAGTAAAAGAAGGTATTAGCAAAATTTTAAATCGGCCATTTGCGCTTATTGCACTTGGTGGTGCAACAGATGCAAGTGTTTTAGAGGGTCACGGATACACATATGAAGGGAGTGTATGTGGTAAAATTGTAGATATTTTAATGCAAACTCAATGTTCTAATCCAATTATTTATTTTGATGAATTAGATAAAGTTAGTGATACCCCAAAAGGTGAAGAAATTATTGGAATCTTAACTCATTTAATTGATACAACACAAAATACTCAATTTCACGATAAATATTTTTCAGAAATTGATTTTGATCTAAGTAAAGCATTATTTATATTTAGTTATAATGATGAATCTAAAATTAATCCAATCTTAAGAGATAGAATGTATAGAATTACTACAAAGGGTTATAGTAAAAAAGATAAGAATGTTATTGCAAAAAGTTATTTATTATCAAATATTTGTAAACAGGTGAATTTTCCCGAAAATAGTGTAATTATTGAAGATGATGTAATTGATTATATAGTTGAAAATTTTACAGAAAAAGAAGATGGTGTTAGAAATCTAAAAAGATGTCTTGAAATTATTTACACTAAATTAAATCTTTATAGATTAATGCCAGAAGACTCAAACCTATTTAAAGATGAAAAACCATTCAAGGTAGAATTTCCATTTACAGTAACATCTAAAATAATTGATAAATTAATTAAACGAGAACAGGTAAATGATAATTGGAAAGTAATGTATATGTAATAATATTTATTATTAATTAAATATAATTACATATAATGATGATAACCATATTTTTTATAATAAGAACATTTTTTTCCTGATTTTGGAGAACACTTTGTACCCCCACGACGAGATCTGCGACCACCATATATTTTATTTTTATGAGATCCACAATGAACACCGCCACGACGAGATTTACGGCTGCGACGACGAGATTTACGACTGCCATATTTTTTCTTTTTATGAGATCCACAATGAACGCCACCACGACGAGATTTGCGGCGACGGCGACGAGATTTACGGCCACCAATCATTGAGATCAAAGGATCAGCTGCTTGTTGTGCTTGTGCACGAGCAGTTGTGGATCTGCGACCAAGTTGTCCTCTACGTTGTGCTTGTAAAGCGGCAGCAGCAGCATTCATATCATTATTACGTTGTTGTTGTGCCGCCGCGATTGGTGCATTACTTAATCGCATTCCTTCTCTTAAACATTCAGCGTGTTGTTCTTGTGCTCTTTGATTTTCTTGAGCTAAAGCAGTATTATGTTGTTGAGTTAGTTCATCAAGCATCTGTTGATAGTCTTGTTCAATACCTTGTAATCTCATAGCATGCTCCTGGTCACATCTATTTTTAGACTCTCTATTTCGAGCAATTTCAGCAGTAGCATTCATATGCTCAGCAGCCTCTTGGTCTAATTGCTCAGCCCTGTGTTGATAACCTTGACATTGATCTCTAAGAGTAGATGCCTGTTGCTGTTTACTATCAGTCATTTGTTGAAGACCAGCGACCTCATCATCTTGAGCAGCAGCAACTTGCTGTGCTTGAGCATCACCAGGATCGATTGGAGCGGGTTTTCCAAAACCCAAAAATCTCGCTAATCGATTACCTCCTCGCAATCTTCTTGAATCACCGCGTTTATAAGATTTCTTCATTTTCCGACTATAATTACGCATATATATATTATAAATATATATATTTTTTTTGCTAAATATATATATTTATCTATATGTATGCACTATCAGGGAATCGAACCCTGGGCGATCGCTTGGAAGGCGAACATGTTACCACTACACCAATAGTGCCTATTTAATCTTATATATATTTTATTTTTAAATTGAAATAAATTAATATAATAATAATAAACATTATAAAAAAATGGAAAATAATTCATTGGAACAACTAATTCAACTTAAATTTTCATTAGAAAAAGAAATCAATGTATTAGAAGAAAATTATGAAAAACTAGAATTTAGAAAACAAATAAGTAATAATACTGATCAAATGATAATTACTCAATATAACACTAATATAAAAATGTTTGGAAAAGATTATTTGCGTGAACAAAAACAATTATTAAGTGAAATTAATAAAACATTATTTGAAACTTGTGATCATAATTGGATTGAAGATTCAATAGATGAACCATTATCAACAAGATATATCTGTTATTGTAGCAAATGTTATTTATATAAAAAAAATATTAAAATACCTGAATATTAAAGTGACTGAGTAAATTCCATATAATAACGTGGATTAATAAGATATTTTAAAGGCTGAGGATATAATACTACACCAGAATGAATAGCTAAATTTGTTAATCTTTTTTTATAATCAGTTAAAGAAGTATCTTTTATAAAAGGATTTGTACAAATCTGTTCAATAGATAATATTCTTTTTTCAGGGTTAATCAAAAAACATCCTATAAAATGAGGTTCATCATCAAATCTATTGGGCTTGTAAGCAACATATAAATCATAACGATCAGACTCTTTAAGGCTATAACTAATTGTACTTACTATATCACTTAAAACAAATGTAGGGTGATTATTAACCTCATCTAATGTTCTATATAACCATTTAATTGCAGTCTCTTTAGTTTCTTTAGCTGTAAAAAATTTAAGCCCATTACTAAATTTATCACTATTATTAAGAAAATTTAAATCATCTTGTTTCATAAAAATATTTTTATATATAGGTTTATGAAACATACCCGTATTAAAACAACTACAATATGATAATGATATTATTAAAATATTTACAATGCCCATATATATTTTATTATAAGAAAATATATTTAATTATATTTTTTTACTATTATACTAATATATATGAGTACAACAGTTATAAGATATAGTCCGCATTTTGGGTATGGAACATCTAATCAAACTAGTATTCCATTAAAACAATATATACAGAATGGGGCAACAAATGTAGATGCTGGTATGCCACAAAAAACTGGATATGCAGATAATACATCTACATTTTCACAAGCAAGACGTGCATTTACAAAAGCACCAATATGTTCAATATATGCATATGGTAATTTACAATGTAATACAGGGGTAGTTAGAGTAGAAGGATTAGAAGTGCCACCATATGTTGGATGTAATAATGTATTTAATGCAAAACCATATATACAAGATGGAAAAGCAGAATTTACAAAAGAAAGTGTAGGAGCACCTACAGTTTTACGTATGGCTAATGTATGGAGTACCAGTAATCATACAATTGGTAATCGTAGACGAAATAATGTAGGATGTGGTGGTAGTGCACCAAATACGTGTTTAATTAATGGTAAACAAAATAATATTATGACTTCACAAGAACTTATAAGTAGAAGAAAAAATCGAGCAATTGGACAAGCGACAAGAAATACAGATAATGGCTTATCATTTAATGATAATAATCTAAATGGAACACATACAAATTATTTAGCAGTATCAAATGCAAGGCGTAGAACAAGAAATGGAGGATATGTAGTACCCCCAAAATGCCGTGGACGTGGTTCGGGTCCAAGTGGTCCGTTTGGTTCACTAGGAAATGCAGGTACAGGCCCAAATCCAGCAAAAGGAGTTATATATAATGCGCCAGCCCCTCCTAAAACTGCATGTGGAGATAGAGGATGGGCAGTAACACCATTATTAGGTAATAATATGTTAACAAGATATACAGCAACAAATACTAAACAAATATTGAAAAATTCAAATGTAACTGGAGCTGTTATAACAGTAACAGAGCCCGCGAACTTTTCGGCCACTTTTTAAATATATTAATTATTAGTTAAATATATTATTTATTAATTAATAATAATAATTAATAAATAATAATAATATGAACTATTCTAGTAATTTAGAAGAAGCTCTTCTCTCTAAAAAAGAAAAAAAAGTAGAAAAAAATAATTATAATAATTTAGATATAAACTTAAAAGAGTGGAATAATGATATTGAAGATTTATTAAAATGTTGGGGAGAGAAGTGTGGTGGACTTGCAATCCTTCATAGCAAAGATAGAAAATATTGGAGAAAAAAAAAATGGATATGTAGATTTAATATCAAAATTTTTATCAAAAGTAATACCAATATTATAAATATAATAATCTAACTTTTATTATATTTACATTACAATATCTACTATACCATAGTCTTTACATAATGTAGAATTTAACCACCAATCGTGCATTAATAATTCATCTAATTTTTCTTTTGTTAAATTAGTATTTTCTAAATAAATATCTTTTATTATTTTCATTAATGTATCTGCATTATCAGTTTGATCTTTTATTTCTAAATATTTACTAGGTTCTAGTCCCATTTTTAATTGATGTATTAATACAACCCCATAGCGATTAATAAACCGTTGTGCTCCAACAACTGTAATTAGAGATGCTGCACTTGCACAATAACCATTGGCATATGTATTAATAGGAATATCTGATGTTCTAATTAAATCTACTAATCCTAAACTAGGAAGTAATGATCCTCCAGGGCTTTGCATATGTAAATTAATATCATTAAACTGCCCCTCATTTTGCATTGTTATTAAATTAGAAGTAATACTAAATATACTAGAATCAGTAATTGGACCAGAATAATATAAATTATTTTTATATCCACGTATATAACCAACTTCATCATAATCACCATTTTTAATAGTTTTTGTATCTAGTAATGTCATTGCAATACCAGTAGTTAAAACATTTCTTCTACTAAAACTAAGCCCAGAATAAGGAAATAATACTAATGTAGCATACAATAAATGAAACATATATTATATAGTAAGAAAATTGAAATAATATTATATTATATTATTATTTCAATAATGGACCATCAGGATTGGAATACAATTACTTTAACTACAAAATCAACAAATGCAAGAACCGCCGAAAATAATAAAAAAATATCACAAAAAATCTCTAGTCAGGATGTAAAAATTGAAGCACCTCCAAATCTTGGAAAATTAATTGAACAAGCAAGAGGTGGTAAAACTCGACAAATTTTAGCAAATAGTTTAGGTGTAGCAGTTACTCTGTTAACACGATGGGAAACAGGAAAAGATATTCCCACTAATTCTGATATTGCAAAAATAGAACGACAATTAGGAGTAAAACTTCCTCGTACAAAAAAAACAAAAATTGAGAACTAAGTATTATAAGCCTACTCGTTTATATTCACTCCAAGAAATTTCCATAATTTCATTTTTTTCATCATCATTATTATTATTTTCAGCATCCATTTTTTCAGTTTTTTTTAGTGCAGAATCAACATATAATTCTTTAAGATATGTACCAACTTTAACAGATGCTTCGTGCTGATCAACTTCTCCATTTTCTATTAATTCTAGGGTATCTAAAAATTTATTTAATATATCTAGATTGATTTCATTTTTTAATACTTTATTATAAATATCTGTATAATTTTGAAATAAAAAATGACATTTTTCTACTGTTAATGTATCAAATTCTTGAAAATTACTTTTATATAATTGCGAATAGTCTTGCTTAAGTTGTTCTAGTAATTTGACTTGATCACGAATTAATTTACTATGTTTAGTAGCACGAATTAACTCGGTTTTATCTTCAACATCATTTGTTTTAATCATTTCCTGTAATTGCAATTTATCATTATTACTTAACTGATAATCCATTATATAATATAATATAACTATACTTATTTAATTTATTTTATATTTATATATTAAATATGAGTGGTGTAAGTAATTTTGAAAAACAGCATGGTATGATTCCAGCAGATGTTAGTCAATCTAAACCTTTACTCAGTTATCCAGGACAAGGTAACCCAATGAAATCTGGATTAAATGCTTTACAAAAATGGCAAGAGCATACAACTAAAATATCTCAATTAGGTGGAAGTAGTAGTGATGGGAGTACAACAATGGTTGTGCCACAATTTGATGTTTTTAATCCAGCAGGACCAGATGGTCCAAATGGAGCTAGTAAAAATAATAATTTAACACTTTTTACTAATAAACAAAATAGTTGGCAAGATAATTGGGCAAATGTTGATGGCGAACCAGCAGTAATGCCACCCGCTCCTCCAAATCTGATAAAATATAAAGGTGGTCGTAAAAAATCTAAGAAGAGACGATCTAAAAAAAGACAGACAAAAAAGAGACGATCAAAAAAAAGACGATCTAATAAAAGAAAAACAAGAAGATAGATAATTAATTGTAAAACGAATTATCTATTAAATTTAGTTATTTTATATACTAAATGGTTTAGGTAAATCTTTAAATTGTGGTAAACCTGGCGGACCAGATTTAATATCTAATATTGGAGCCTTAGCGTCAGAGAAGCCTTGACTCCTAATTGTTACCATACTAGATATTTTTAATAATGGTTCACTAAAATAAAAATTAATAACTATTTGAAAACGTTGAATGAAAATATTGATAGTGTTTGAATTAAATTGTTGCCAAGTTCCATCTAATACTCCATTTCCAAGATCATAAGATCTAAATTTGCCATTAGGACCAAGATATATAATAAATTCTTTACCGGCAATACCATATTGTGCAGCATTTTCAGTCCCTAATATTAATGTTACATTACTAAATGGACCTGGCATCCATTGTACACTAGGCGGAATATTGTTATTCCAGTAACTATTATAGGGTGTTTTACGACAACTGACCGCAAGATTAGGTTGTGGTTGTGGCATATTACATCCTAATTGTGGGGGTATGTAATTATTAATCTTTAATCGTCTACTTATATAAGTTCCATAATCGATTGTTGCAATACCAGGTTTAGCAGTTCTGCTAGTAACAATATTTCTACCAGTTGCAGTCCAATTCTCCATACCACTAACTGGTGTTCTATTAGCGCAATTTCTAAGATGTAAAGGAATGTCTAAATTAGCACGTCGACAAAGACTATGAAATGGCATAATAGAATGAGATGTGACAAGAGCTTCTAATTGTTTTTCAGATAAATTTAATTTACTATTAGTATTACATCCTTGAGGTACATTTTGAATGGCTAATAGACCAGATAAATCAAGTACACCAATAATACCATTAAATGATTTAGTTGAATTACATCCGTGTTTACTAGTAGACTTACCATTAATTTTAACAATACGTTCAATATATGTACTTTGGTTTCCATTAGGAACAATTTCTGGTTTAACCCAATTAACTGAGAGAGGTCCAGTACAAAATTTATTTAAATCACACTTAGACCAATATTGAGTATTAATACTATTTGTAGGTTCAATAATTCCACCCATTTCACATCCACAAGAATTAGCAGGTTCGCCATTAGAAGGACATGAACCATTTTCAGGCATTATATTTCTGATAGGAGCCATTGGAGGTATTCGCTCAATACCTCTTAAGCGTTTAGCTAACATACCTCGAGTATTCATAACAGTAGTTTTAACAACAGTAGGATCATTTGTACAAACAGATGATGGATGTCCATAAATACCAGGCCCAGTTGGATTAGATGATGTTGGACCAATCATTTGTGGCGGTCCTGTCATAGCTCCTGGAGCAAGATTTGTCTCTCTCCCAGTATGATTTCCACGTCTGGTTCCATTTAGAGAAAATCCAAAAGTTCCATTATTAGATCCAGATAGAGGAGCTTGTCTGGGATTATGACCACGCATAGTTTTTCTTTTTAATACTGCTAATGACATTATATATTTATGATATATAATATTATTATTTATTTTTCTAAAATACACTACCTCCAAACATATTACCACCAAATGCTTCATTTGCAGCCATTGGTTCAGTAGTCTGTAATAGATTATTGATATTTGGTCCAGAAAAATCATTATTAAAATTTTTCTCTTGACTTTGTGAGTGTACTGTTTCCCGATGTAATTGTTTAGTATATCTACCTTCACTTTCTGCACCATGATTATTTCTATGACTATGCTGTAAATTTATATTACTGCCACTCGGTATACCATAAACAGCATCAACGCCACCAGGTGGTGGTGGTAAACGAGAATTACCATGGCTCATATTAGAAATTGGTTGGGTAGTTTTAATATCTTTTTGACCCTGTTGATTAACATTATTATTACTATCTTTCAAATTAGTTTTGCCATCATATAGATCAACACCTCTTTCAATAAGTAAATTAATTTTATTACCAAGTTTTGTGTTCATTGTAAATAGTACAATTAATAGTGGTAATATAAAATTTGTTTCATTAAAAATAGGATAACTCATTTTGCTCTTAGTTGGTATGTAGCGAATAATTTTGTTAACAAACCAGATAGTAAGTAAAATCCAATTAAGACTAATAAATATTTCAAATAATATTTCTAAAGTTCCTTTAGATTCATCAACATCTGAACTAAAATGATTAAGAATCTTTAAACTTAGCAAAATAAGTGGTATAGCAATAAATGTATACTGATATAAATTAGTTAATTGACCAGTGTTAGTATCATCAAAATTAAAAACATATCCAAAAAATCCCTTTTTGGTATCTTCAATACGTTCTTGTATGTCCATATGATTTATAAAAAGAAATTAAAAATAATAATAGTAATAAATTAATGATTAAACATTCTTTAGAAAAGCTAAAAGAGAGAAATGGAGAAAAACATGATGAATATCAATATATTAGTCTAATAGAAGATATAATACAATATGGTGAAATGGTTTTAGGAAGAAATGGAAATGCTTTAACCACATTTGGCTCTGCAATGCATTTTAATTTAGAAAATAATATTGTACCAGTGTTAACAACCAAAAAGGTAGCAATTAAAACTTGTATTAAAGAGCTGTTATGGTTTATAAGTGGTAATACAAATAATAAAATTTTAAAAAGTCAAAATGTCCATATATGGGATGGAAACGGTTCAAGAGATTTTTTAGATAGTAGAGGCTTAACTAATTTAGAAGAAGATGATTTAGGGCCAGTATATGGACATCAATGGAGACATTTTAATGCGCCATATACAAACTGTGAAACAGACTATACAGATAAAGGTGTAGATCAATTAGAATATATTATTAATTGTCTAAAAGATCCAAAAGAGAGATATTCAAGAAGACTAGTTATGTCAGCCTGGAATCCTTGTCAACTAGGAGAAATGGCATTACCTCCGTGCCATATTTTAGCTCAATTTAATGTTGTAAAAGATGAACTTTCTTGTTCATTATATCAGAGAAGTGGAGATGTAGGTTTAGGAGTTCCATTTAATATTGCATCTTATAGTATTTTAACTCATATAATAGCAAAACATTGTAACTTAAAAGCTAAAGAATTTGTATATTATTTAGGAAATACCCATATTTACGATGATCATATTGATGAATTAAAAATACAAATTGAGAGAAAGCCATATAAATTTCCAAAAATAAACATTAAAAATACATATACTTCAATAGATGAATATAGTATATGTGATATAGACATTATAAATTATGAATATTACCCTTCAATAAAAATGGAAATGCGAAAATAATGGAAAAATTTAGTATAAATAATAGTTTATATGAGTGGAAACGCCGCATTAGCTGCTGCCAAACGGAGAAGAAATCCTGTTGAACAACAATTTACTTCTAATAATTCTATGACAGATGTAATGGAAGATGAAGTACCAACCTTATCAAAAATAATGAATGCTAGAGCAATAAATGAAAATGGTATGAAAACTAATAGAACAGCCAATTCTACACATCCAATTCAATTATTACGCGATCATGATAAATTATTATTTATTTTAGAAAGAAGATTAGATATGATAGAAGATAAGGGTAGTATGGGTAATAGTGGTAATAGTGATGAATTAGAAAATTTTACAAGAAATACTAATTCAGAATTAAAATTATTAAAATCATCTCTTATAAAACAGCAAAAAGGTGTACAAGAATTAACATCTCTAGTAACATCTCTCCGAGGTACAATTTCAAACCAGAATGCAAGTATTGCAGATTTAACAGAACAGTTAAATAATGCAACATTAAATCAGTCTACCGAAATAAAATTAGATGAATCAGATGTAAAAAGTCAGTCAACTATGAAATTAAATATTTCTGAAACCAAATAAATAAGTAAAATATGTAAAATATATAAAAAATTATTATATTGACTAGTTAAATGAATATAATAATAACCGTATTTATATTTGTAATAGTATTATTTTTATATTTACATATATTTTATCATTATAAAACAAGTAATGATTTAGAGGTATTTGAAGTATCAAATTTATCAAAAGAACGGTTTGAAGAAGTATGTAATTTACGTCAACCCTTGACTTTAGATTTAGATATTAATTGTTTTAATCAGTTAGATATAGTAAACATAGATAAAATGTATGGATCATTTGATATAAAATTACGAGATATTTCAGGTAATAATAATAGGGAACTTTACTTACCAATAGTTTTTAATAAAGCATTAATAGTAGTAAAAGAAGATAAAACTTCAAATTATTTTTCTGAAAATAATGAAGATTTTTTAAAAGAAACAAGTTTAATTAAAAATCTAAAAACAAATGATTTATTTCTCAGACCCCCATCACTAATGTCTAGTCAATATGATTATTTATTTGGTTCGCTCCACACAAAAACCCCATTTAGATATGATATAAATTATAGACATTTTATAGTAGTTTTAAATGGAAATATTACAGTAAAGTTAGCTCCGCCAAAAAGTAGTAAATATCTTTTTCCAGATAAAGATTATGATAATTTTGAATTTAGATCACCAGTAAATCCTTGGGATACACAAAAACAATATCAACACGATTTTAGTAAAATTAAATGTTTAAATGTTACATTAGAAAAAGGAAAATTACTATTTATTCCAGCATATTGGTGGAATAGTATACAGTTTAATACATCTGATACACTATTATTAAGTTTTAAATATAGAAGTTATATGAATAATATAGCTATATTACCAGAATATTTTAAATATTTTTTACAAAAACAAAATATTAAACACGATGTCATGCAAAAAATAAATATTGATTAGTAACAATCATCAACTAAATCTGATAAAATTAGTCCTCCAAGTAAACCAGATGTAAATCCATCACTAATAGGATTTTGGTTAGCATATATAACAACTGGGGTTCCATTTAGAGTATGATTAATTACTCCTACTTGTGGATATTGTTGTACAGGAATACCTTTTGTATTACTCTGTATGTCTTGTTGTATATCTTGTTGTATATAGCATGGAGTAACAACACGGGGTTGCTCTTTTTCTCTCTCTCTATTTGAAAAAAAATCACAAATATTTCCCATTCTTTATAATTTATAAATATATTTATAAATTAAATTGACTATAAATATATTTATAAACTATTAATAATAATGCATTATAAAATACATATTTTAGATAGCAATTATACAACTTGGGAAATATATGACCAGCATACAAATAATTTAGTAGAATTAGATATAAATCCTATAGAAAAAAAGATTCTATCGGGAGATGTGATTGATAATACAGGAACTATTATTAATTCTCCATTACGACTAGCTAAAAACTTAGCAGGAATTCTTATATTAAAAGGTAAAACATATGGAAGAAATCAAAAAGGTAATAAGTTCTTTTATAAATGTATTCCAAATGATAAACGATTACCTGCATTTTTAATACCATATGAAGAGAAACAAGTAACTTTTAATAAAAATATAATAAATAAATATGTTCTTTTTAAATTTAATAATTGGGACAGTAAACATCCAATAGGAATACTGAATAATGTTGTTGGTAATATAAATAACCTATCTGCATTTTATGAGTATCAATTACATTGTAAAGACCTATTTAAACCATTAAAACAATTTATTAATCATGTTAATCGTGCAAATCGTGAATTAGGAATTAATATTTATGATAATATTATTAAAACACATCAAAATATTGAAGATAGACGAGATCATTATATAATTTCAATAGATCCAAATGGTAGTACAGATTTAGATGATGCATTTAGTATGAAAGATAACATATTAAGTATTTATGTAGCTAATGTACCGCTTTTATTAGACTATTTTAAATTATGGAACTCTTTTTCAGAAAGGATATCTACAATTTATTTACCTGATAGAAAATGTCCTATGCTACCAAGTCTACTATCTGAAAATTTATGTAGTTTATTAGAAAATCAAGAGAGATTATCATTTTGTATTGATTTAACAATTAATGATAATCAAATAACAGATATAGTATTTAATAATGTAATAATAAAAGTTTCAAAAAATTATATTTATAATGAAGAAAGACTAGATAATGATGAATTATATAAAAAAGTATTTGATTGTATAAATAAATTAAATAAGCGAGAAAAATATATGAGAGAAATTAGCGATAGTCATCATGTTGTATCATATCTTATGTTACTTATGAATAATAAATCAGCTGATAAGTTGGAACAATATCAAACTGGTATTTACAGAAGTATTACATTAAATGAATCTAAATTAAAACATCCAGATACTATACCAAGTGAAATTTATGATTTTATTAAAATTTGGCAGTGTGCAAGTGGTAAATATACCAACTATCAAGAAAATAATGGACATCAATTAATTAACTCTGGTTTAGATAATTATGTTCATATAACATCACCAATTAGACGTTTAGTAGATGTATTAAATATGTTAAAAATACAAGAAAAATTAAAACTTATTAATCTTTCATCAAACGCATTAGATTTTTATAACTATTGGGAAAATCAATTAGAATATATCAATACTACTATGCGAGCTATTAGAAAAGTACAGACAGACTGTAGTATGTTAAATATGTGCACAAATGATAATATAATATTAGATTCAATATATAAAGGATATCTGTTTGATATGATTGAACGACCATATAAATTAAATCAATATACAGTTTATATACCAGATTTAAAATTATTTACTAGAGTTAATACAAAAAATATAGTTGATAATTATACTTCTGCAAATTTTAAATTATATTTATTACAAGATGGTATAACACTTAAACGAAAAATTCGAGCTGAAATTATTTTAAAATAATTATTATTATTATAATAGATATTATAAAAAATATAAAGCAAAATAGTTTACTATAGAATTGCCTCTTTTTTTCTTTATATTTTTTAGCCTTTTCCAGGTCGACATTTGCTTTATTAATATGTGAAAAAGAATTTTGAATATTAGTTTGTATATTTTCAATCTGTTCGCCTTGATATGAAACTAAAAGTGACACATCTGTAAATAAATCACTAACTTCTTGCACACCATTCACTAATTTATTTATATCTTGTTCTCTCTCCTCAAGCTGTATATCAATTAGTTGATCTTGCATTATTGTATAATATTATACAATTTTTAAATATATAAAGATTGATTTGTTACAACATATTTTAGCGTTAAGATAGGAATTTCTTTAACTTTTTGGAGTAGATTTACATTACCAAGAATATCACATATTTTTTCTAGCTCTTTTGCTATATTATTAATTTTAAGAATTGATTTAATCAATTCTCCTAAAAATATCGCTTTATCTGTTTTAATTGTATTTATTAACTCCATGCATTGCTGTTCATTTGCAGTATTACACCATAAAATGATATAATCTATTAATTCATAATGAATATTATATTCTGCCCCAGTATCTAGTTGATATTCAACTTCTACATCATAATATTTTTCGATTAAACTTCCAATATCCTTACTACAAGTTTTAACTTTACTATTTATATGTATATCTCCAGGAATCGATAATCTCATATCTTGTGACATAGATATATTTGTAAAACAACTTAGTATTCCAGTAAGTTCTTTTGCGCTAAAATCAGTAAATCCATTATATTTTTCATAAAGATCACCTAATACTAATGGATGAAGTTCTTGTATATGCATAGCGACAACTCCTTTAGTTGTTAATCCATATCCATATTCTAAAAACCCATTAATATTTAAAATATGAATTATATTATCTATATTATTTTGAATATAGTTAACTGCATTCATTTTAAACCCTCCATTCTTTTTTTTTTCATCTAATACAGATTCATATTTCATAAAATATTCTATATCTTTTTTAATTGTTTTATTTTGCTCTTCGATATCACAAATTTCCCTCTGTAAACGCTTTTTCTGTTTATTATTAACAATTTGAATATTATTATTTAATTCATTATATTTTTTTAGAATATTAGTACTAGTTTTACATATAGCACTATCATTTAAATTTTCTTCACATATATTTAGTTTATCTTTTAGCTCTTTATCTAGTTTATCATACATATTAATCTCTTTTGTAATATCATTTTGAACAAAACTCTTTTCCATAAAATTAATTAATTCATTATCAATTTGATGTGCAAGACTATGACCTTGAGCCGATATAATACTTAAAATTAAATTAAATGATATTTTAAATTGTGAGATTAACATTTTTGGTGGACCAGTTAACATAGCTTTATAAGTATTAAAATCAGGCATTCTAAATAGATTATTACAATGAATTACGTGCCCGATTTTATCTATACCTCGTCTACCTGCTCTACCAGCCATTTGTGTATATTCATGCGATAGTAATTCTCTCATACCATTACCACTAAATTTACTAAGCTGAGTAAATATAACTGTTTTAGTAGGCATATTAATACCAACTGCAAAGGTTTCTGTTGCAAATAGTAATTTAATATAACGTTTTTCAAATAGGAGTTCAACCATTTCTCGTAAAATAGGCATTATACCTGCATGATGAATTGCAATTCCTTTTTTTAATAAAGTAACAATACTTCTATATTCATCTAACATTGTATATTCTCTATAATTTTTTAGTTTAGACATTAAGATTTTTTCACATTCATGCTCAATAATACTAGGTATTTTATCATCCTTATCAAAAAGTGTATGTGAAATTTCTTTAGCTGCAATTTCTACATTTTTTCTTGAAAATATAAAACATATAGCTGGTAGCATGTCATTTCTATTTAAGTATTGTATTAAATCATTTAATATATATTGACGTTTACTCATAATCTTATTTTTGAAAAAGTAATCTAAGATTTTACTTGTTTTATAATAATTTGAGTCATTAAACGTTCCGCCACTACTAGCCACTTGTAATGGTTTATTAATAACTTCGCGTAGTTTATATTCCATAGGTGTACCTTTATGGCTTTGAATTACTGATGGTGAACAAGAAGTCCATAAATAATGAGTTAATGGTACAACGCGCTCATATGTTGTTGTCATATATAACTGTTTTTTATCTGATAATTCTAGACCTTTATTTTTTTCTATTTCAAGCCATTCAGCAAATATTTGTGGTTTTTCAATAGTTGCAGATAACATAATTAACTGGACTTGGGGTGGAAGTAATAATATAGATTGTTCCCAAACTGATCCACGATCAGCATCTCCAATATAGTGAACTTCATCAAATATAACTGCTCCTAATTCTGTCTCGATATCTAGATCAAACTGTAATTCAACTGGTTTGGCTTCTGTATTTTTACTATTAATTTTTTTATTAAATAGTGTATTTCGTAAAATTTCAGTTGTCATGATAAGAACATCTGCTTCTGGATTGTCTTTTATATCACCAGTTAAAATACCAAATGTAATATTTGGAAACTTTTGTTTAAAATCATATAATTTTTGATTACAAAGTGCTTTAATTGGTCCAGTATATATTACTTTTTTACCCTTTTCTTTAAAATATCTAATTGCAAATTCGGCTGGTAAGGTATTATGAGTTACTATAAAATTTCCTAAAATAAATTTATGATTACCATCCAGTTCAAATCCATAATAATAATCGTTACCTTGTGGTTCAACTTTAAAATGATATTCTAAAGCAGGTTTATTAATTAATCTTTCTTCATTACATTTTTTTCTTTTACATAAAACAGGAATTTCTGTAAGACCATCTCCAAAAATAATTATCTTATTATATTCACCTTCTCTTTTTAGATTTTTATACGTACAACTTTTAATAACCTTTTTACATTTACAAGCAAATCCTAAACTTTTAGCAAGATATACTATATCCTTTGCTAGTGAGTTATTTTTCTGAAAAATTTCGTAGGTTTTACAATAATAATAACCATCACTATCAATTAATCCTGCTAATAATTTTAATCTATTTTCTCGGGAATTTATTTTATAATCATCAGGAATATGTTTATTGTTTAATAAATTATAATTTCGTAGAATTGTTGTTATATTATTTTTTCTACCATTTCTCGTATATTCTTTTAATGTATGAAAACTATACTCATAATTGCTTATAAATTTTAAAAAACAATCATATTTTATTAAATTTTCATTTAAATACTTTAAAATTGTAGCATCTTGATTTGTTATTCTTGCAGCACTCGAATGACCATCACCTAACCATAATCCTAATATATAAGGATCTAATTGAATATTTCTTTTATTAAATTCAATACCGACTTTATAAGATAAAGAATTTCTTTGTAAATATTTAGATAATGTTAAGAAATCTTTAACAGAAATATTAAAATCACTTTCTTGTTTCAATAATTTTTCCTCTAATAAAATATTAGCTTCATTAAAACACCTTTCTTTATCATTGTTTTTATAATTAAATGATTTAGATTTCATTTTAATCTCTTTGTTATCAAACCAACTTACTTCATATCTATTTCCATTTTTATTATCTTTAATAAATGGTTTTACATTATATCTTAAACATAATATATGACTCTCATTACAGGTAAAGTTATCACCATCGCTTAAATTAATCTTATACATAGGTTCTATTCCTCTTGCTAATCCCAAAACATTTCTTTTAGTTGAATCATCTCCCATTAATTTATCTCCGACTTTAATATCTTGAACTTTTTTAATAGAACCATCAAACATCATTATTTCAGTGTCAAATTTTAGGCACTTGCCACTGCCAGTATGGGCAGTTACTAGACTATGATGGCCATTTACTATTGCAAATATTGCCCATTTTTGAAAATCGCTTAATGGATATGGAAATAGATTGAAATATTCTTGATATTCTAAATCATGATCTTTAAATAGGTCTTTGCAGTGGACAACCATTTAAATATTAAATATAAAAATATATTTAATATTTTTTCAATTTTTAATTAAATAATTGAATGGATTGCCTAATCTCCTTCCTATTATATTATATTATATAATATAATATTTATAAATATTATATAAAATTACATTGAATGATTATTATATGACATATATAATATCAAATAAATATAGAGTAATAGAACAAATAGGAGAAGGTTCATTTGGTAAAGTTTTTTTGGGCAAACATATAAGAACAGATGAAAATATAGCTATTAAAATTCAATTTAAATCTATTGTTAATGTTTTACAGCACGAAGCTAAAATATATAAAGAACTTGTAGATATAAGTGGAGTTCCTTTATTAAGAAATTATGGTTGCGATAATGGATTTCACTACTTAATTATAGATAATTTAGATATTTCTCTCGATAAAGCAAATATAGATAAATTAGAATGTATAAAATATTTTAAAAAATCAGTAGAAATAGTTAGAGATATTCATAAAAAAAATATTCTTCATCGAGATATAAAACCAGATAATTTTATGATAAAAGAGAGAAATGGAAAAAGAGATCTATATATAATTGATTTAGGATTAGCAAAAAGATATATTATAGAGGATCGCCATATAGAAGAAAAACAAGATAAAAAAATAATAGGAACAGTGAAATATGCTAGTATAAATATACATAATGGTATAGAATCTAGTAGAAGAGATGATATTGAATCACTTTGTTATACATATATTTCTCTCTATGGAAAAAATTTACCCTGGGCAGAATTATGTGATAACTTAAAAAAAGATATATCAGGCAATGATATATATAAAGATGAAATAAAAGAGATGAAAAATAGTTTTGATTGGTTATTGGATATACCGGGTGAATTTTTAACAATTTTATTATATTGTAAAAAATTAAATTTTTTAGACAAACCAAATTATAAATATATTATAAATTTATTAGAAAATCTAATAAGTATATATAAATGGGATGTTGATACTCGATGCCTCAAGGTATAAGAGATGAAATTTTAGATATAGAGCATGGTCTAATATCACAAAAAATAAGAATAAAATCAGATAAAAATAATGATAATAAACATAATAAAGGTATATTATTATGGATATAATTTAATTCATTGTTACAGCCCATCTTAAACCACAACAACCACAACATACTTCATTTTCATAAATTTTAAGTTTTTTATTAATAATATCATAATCTTTTTTTAATTTATTTAACTCATTTGTTAAATTAATATTTTCTTCTTTTAATATTAAATTAATATTAGAATTTTTTATTTTATTAATCTGAGAAGGTAATTTTCCATGTAATATATCATAACTATTCATATATAAAATAATTTGTATAAATTATTCTATATTACTTTTTTTTATTATTTAAATGCTAATTATCAAAAAAAATAATTAAAGACTCTATATATAATTTTTTGCGTTTTGTATTAATATATTTTTGATAGTCTATATATTCCATATATTAATAATGATAATATATTTTTATAGGTGTAAAACAATTATATTGATTAAAATTATAACTAAATGTTGTATTATAAATAGTTAAACTATCATATAGAGTTTTTGATAATTTTTTAGAATTATTATCAATAACAATATTATTATTGTTATCATCTAATAATAATTCTTCTCGTTCGATTTGATATCTATATATATTCCAGATACCTCTAACTAACCTGTGTAGACGATAACAGTATTGATAATTGCAAATGCTACAATATTTAGTATAAAGATTATATATTTCAATAATATCAGTATAAAATTTAACTTGGCGTTGATTTATATTATCTTCTCTACTAATAGCAATATTTGGATGATCTAGATCTCCAATATATTTATCAACTCTATTAGATAAAATTTTATTGATTGATATATTAAATTTCTCAATATAATAAGATTGTCTAAAATAATAGAGAACAATATCTTGTACGTCTTTAGGTAATGGTTTAAATAAAATATTTATTTTTTGCCTACATTTATAAGAACGATATAAAGACTGAATCTTAATAATATTTTCATTATATATTTGCTTTGCGTGAATATGACAATATCTTTTATTTTGTATAATAAAAGCAAAATTTTTTTTACATACCAAATTTTGTTTAGTATAACATTGACAACGAGTAGAAGGCATTTCTTTTATCATACTAGATAAGTATAAAAATATTTCAATTTTTATTTTTAATAATATCTGTAAACAATTTAAAAAGACAACACTTAATAATGTATATAATGACATCCCAAGAAACACAAGTTGTTTCATCTAGCGGTGAGAGCTCGAACGCTGTTACTCGTGGACGTGTAAAGTGGTTTAATAATCGCGCAGGCTATGGATTTATCACAGTATCTAGTGGTGATCACAAGAATGAAGATGTATTTGTTCATCATTCAGCTGTACAGGTTAAACAAGAACAGTATCGGTATCTTGTACAGGGCGAATATGTTGATTTTAAACTATGTGCTGTAAGCAATGAATCTCATAAATGGCAGGCTGGTGAAGTAAGCGGAGTTGATGGTGAAAAATTAATGTGTGAAACACGTCTAGAATCTCGTGCTACTCGCACAACTCATAAAGATTCTACAGCTGAAGGTACACGACCTACGCCTGCCCCGCGTCATGTACAGCGCGATAGTACTGAACAGGGACATTATCGCGTAAGATCGCGTGGATCAGGGCCTCGCGAAGGAGATGAGTGGATGCTTGTAAGACGCAAGCCATTACAGTCTCAATCGCAGTCTCAATATCGTGATCGTAGTACAAGTACACAGTCGCTACAAAAAGAGCCTATGCGCGCACGTAACCCACGTCAGGGAGATTATCGTGTGCTAAATAACGATGGGGATGCTTAAATTATAAATTATAAATTTTAATTTAATATAAAGATATTTATTAAATTAAAATAATGGATGAAGATGAATCAGATAAACTAGTAGAACTAATATCATATTTTAAATTCTATATTAAAGAATTAGATGATGATATTAATATTTTAATTAAATTATTAAAAAAGCAGACAACAATAACGACAATAGTAACAATTAAAACATAAGCAACTTTTTTAAAATAATTATTTACAATACCTCTTCTTGTTTGTTGTATTATACTTGATATTTGTATAGTATCTACATTATTAATATTTATTAGTATATAACTATTATCAATTACAGGTTTCATAATATCATTGCAAAATTGATTATATTGATTACAAATAAAACAATTTGAATTTGAATTATTATTGCTATACCATTTTTGTAAACACTCTAAATGTACACGATTTTTACAACATTCTAAAATATATGTATCTGAATTAATATCATTAGAAACTGGATCTAAACAAATATAACATTCTAAATTATTATTATTCATAATTAAAATAATAATATAAATTTATATTATTTTAATTTATCTCTTTTTTGATCTTCTATATTTTCTACTCTTTTTTGATCTTCTATATTTTCTACTCTTTTTTCTTCTATATTTTTTTCCTCCGTTTAATCCTACCGCACCTTTGGCCTTACGAGTTTGTTTTCCTAAAAATGATCCAACATTATTAATAGCGCCTGTTAATGTTGATAATCCTGTATTAAATAAATTTCCAGTATCACGACCTACAGTTTTAACAGCAGATGTAGTTGTTCTACCTACTGAATGTGCTGCTGAACTGACATCACGTCCTGCAGTATTGAAACCTTGCTGTGTGTTACTAACAAGAGAACCACCACGTCTGTGACTTCGCTTTTTATGACGCTTCATAGATTTTTTGTCACCTACACGAGTTGACCGAGCACGAAGAGCTGGTAGCATAGGTCTATTCTTTGGTGCCAACCAGTTCACACCACCTTTGGTTTTTTTTCGCATTGTTCGTTTTGCCATTATATATTATCTAAATATAATTTATAAAAATAATTTATAAATTATATTATTATATAATATATAATGTCAAGGTGTCCTATATGTAACAAAAAAATTAAACTTACAGATATTCAATGTAAATGTGGTATTATATTTTGTAGTTTACACAGGTATCCAGATATGCACGATTGTTCATTTAATTTTAAAGTAAATGAGAGAAATTTTATAGAAAAAAATAATCCAAAAATTATACCAAATAAAATTACAAAAATATAATAAGATTAAAAATTGATATTATTTTATACTATTTTACTTTTACTGCTAAACAATAATAAATGAATTATTGGGACACACTTCCTGTTGACATTCAATTTTATATTTATAAAATTTCTTTAGCTAAACTTATTCAAAAAAAATGGAGACAACACCCTACTATTATTGCTAAAAATAAAGCAAAATATTTGCTGAGCTTGCCATATAGCGTAGATGTTACTTGTCCTTATACCGCAAATGTATTAGAATTTTGCGCAAAATATTCTGGAAAAAAATCAGAATTCTGGACATCATTTTGCATGATAGTTTTAGATGGATTAATATTAAATATATGGAGTTCAGATATGGGGCACGGATGGATTGAAAGATGTGAAAATGCGCACATAATACTTATAAAAAAATATAATATTACAGCTGATTATTATGATTCAATATTAGGTGAAATATCTATAGAACACTTTTCAGCAGAATCTTTGATGATCTTGCAAAATATATTATAACCGGTATAATGTTAATTTAAATTTATGTAAAATTTTTTTGTATTCGAAAAAAAAATTGAAAATAGAGAGTTTCACACCGAGACTATTAGTAACAAGATGCAAGTAATTATGTCACCAGACAATATAGACATTATGAAGTATCTCTCTAGAGAGATCGTAAATATTCTTTCCAAAAAATATAAATTTGATATTGATGATGCAGTATCGTATCTAAGTGTAAATACAGAACGCGCCGATACTATTAAAGAAGAAATTAAAACAACACAAAAAACAAATATTCCATTGCCATTTTGTGGTGTTATTAATAACACTTGTTGTCAAGGGATTCGTCTTAACTACGGTTTATATACACAATGCACAAATAGCCCTTCTATATATAATAAAAGATTTCCAGTCTGTAATACTTGTAACAAACAAGTAGAAAAAAATTCTAATGAAGAACCAAATTATGGATTTATTAGTGATCGACTAGAAAAGGGTGATAAATTTCGGGATCCAAAAGGTAAGGCTCCAGTTAATTATGCAAATATTATGGAAAAACTAAAAATTACACGCGAAGAAGCCGAAACTGCCGCAAAACAACTAGACCTAACTATTCCTGATGAACAGTTTATTATTAAAAAGCCCACTAGAGGTCGCCCCAAAAAAGATACCACAGCAGATGATACAGCAAGTGAAGCAAGTTCAGTAGAACCAAAAGAGCAAAAAAAACGTGGTCGTCCTAAGAAAAATAAAGAGGTAGTTGATGTTGATGATATTGGAAGTAAATTACTTGAGCAACTATCAGAACCGATCACACAGGTAGAAACAAGCAAACAAGAGATTCTTTTAGACAATACTAGTGATAATGAGGCAATTCCCAGTAATATATCAGATAATAATGATCATGCTAATGATCAAGATGATGATGATGACGATGACGATGATGCAAGTGGTATTGAAGTTCAGCCTATCAAATTAAATAAAAAAACAGAACTAGGATATATTGAGGTAGAGTGTGAGAAAGATGCAGATTACTTACTTGCTAGTAATAATAGTATTTATCGTACTAAAACTTGGGATTTGGTAGGAGTATGGAATGCTAAGACCAAAAAAGTAGAAGAGGTTGATAGCGATGATGAGTAAATATAATTTAATAAGCTATATAACAAAAAGTATAATAATATTTTTTTTATACTTCAAATATATATGTCTATTTGTAAAATCTTATCATTATTATTATTTGTTTTAATTATATGTCATATAATTAACATAACTAATATAGATATTAAAGAAGGATATAGAGGTCGCCGTAGAGGTAGACGCCGATGGTATGGTCAACAGTGGGGATATAGATATAGACCTCCGCCAAGATATAGTTATTGGAGTCAGTCTTCATTCCCCATATGGGGATCAATTCCTTTTTGGGGCCCATATATAAGTGAATTTTGTCCAACTGGATGCTCTAATATAGGTAGAGGGCGATGGGGTTGTACCAATCCAGGTAATGGTGCAAATGACTGTGTTTTTGCAGTTGATTGTGCTCCTTGTGGATATTAATTATCTTATAGTAATATAAGATAATTAATATATAAGATAATTAACATATATATTAATTATCTTATATTACTATATATGTTAAGTAATCAAGAAATAATATATATAGTATACTATGTTATTGAAAGAGTATTAAGTTTATTAGTATTAGGACCATATGGTGCAGCAACATTTGGACTATTAGTAGGGTTTATAATTAATTTAGGAATTTTACACTTACTTATTAAATATAATTTCCAAAATTTAGCTAATATAGTTTTAGTAATTGGAATTTTATTAGGTGTAATTTCACAAATTTTATGTTTTAAAAATTTAACATCTTGTAATAGACAAGAAGGGATGAATAATCGTAAAAAAGCTAGGCGTGTAAAAAATAAATTAAAACAATATCTACAAAGAGATGATGAAGAAAGTGATGATGAAAAAAAAAGTAAGTTATCCAAAAAATAAAAAACTTGGAGGTTGAGCTCACATCACCAGCTGCTAGTCGTCTATTCCCGTCCTATTAGAACAATATTGTCTCTAAAAGAGCAGACATTATTGTTCTAATAGGCAATAACCGTGCTAGGGTCCCCGTGTTGGCCAAACACAGGCTGCTAATTATACTGGTGATCGTTACCAAGTTGTTTTTATCACTATATTCAGATACTCAACATATATTCAATTCCGAATATATGTTGAGATAATCCATCGATGCCCCTACTCGACGCCATGGCAAGTAGGTACCCTTGAGAGCTTAGGGTATGTTGGAAATCACAACAAGCATCTTTGGTCTCTGCAACATAAGCGTGCAGGTAATCTCTCAATTTATATTATTAATATTTGCTAACTGTTAGAGAACATCAGATTCCATCAGACTACTATAACAGTAGCTCGATTACACTACAACTATATAGCTCGCTCGGCATTTCAATTTTTTTAAAAACAAAAAAATTTTGCAATAATACTATACATTTTAATAATAAATATATTCCAAGTATAA
>TARA_R110002073_G_scaffold336583_1_pt1 | contig 25012 bp, 24 predicted proteins | sample TARA_R110002073 | Tara Oceans TARA_R110002073 (sample SAMEA4397174) | marine metagenome | biome: Polar Biome; feature: [DCM] deep chlorophyll maximum layer (ENVO:01000326); material: water (ENVO:00002006), including particulate matter (ENVO:01000060) such as... | depth 40 m | reverse complement strand
ATGCTGCCAGGTTTTTTTTCTAGAGCCGCACAACACGAGCAATCGTGATGTGCGGCTCTTTTTTTCGTTTCGGCTGCAGGCGCTTTTTCGTTTCGGCCGCCGGCGCTTCTTCGTTTCGGCCGCGGGCGCTCTTTCGTCTTCGGCCAAGCTTCTCGGGCGCAACTTGGAGACTGCGCTTTCGATAAGGGCGGCGTGGACCACAGTACGCTTACCCTCACCGATTCTTTTGCACTATCTCCAATCGATCTAAGCTCATCAAGCCAAGAAGAGTTTGACCTGGTTGGTGTGCTTGGTGAGGGTGGGATGGGAGTTGTGCACTTGGCGCATCAGCGAAGTGTTGATCGCTTCGTCGCTCTAAAGACTCTCAAAGAAAACGACTTTGATGATGTGCACAAAGAGCAGCTAATGCGCGAAGGATGGGTGCTTGGGGAGCTCGAGCACCCCAACATTCCGCCGATTTACACAATTTGCTCGCACGGGGATAGCCCGGCGATTGCTCAGAAGCGCATCGAAGGGCAGCTTTGGAGTAGATATCTTCGCAAACCCGAGACCCTTCGCCAGAGTTTGGCCGTCGAGGATGAGCTTGAATGGCATTTAGGGATTCTTCTTAAGGTCATTGATGCCGTGCGCTTTGCTCATGGCAGGGGCATTTTGCATCGAGACCTAAAGCCGGCGAATGTCATGATTGGGCGATTTGGCGAGGTGTACCTAATGGATTGGGGCCTTGCGGTAAGTTTGCGTGCTGAGCATGAAGGTGCGGTGCAACTCGCCCGAGATGTTTTTCAGGCGGAAGGCACGTCGGCGTACATGGCGCCCGAGATGCTGGATCCGCAATTGCTTGGAATCTCCGAGCAGACCGACGTGTATCAGTTGGGGGCCATTCTCTATGAGATTTGCATGGGCGAACCGCCGCATGCTGGTGCGGATTGGCGCGAGATTCAGGAGTGCATCCGTCGTTCCCAGCCAAGTTTTCGCCATGGCTTGCCCACCGAGCTAATGATGATTTGCAGACGAGCGTTGCAGGCCAAGCCGCAATATCGATTTCAGAGCGCGAACGATATGCGGATTGCTTTGGAGAGGTTTCGTCGCCACCGCGGCGCGAACCAGCTGGCGCTTGAGGGCGAATCCCTGCTTATGGAGCTGGAAGTGGAGTTGCTTGGCGGTGGAACCTTGCTCCAGGATGCGAATGAGCGAATTGCCCAGTGTCGTTTCGCCTTTCAGCAATCGTTGAAAGCTTGGCCCGAGAATGACCGTGCCGAGAATGGACTACTTCGGTGCAATGTCGCTGGCGCAGAGCTCGCGTTGCAATGCGACGATCCGAGGCAGGCGCTTGCTCTGTTAGAGACGCACCCAGAATCGCCATTAAAGAATCGATGTCGCAATGCACTTCAAACGAAGAGCGAAGCGGCGGAGTTGGCAGAACGCCTGCGTTTGCGAAGTTGCCGGCAACAAGACAGCGCCAGCCGACGTGCGGCGATTGCCTGCAGTGCCCTAATATGGGTCTTTTTGCCCATCTACCTTGAGTTGAGTTTGGCGGCGACGACGTATTCGAGCCAAGGAGCCAGCCAATTTGCCTTTCTCTCGGTGTGGCTGCTTGTTGGGCGCTATGGCGATCGGTGGGTTTCCTCAACCGAGCTCAATGCCAAGTCCTACAGCATGGTGCTGGTTGCGACGGTTCTGGCACTGGTTGTAAAACTTGGCTCGTTTAAGATGGGACTTGAGGCCGAGCAGGCGCAGGTGTACGACCTCTTCATCTTCTTTACGGCTGGGCTACTCACCACAACGCTAATCGATTGGCGGATGTGGCCCACGGTGGTCGCGTATTTTGCGGCGTTCCTAATGGGAGCATCAAATCCCGCATCAAGCCTGTGGGCGATGGCGGCCTCGAATGCAGTGCTGGCAATTACCGCAGTCTATGTGTGGCGTCGGCAATCCGAACGCCGGGCTGTGCCGGCGCGTCTCGTTTTGGCCATGGCGCCATCTCCACCGGCAGCATTGTGAGTGCTAGTGGAGTGGAGTGGAGTGGCTGCGTTGATGGGCTGCGTTGATCGGCACGGCGCGCGTCCAAGTGAGCGACGAATCGCAAGGCTACTTGGCAGCGCTAGGCGACGCGGATGACGTGATACTTCTTCTTACCACTGCGCAGAACGATCATGGTCTCGGTACCTAGGTCGGCAAGCGAGACGCTCTTGGCTGCGTCGGCTTCTTTGATGTTGTTGATGTATACGCCGCCACCACCAATAAGCCGGCGGGCTTCGCCCTTTGACTTGGCAAGCTCGGTGGTTACCAACAACTCAGTAAGCTCGATGCCAGCCTCAAGCTCGGCCTTCGCCATTGTTGAGGAAGGAACGTCAGTGAGAAGTGGCAGCAAATCGGCGTCACCAAGCTCATCAAGACTTCCGCCAAACATCACCTGCGTGGCTGCCATGGCCCGTTTAAGCGCATCTGCTCCGTGCACCCAAGTGGTCATGTCTTCGGCGATGGTCTTTTGCCCAAGCCTTTTGTGTGGCGTTTCTGCATGCTCGGCACAGATGGTGGCAATCTCGGCGAGCGGTCGCCAAGAGAAAAGCTTGAGGAAGCGCTCTACGTCAGCGTCCTCGGTGTTGAGCCAGTATTGGTAAAAGGCGTAGGGAGAAGTCTTATCTGGGTCGAGCCAAATTCGTGTGCCCGAGGCCGACTTGCCCATCTTCTGGCCTTTGGAATCGAGCAAGAGCGGGTTTGTAAGGCCGTAGAGCGACTCTTTGTGGCCCATCTTGCGAGCCATCTCGATGCCGGCAGTAATATTGCCCCACTGGTCCGAGCCGCCTACCTGAAGCCGACAGCCCTGAGTCTTTGCCAGGTGGACATAGTCGTAGGCCTGCAAGAGCATGTAGGAGAACTCGGTGTAGCTAATGCCTTGGTCGCGGTCGTTAAGCCGCGACTTCACCGAGTCTTTGGCCATCATGTAATTGACGGTGATGTGCTTGCCTGCGTCGCGAAGAAACTCGAGAAAGCCAATGGGCTTAAACCAATCGGCGTTGTTGACCATGACAGCGCCTTCGGGCGCGTCGCCAAACTTCATAAAGGGCTCGAGCTGCTTGCGGATGCCCTCGACATTCTCGGCAACGGCGGCATCGCTTTGCAGCGAGCGCTCGTCACTGCGGCCCGACGGATCGCCGATCATGCCGGTAGCACCGCCGACAAGGACATACGGCTTGTGGCCGGCCTTTTGAAGGCGCGCGAGCAGCGAGATGGGAACAAGGCTGCCGATGTGGAGGCTTGCTGCTGTGGGGTCAAAACCCGCGTAGAAGGGGACACAGCCCGCTTCAAGGGCCTTGCCTAGCTCTTCATCATTGGTGGTTGCTTGAACCAAGCCACGGGCTTGGAGCTCTTCGAGGATTGCGGTCGCCATGTATCGTTCCTAGTGCGCCAAAGCGCTATTGCGCGTAATCGGAGGCGCGGGTTTCGCGAATTACTACCACTCGAACTTGGCCCGCGTACGTGGCCTCTTGCTCGAGCTTCTTTGCGATGTCTCTTGAGAGTAGCTTCGACTCGGCGTCGCTAATCTTGCTGTTATGAACCATGACGCGAACTTCGCGGCCTGCTTGCACAGCAAATACCTTTTCGACGCCAGCAAATTGCGAAGCCTTTTCTTCAAGGTCCTCGAGTCGCTTGATGTAGCTTGCGAGAACCTCGCGCCGTGCGCCGGGACGCGCCGAGCTTAGAAGGTTTGCTGCATCGACAAGGTTTGCCAAAACCGTCTTGGAAGCGCTGTTGTGATGGTTGGCAATGGCCTCGCACACCTTGGGGGCCTCGCCATGCTTGCGAGCGAGCTGGGCGCCAACTTCGGCGTGATCGCCCTCGATTTGGTGGTCGACAGCTTTGCCAATGTCGTGAAGAAGGCCAGCGCGACGTGCGGTCTTTACGCTGATGCCAAGCTCGGCAGCCAAAAGCCCTGCGAGAAAGCCAACCTCGACCGAGTGATCTAGAACATTGCTAGCGTGGGCGGTGCGGAGCTTTAACCTGCCAAGGTGCAAGACAAGCTCGGGGTGAATGCGGTGCAGGCCAAGGTCGAAGACGGCTTGCTCGCCGGCCTCTTTGCAAAGAACCTCAACCTCTTTCTCACTGGCGGCAACCACTTCCTCGATGCGAGTTGGGTGAATGCGACCGTCGGCCACAAGCTTGCCAACAGCGATGCGAGCAATCTCGCGACGCACCGGGTTAAAGCACGAGACCGTGATGGCCTCGGAGGTATCGTCGATGATGAGGTCGATGCCAGCAGCAGCTTCGAGGGCGCGAATGTTGCGACCCTCACGGCCAATGAGGCGGCCTTTGAGGTCGTCGGAGGGCAGGGGCACAATGGCGGTGCAGCGCTCGGCAACGAACTCACTCGCGTAGCGCTGAATGGCCGTTGAGATGATTTCCTTGGACTTATCGGCGGCAATCTTCTCGGCCTCTTCCTGAACAGCAGAGACCTCATCGGCAGCAGCTCGGCGTGCCTCTTCGACCATCAGTTCTTGAAGCTGCTTGCGCGCTTCCTCGGCCGTGAGATTGGCGACTGCTTCGAGTTGCCCCTTGGCATCGGCTAGCGCCTGTTCGGCCTTGGCAGCCATCGACTCAGAGTTTTTCTCGCGACCACTAATCGATCGCTCACGTTTCTCTAGGTCTTTTTCAAATTTCTGTGACTTCTTGCGCTGGCGCTCGATGTCCTTCTCGCGCTCGGCAAGCTTGCTTTTTTGCTCGGCGAGTTGCTCTTTGCTGGCGCGCGTGGCCTCGTCGGCCTCACCCTTAATTTTGCGAGCAACCTCTTTGCCCTCAACTTGTGCGGATTTTTTAAGCTCTTCGGCTTCGGCCATTGCGGCATCGATGATGGCTTGCGCTTCGCCCTCGGTTGCACTTTGAGCAGAGGCGCTTTTGCCTAGACCCAGAAGTCGCATGAGTGCAAAGGAGACAACAACGCCGGTGACGAACGCCAGTGCTGCGTAGATTGGTGTCATGATGGTTCTCTTTGAGCAGCGCTGGTGTTGCGCGCCCCTTCGTATCGCTTCGCATCGGTGATGACGATGTGCATAGGTACATCGGTCGCTTCACTTGGAACGGAGTCGACAATTTGTTCTTGAAAGCAAATCCCAACGCGAGTGGCGTTTGGGCATTGCGCGAGGGTGTGGTCGTAGTGGCCTTGTCCCCAGCCGAGGCGTTGGCCCGTGGCATCAAAGCCAAGAGCCGGGACAAGGAGAGCGTCGATATCGCAAAGAGGGTAGGGCGGCAATTCGGCCTTGGGCTCGAGGATGCCAAGGGTGCCGGGCGTCAGGTCGGAGTCGCTGCGGACGACACATAACTCGAGAACGCGGCTGTGCGCGAGAACGCGAGGGTAGAGCATGGTTGCGCCGCTCGCGCGCAGGCTGGCCACCAGGGCGTCTGGATGCAGCTCCGAGCGAATGGCGTGATAGACCGCGACGGTCTTGTGTTGCGACAAGTCTGTCACGGCGTTTGCACATGCACTCGCCGACTTTTTTGCGCGCACGGGCAACGGCATTTGGTCGCGCACTGCCAAGAGCGTTGCGCGCATTTGCTTCTTGCTTGTCATGGGGCTTGGTGGCCTAGGAACCCTAGGACTGCGCCTCACGCTCAAGTGTCTTAAGAATTTTTGCCGAGCGTTCGCGCACCTCGCGCTTAAACGTTCGCTGCTCGGCCTGGGCCTGTTGCAACTCGTCGGCAATGCTCATGGCCGCAAGCAAGACCAAGGTCTGCGTGCTCATGCCACTGCGGCTGCCCTTGGCCTCCGCCATTTTCTCTTCGACATAAGTCGCAAGGTCGCGCACGTACTTTGGCTTTGCGTCCGTACGAACGGAAAATTGGTTTCCGGCGATGGACACTCGTACTGAGCGACTCACCTGCGCATGATAACCGTCCGAGATGCGGAAGCAATTACGAGAGCGACCGAGAATGGCCTTCTTCGACAAAGCGCGTGATGCTGAGCCGACAACGCCAAGAGAGATCGGTAAATTGAATGCCCATGCCCGAACTTGTGGAGCTTGTCTCGACACGCACGACGCGGCCTGCAAGGTGCACAGGCTCGGTCTCGTTTGGGAGCTGCAAGTCGAGGGCGACCATGCTGCCCAGCTCGTCGAGGAAGTCGGAGCTCATGAAGAGCCCCGAGCGGCTGATGCACGTGACCGACCCAGTAAGCTCCATCGCTTTCGAATCGTAGTCTGCGAGCAGCCACACCCGCTTGCGCGTGCAGCGCCGACGCTCTGCTCCTGAAGACGACATCCCTTCGCTCACCCTAGGCTGAACCGCGTTTGCAGATCAACGCAAAGATCATCAGCAAGATCGACGTGACAGGAACTTTACAGAAATTGCGCCAAAGCACTTGCGCTGCCGCCGCCAGATCGACATAGTGCCCGCCACCAACCGAGGGGTCTATAGCTCAGCCCGGTAGAGCACCGGACTTTTAATCCGATGGCCGAAGGTTCGAATCCTTCTGGACCCACCCTAGCGAACTACTACTATCTTAACGACTCGACCTTGTTCTTCCTCAGTGTCGGAAGAACATTTCTGAAAACTAAAGACCTGACCCCATCGTCTAGTTGGCCTAGGACACTGGCCTTTCACGCCGGCGACACGGGTTCGAATCCCGTTGGGGTCGCTTTGAATTCCCGAGTTAGTCTAAGGACTTGCTCGGGTTTTCTCTTTTCGGCTCAAATATTTCGGCACTTTTTCGGCACTTGCCACCTGAAAAGGCCTTGGCGATTGCCGCTTGCTTGGCTTCCTCATTAGTGTGCATGTACCGGAGCGTCGTCTCAATAGAGGCGTGCCCGGCGAGTTCCTTTATGGTGTGAATGGCAATACCAGCCTCGGCAAGCTCAGTACAAAAGGCGTGGCGCAAACAATGCCAAGGCAAGCGAGGCTTGTCGACGCCGGCTTCTCTGTACAGGTCTAAGATCTTGTCCCGAACAGCCCAATACGAAAGACTCTCGTCGTCCTTGAGCTTGGTGAGGATCCAGCCATTGCCTGACCACTCAGCACGGGCCTGAGGCATCAACTTTTCAAGCTCATCCATTAACCGCGCCGAGAGCGGCACGCCACGTTGCTTGTTGCTCTTGGGAGTGCCCAGACGGCCCTTGGTATCGAAGGCCAGGCGAACGGTGAGAGCGTTGTTCTTAGTGCTGATGTCGCACCAGCGCAGAGCGCGGATCTCGCCAACCCTGAGACCGGCATCCCGCGACAGCAATAGACCAACGCGGTAGCGCTGATCTGTGCACGCGGCGAGTAGCGCCTCGAATTTCGCATCACTGAGTGGGGCGATTTCCGCCATGGCGAACACGCAAGTTAAATCCAGATCGCAATCTTGAATCACCTTGTTCTTCACCGCGTTTCGCATCAGCGCTCCAAGCGGGGCGAGATAGTTGTTCACGGTCTTCGCTTCAAGTGGGCTGCGACCTTTGGTCTTCTTGGTTGCCTTGATACCGGTCAAGAGTTTGACCTTAAACGCATCGACATGCCGCTGAAGAATTTCGTCCAGGCGCAGCCTGCCAAATTCTGGCTCGATGTCTTTCTTGAGAATCCTCTCCTTGGACTCTCGGCCTCTCGGCTTGCCATCTGTGGCGATGACATCAAGATAGGACTTGATATACTCGCTGACAGTGGGGATGGGGCTTCTTGTTTCACTCGTTAGCTCCTCTCTGCGCCGCTGAGCAAGCGCCGGATCAGTAACTTCCAAGATTCTGATTCGCTCCGCTTGCTCGGTGGCTTTTTTTGTGTTGGGTGTTCCCTTGGGTGTTGTCCCGTTGACTCTGATTCGCTTGCCACTGGGCAATGTCACCTGAGTTTGGAAATACCACCTTCCATTGCTCCGCTTATGTACTGACATGATTGTCTTTCTCTGCGGAACCGCATACCGACAAGAATACCAGTAATTCGATCTTGCCGGCGGGTGATCCATTTCTAGGCCACATAGCGGCCACGGGCCCATTCTAGGAGCGCCGGCCGCGAGAAGATCAGACGTTGCCCAATACGGTTGTGAGGCACTTCCTGGCGGGCACAGGCATCGTAGAGACTCTGTTTGGAGACCTTGAGATACTCGGCGGCCTGCGCCGTTGTCATGATTTCTCTGCCGATTTCGGCGGCGCGGTTGCCGTCGTCATTCATGGTTCGTCCGCTCCATGTTGGCTGATCCAATGATCGATCGCTAAGGGACCGATTGCCAACGCGGAGAACAGTGCGCCGACGGCTTCGAGCCTCGCCTGGTCTAGTCGAAGCAGATCCGAAAAGTTGAGAAGCCCGCACCCCGTCCAAAAACTCCAGGACAAGAGAAAGATGGATCGCTCCCCGCTTGAAAGATGGCCGCCATCTTTTTCGTAGAGCCGCAGCGCTTCGTCGGTTGGCCCTTCCTCAGTCCACAGGCGTTGTAGACCGAGACTCCTCAAGAGTGCTAGGCAAACTTGTGCCCTCTGGGTGTCATCTTGAAACATCATAAAAACTCCGATCTGTAATTTCTGTCGCAGCCAACTGTGGTGGTGCTATTGACTCGCGCTAGCATCAGTGTGAGAAAAACTCGGTCTCCGTGACCAGACGACATAAGTAGGCGTTCAAGCCGGATTATGACGCAAGCTGGATCGAGGGCCCAGCGCGAGCTCTGCGGTTGTCCATCTCGAAAACGTCCGAGGGAACCCAGGCGAAGCTGCCGCAGTTTTCACAAGGCTTGACTCGTGATTGCTTAAGCGCCTGAGCCGACTCGACCTTGCCGTGCATCGCACCCCATGCGCGCCCATGAGCAGTTCCGCGCGTGGCCTCGTAGATTTCGATTGCCTCGGTCGCACTCTTCTCAGAAATCTTCGTAATGTACTTCGCTACCTCTTTTGTGCCTCCGCGAATTCCACCTTTGATTTCTCGAACGTCGACGATGTAGCTATCGCCCGTAGCCTCTTGCCAAAGTCGCGTGATGGTTTCCTGTAGGACGTATGGCATGAATGCCATCACATGCAGATGAACGTTGCGCCCTTTGCCGATCTCTCGAGAAGAGAATCCGCCCACCCAGCTCTTTGCCCACTTTCGATACGCAGCAGCCTTGCTCCTTGCCTTCCCTCTTGACGTGCCATGACGTTCAACCAGCCGCTCCCTATGGGCATGGACCAGTTCGCTCAGGAGCAAGCGGCGAAACACCTTCCACGCTTCTCCAATACGCTTCCAATCCTCGTCCAAAGAGGGACCAACAACCAGCGTCAGCGTGATCAGCTTCCATCCCAACCGTGGAGCACACCAAGGACGCCCCTTTTTCATCGTGCGATGTTCTTCTTGATGAGACTCGGCTCCCTTAGTCCACCGCTCGGAAAGTTCAGCCGCTCGGCGGCGGCTACACCCCTCGCAAAACATCAGCTCGCAACGTCGAGCAGTCATCTTTTGATCACCACAGTCTTCGCAGATCAGCGCGTAGTCTTCGCCACAGGCTTTGAATCGCCTTGCTACCTTTCCCATGGATTTGGAGTGCAACTCGGCTTCTAGAGTCTGCGAGGTGCTGGCGCCGGTCTCGAGCTTCGTCTGAGGTTCGGGACAAAGTCGTGTCGCTCGTTTGTAGGTATCAAGATAAGTAGGACTGTCGTCCATGGAGGGGGCCAACCGAGCGTCTTGGACGCCCTCACGAAGCTTGACGCCTTCGGCGTCCTTATGGGGCTCTGCCCCATACCCCGGACCCTCAGGGCCTCCCAGCACAGGCTGGTTGGCATTCATGGGGCCATTGAGGGATGCGCTTCCTGCCCTGAAGGGGCGGCCTGGGATGGACCCAGGACCGCCAAGTGACTGGCCTTTAGCCGGTCGGCCAGGCGGAGCCTGGTCAGACTCCGCCCCTTCAGGGCAGGAAAGGCCGCACGCGGACGGCGGGACCTTGCCCTCAGGTTGGAAGGGTGTCATCGGCATCCTTCTCATGCTCTGTGACTGGCGGCGCCACTTTTCCCTGTCTGGCTGCGACAGCGCCAGCGAGAAAACGGTCTAGCTCACTCCTCGCAACGAGTCGACGCCGACCGGGTTTGATGCTCCGAAGCTTCCCCTGGCTGATCCAAAACCGAACTGAACTAATAGGGGCCCGACACTCCCTGGCGACCTCATCCAGGAATAAGTACTTCTCGTGATTCTCTGACACTCCAGTCTTGTTACCGGAGCGGAAGCACAGGAGAAAAAATCCAGAAATTATCCGTGAGAAATCCCTATGCTAATCATGCGTTACGCGTTGGTTTTTTTCTTAGGGAGTTCGACTTTTAGGGGAGCCAATATATCGGATAGCCGAGTTCTCGGTGCCTTGTCGGTCCAGACAATGAGGGGCCTGATTTCAGCCTCGTCAAAGCCCCCACTGTGCAGAATCTCAACAAGGGCCGAAGCAACATCCGCTCTTGGCCGACCCCGCTTGAACTCCTTGTTTCGTAGCGCGGGTGTTACAAAGACACGACTCAGTTCACGCTCGAAGCCCTCGAGGTCCGCCAAGATCGAAATGATGGCAGGTCGCGCGATGCAGAGAACGTCATGACCATGGGGCGCATAGCCTTCTTCGCCCAAATCGCCATCTGACAGTTCGTAGGAACCTCTCTCCAGGGCTGAGCAATACGAATCCCGTCCTGGCGTGCCCATCGTAGGGTGAAGTGCACCAGAGAACTCATCTAGCTTTTCGAGGGCAGCGCGCAGTTTGCGAGCTTGCGACTGGATCGCAGAGAGTTCGCGGCAAGCGGCAAAAACCGCATCGGCATATTCTCCGCTTTCTTCCACTAAGCCAGCGCAGTGGAGATAAGCACGTGCCAATATGCATGGTTTACAACGCTTCTTGCGTTTACAGGTTTCGTCGAGGTCTCTCTCGCGACATACCTCACAAGAATTCTGGGGATTACAGTCTCTTGGGGAGAGGCATTGGTGCCGAGATAGCTGCTCACAAGCCAACTTGAGAGGTTCAGTTCTATCTGCAGCTTTGCGACCCGTCTCGATCCGTAGCCGATTTTCAAGCTCCTTGCGAGTTCCGACAGCATCAAGTTTGCCCAAAATCTTGGAGTCGTGTTGTGGCTTGTCTCTCACAGCTTCGCTGTATCACGACTAGTCATCATCTATCGCAGTCCATACAACATCTACGCTGGCGTGGAACGAACAGCACTCCATTCCAATTGCCGATGCGTTGGTGCAGCGTGCCGGTTATCGATTCAGCTCGCTATGTGTCTACCGACAAGCGTGCTGGTTCGGTTGTTCATGGCGATGTCATCGTCTTGGCGCATAATTCTTCGAGACTACTAGGCCCGAGGAGGCAGATAGGAGCCAGGGATGCCAAACACAGACGATGACATGCTTGCCGACACCGACACTCAGACATTGCTGGAAGAAACGAATGACGAACCGAAATGCGAGCTCGCTGCGCCCGCATTTGGCGCCGATGAACTTTGGAGCCGCAAGCAGGCTGCTGAATTTCTGACTCGCTCTGAATCTGCTGTCAGACGCTTAGAGAACCGCGGCAAGCTTCAGCCGGTTAGGAGGGATGGCCGCATCTTTCTCCGGCGTGTTGAGGTCGTCGAACTGCTAACGGAGTTCGGAGACACACGTACCGGATCAGTCACCAAGAACTCCAGTGGGGAGATTGCGGCAAGAGTGTTCACCCTTTTCGAAAAAGGCTACAACATTTCTCGTGTCGTCCGAGACCTGCGGCTCCCTCCCAAGGAAGTGCGAACTTTATACAAGGAGTGGATGGATGAGGCGCGTCTTACTCGACTTGCTCTCCCGTTGTTTCAGTCCAAGTACAGCATTGCGCAGGTCGCCTCGAAGCTTGGCCAATCGCTTGCGACGATCACGGATTTTTATAAACAGTGGCAAGCTGGGCTCACCCTTCAATCCGGACAGCGCTCGAGCACTCTCGCTAACCTACAGAGGGAAGATCAAATCGATCGGTTGAGGCGACAAGAAGAAGAGCGCGACGAGGCTCGGGACGTGGCGTGGTTGACGAGGCAAACTCTCCGCGCTGCAAAAGACGTTGGCGTTGGCGATGACGAATGCGCCGATGACGAGAACCCATGCGCTACTGCCAGCGACCAATCGTCCGATGACGACAAGTGAAGTCGCGCCCTATTAGGTTAGAGAGTCCGTGCGGGAATCAAACCGCTCGCAGCAAGCTTTTCTGCAAGCTCTGCCATCGCAATCGCCGTGTAGACACTCATAGTCTTGGCATCGCCATTCGTCTCGACGCGAAACCTGACCACGCCCCCTTGATCAACCTGCAACTCTGTTCTAGCGCGCACGACCGTTTCCATGGTCGATACCATGCCGCCTGATTTCTGAGTAGCAACTTCGCGCTGGGACACAATGCGCACGACATAGTTTGCCGGTCCGCCACGCTGCTCAAGCACGACATGTCCTTTTTTTTGAAGGGCATCGGTGAGAGCGGTCTCAAATGCAGCGCAGACTAAAGTGTCGTCGTCGAGTGCGAGCGTCGATGCGCCACGCTCATAGGAGCCTCGCATGTCGCGTGTTGAGCAGCCTCCATTGCTATCAATGAAGATTCCCGCAGTCTGGCTTTCCGTTGGCTCCGCGTAGGGCTCTGCTGGTGCTGGCTCTCCCGTCGTTGACTCAACTGGCGCGGGCGTCGCGCCCTCAAGCGGTTGGTTCGCAGGCACGACGCAGCCCGACAGTACCCACAGACAAACCCAAATTCCCAGATTGATGATTTTCATGATGTGATGACGACGTATGGTGCAGGAGCCAAATTCAAGCTTGTGCTGTAGACCATACCAGAATCTGTGCATCTGTCCCTGGTTGAGGTTGGCGTTCTGGCAGGACGATGCGCCGTGATGGGTGGAAAATCACGTACTTATGGAATCGCTACCACACTGAGACAGCGCATCAGAGAGCGCCGCGCTGCCCTGGGCTTAACACAGGAACAGCTATGCGAACGCGCTCAGATTTCCATAGATGCAGTCAGTCGCATCGAGAGCGGCCTCCGCGTTCCCTCGTTGCCGACCATAGAGCGGCTTGCGCGAGCACTAAACATGTCAGTCGCCGCACTGATCGCCGACAAGGACCCACTGCCATCCAAACGCCCGGAACTGGAACGCATCACTCATCTCCTGGCCGACGCTCCTAGCGAGGTAGTTGTCGGTGCTGAGAGCATCATTCGCGCATTCATCGGAGCAGTTGATGATGTGGCCAAGGCTCGCCAAGAAATATCGTCCAAATAATTCGTGTCAGTCTGTCGGGTACTCGGGTGTTCGCCTGTTCATCTCCGAGTCTTTGGCAGACAACGCCTGTCCAGGCGGTTTAGGCAGAGTCCAGCCACTCCCAAACTGGCAGGGACTGCACGGATTCTTTGCGGTCACTCTGCAACGATGCCGCTCGCGTCGAGGGGGGATACAGAGCCGGGGAGATCGATTACAGCGAGCGCCTTGATGGCTGACGGCGTTTCTATCGGCGACGGACTGCCCAAGCTCTAAGATTGTGTTACGGGACACGCCGGGCTGACGCCCGGCGGTTAGTTGCTTACTGGCTGATTTAGCACTGTGAGTAGGGACTTTGCCTGATTCATAGTTTTCCCAAAGCTGATTGTTGCCTGGACGACGAGCGGCGCTGTGCCCACGCTCTAGCCGGAGTGCTACAGTACGAGGGTGCGAGTGGCAAAGCTCCGGGTAGAAGGCTTTCGTGGCATCAGGAGGCTGACCTTCGACCTCAATCCTAATACGGTTTTGGTTGGGCCGAATGGGTGTGGCAAGAGCACGACTATCGACGCTCTCTCATTGGTTCTTGGCCGACGGATGGTCAAGCAGCTCACCGAGCATGACTTCCTCGGCAGCAACCCGAGCGAGGCCGACCGGATTCGCATCGTAGCGACCCTGACTGGCTTTGGCAGTGATGACCCCGACGAACACACCGACTGGTTTCGGTTCGGGCGGGCGGTGCATAAGTGGATCGACGCCGACGGCAATCTATGGACATCGGCTGCCGACGGACGCTCGTTGGCGGCCCAGGTCGCCTTCGCAGCCCGATTCGACCATGAGGACCTCGTCGTCGAGGCGGTGCGCTACTGGCATGACGACGACGATGAGACCGACCCATTTGATGATGACCAGGTGCGCGATCGAATCCCGTTTCGGCTCTTGAACGAGGTTGGCTACTTCGTGTTACCGGCTCGGCGAGATTGGGACGCGGTTGCCTCGTTCAACTCGGAGCTCTTCCGCCGCACAGTATCGAACGCGGCTGGGATTCCTGCGTCTGAGATCCTCGTCCAACGTGACAATCTCCGCGACCCGCGGTCGCCGCTTGAAGAGAGTCCCGCTTTGGCCGAACTCGTCGGCCGGATTAATGGACAACTGGCTAGCCTGATCGCTGCGAAGCCCCGCTTTCGCCTTCGCGTGACGAGCGGTGACTCCGAATCGCTGCTCAAGGCGCTTCTGCCGCACTATGCTACCGACGAGGTCTCGCTTCCAGCGTCGAGGCACGGCTCCGGTTTGGTGTCGTTGCAGAGCCTCTTGCTTCTTCTCGAAGTCGGACGCGCTAGGAAGGAGAAGGGGCTCTCTTTCGTATTGGCATTAGAGGAGCCAGAGCTCCATCTCGCGCCGGGAGTACAGGTCCGGTTGCTTTCGGAGTCAATTCGGATTGCCGACCAAACTATCTGTACGACCCATTCCCCGCGGGTTGCGGCGATGCACGACGCCACAGATGTGTTGGTCATGAGTATGCCGGCCGACGTTGGCCCCACTGAGCCCACTGATCTTGGCTCCGCCGACGTTGCCAACGATCAGGAGTCAGACACACACCGGGTCAGGCCTCTTCTCCGTAGCACTCTGTCCCAGGATGCCTCAAACAACGAGCGGAAGCTGTACATTCAGAATCGGGCGACAGTTGTCGAGGCTCTGATGCACTCCTTCGTGCTCATCCCGGAGGGGCGCTTTGACGTCGAGTGGCTGCTACGGCTCGCCTCTGTTGGCGAGGCACGGCAGATCGCGCCGCCCTTCACGACTGTGTTCGGAGTCGCGCCCACGGAGAACTCCGCCGTCACGTTTACGCACCAAAAGCTCTCGGAACTACGCTCTGGAATCTTCGTCCTAGTTGACGGCGACGGCGCCGGCGATGGATACGTCAAGGACCTCTCCAGTGCTGCGCCACCCCCGCAGGCAATAATTCAGTGGCCGACGTCCTGGACCATCGAAGACGTAGTTATCTGGGCGTTGGAGGCCGGAGGCGAGGTAGCGCTTGATGCCGTTGTTGCGGAGCTTCAGGGCGAGTCGAACATCTCCACGATTGAGGACCTGCGCGGACTTCTCAAAACGCCAAACAAGCCCCGGCAGGGCATAGAGGGGCTCAAGGAGAACGTTGTCGCGCACGATGCGATCGCGGGCGCGATGCTGCAAAACGAGGACTGCGTGGCGCGTGTGGCCCGTCTGTGCGATTCGCTGGTGCATGTCGCTCTGGGCAGTGATCACGACCTAATGAGTCTTGATACCAAACAAGTTGTTCCGCTGTTTCGGTTCCAACCATAATGAGTGCGCGCGGCTTCGCTGGTGCTGCCGGCACGGGGAAGACGACCCGGCTGATGGCGGCCCTTGAGGAGGCGCTCAGAGAGCGCCCGCTACGCGAAGGGGAACGAATCCTTGCACTCACCCGAATGCATGGCTCACGGTTCCGGCTAATTGATAAGCTCGGAGCTGGAACTGGCCGCGGTCGCTTTGACTGTCTGACGTTTGATCGGTTCGCCTGGGAATTGTCGAGTCGCTGGCGATCTCGTGCACGGGAGCTCGCTGCCCCTACCTCTGAGTGCGACTATGATGCGACGTGTGCCATGGCGCACGGGCTACTCTGTGAACCGTCGATCGCGCGATGGGTATGCGCACGCTACCCCATCGTCATCGTCGACGAACTCCAAGATTGTCGAGATGGTCGACTGGGCATCGTGCAGGCCCTCTGCGATCACAGCAATCTGCTTGTGGCCGGAGACGACTTCCAAGATCTTGGGGGCACCGGCCAAAATCCTGCGATGGAGTGGCTCGCGAGCGCGACCCTAATCGAGGAGCTTGCAGTAGTGCACAGGACATCGAATCGAGGCCTCCTCCAGGTTGCGAGCGCTTTCCGAGACGGTACACCCGTGCCGAACACAAACTCGAAGGTGCTTAGTGCTCCGAACCACAACGTAGCAGCGAGCTTTCTCGCCAACGGGATACAGTGGTCTGGGGGAGACGAGATCGTGGTACTGAGTGCAAGCCGATCTCCCTTTGTCATGAAGGCGTTGACGAGGCTCGCTGAGAAACCTATCGGCAAGAAGGAGATTGGCCCCTACCGTGTTTCGTGGGAGCAATCCCGCGACTCGTTGGAGCAGCGGCTGTGCGAGGCGCTTTCGCTTTCAGATGATGACAGTGCCACAGTCGACGCGCCACGGTTTGCTGGAGACGAGAGGCTTCCGGCGCAAAAAGAAATCGAAAACTGGATCCGGAGGCGGCGACGAGTTCACGGACAGGTCTCGTTCCGTTGCGAGGAACTGCGGAGCCATGTACGACGATCCGTCGACCGTCTTCGTGCGCAACCTAGCCGCTCGCGAGGCCCTCGAGTCATGACCATCCACCAAGCCAAGAACCGGGAGTTCGACCGAGTGTTGATTCTCTGGCCACTTCGCGTGGTGGGTGGTGCAGAAGCGCAACGCCGGCTCCTCTACAATGCCGTGACTCGTGCCAAGAAGCAGGCTACGATCATCGTTCAGGACCCAAAACGCGATAGGCTGGCTACGTCTCCGTTTCAATAGTCCGCAATAATCCTGGAAAAGGCGGCAGGTGGAACGATGCTGCTCGCCACCGTACGAATTTCTCTGCCGCCAATGACCGCGTAGCCATCGCCGAGAACTCGCGACACAGTCGTGAGCGCTCCTCTTAGTTGGCTGCTAGTGCTGACGCCTTCATGATGATTCGTAGTTTCTCCTCGGGCGACCACTTGTTCTGTTTTCGAGGGCGACCAGATTTCTACTTAGCCATTGGCCCCATTCTCGCCTGCTGAACCCAGAAGTACAAAGTTGCCTTCGAAACTCCCGATGACCGAGCTGTGGCAGCTATTGAAATACCTGGCTCTAGGGCCTTTGTAACGAGTCTCTCTTTGAATTTTGGTGAATACCGCAACGCCATTCCGCTTGCTCGCCCCCTGAGTTAACTCAAACTGGCGAGGCGGCAACTAGCCTGACACAGGGGGGGCGAACACAAAATCATCGACAGTGACGTTCCAGCTTGTGGGTGTCCTGTCTGGACGACAAGGAGCCAGGAATGCAAGGAGGTTCCAAAGCCGTTCTCTACGAGGATGTCCGACAGAGCCCAGCAAGTATCTCACGTCGTGTCCTCAAGCTATGATGACCGCTCCGCATCTAGCACTTGTCTCATAGGAAACTTGCGTCGCGCTGCTCGCCATTTCTCGGTCCAGAAATCTTGCATGGTCGACACACGTTGCCATCGAAGGAACGCATATGTATCTGAGAAGAAGAATTGAAGACCTCCTGGCTGACCTTCGAGAGGGCCGCCTGCACGATTCAGAGTCAGCCCAACTGAAGCCGGAAATAGAGAAGGTCACATTCCAGCCGGATGGATCGGTCGATCTCGATTCCTGCTCGCCGACTCTCCGATCGATCGCACGAGCCTATGCACTGACCAAATCCCAGACTCCAAATCAGCCCGCCAGAACGGCAGAGGTTGCCACCCCAGACGCCCGGGAGACAGCTCAACTCAACCGAGAACTCTTCGATAAGCTTGGACAGTTCTTTCAGCGCGTCACCGGGCGCGCGCCCAATAAGTTCTTGAGAGGTAGTGAAGACTTTTCAGCTTCTATTCGTCGCCTCGGTGAAAGTATGAAAGGCGACCAGCAGAGCAGCCAGGTAGTAAATGATGCCTTCGTGGAATTGTACAAGTACTTGCGGGAGTCAAACGACGCGCGTCTTAGGGGAGCATTGGCACTCGTTGGCAGCAAACTCGTTCTCGGTGGAACGCAGTTCTTCTCAAACTCGTCGCTGCATGCTGTTCGAAGTATGCTCCTGTACTGCGACACCGTCCTGATCGCCGACCCAGTGCTTCCGTTCCTGGAAGGACAGCCAACGAATTCTCGATTTGTGCTGCCCCGGATGCTTGAACAGATCTTCTTCCTGTCTCAACTCCGTCCGTTGATTGATGCAGACCTTCCCTATCCTGCCATCGTCGTATTCCCGAGCTATGAGAAATTGATGCAGGCGAAGGATCTACATACCCAAGATGGCCTTGAATTGCAGTTCCTAGGCTTATTCTCTCATTTTGCCGACGCAACATTTGAAGACTCCGAGGAACTATACGAGTTCGCTGCGAGTAACCAGGGGAAACTGATAACAGCAATCGAATCCAATCAGTTGCTTATTCCGCCGGGGGGCACAGGCAGCGAACCGTTCGGGGAGGCCGTCGCACTTATCAGAGCAGCACATGGAGTATTTGGCACCACCGAGTTCAAGCAGCAGGTCCAAGGCATGAGCGACATGTCGGTCGCTCTTTCGCATATTGGTGACCGTCTGATACCCCAGTTTCACCTAGCCGAGAACGCCGATTCCTTGGGTGCTTCTCCTTTGATTGCCGTCCCACAACAATGGCACTACTTTCGACTGCTACGACAAGTGGAAAGAGAGACGCTGGTTCGCCAGGGTATACTCCAGGGAGAAACTGGGAGACTGATCGAAGCTCTGACGACGCCGCCCATGGAATGGCTCGGCAACGTCCCGCTCGAAGACCTTGTTACCCTAAGGCGGGACCTTGTAAATGAGAAGTTCCGTAAGACATTGGGCGGGTACCTCACGGAGCTGGGCGAAGCTGATGATGGGAACCTTGACCAAGTTACCGCACGCACCGTGAGAGCTCTGACAAATATGATGGCCGAACACGGGAAGGATGTTCGCAAGATCACTGAGGACTATCAGCACAAGCACTCACAAACTGCGGTTGGGGCTTGGATTTCAGCTGGCGCCCTCTTCCTACCGACCTTTCCAGTCGCCGCGCCGATGGCAGCTCTTGGCATCTTCTCGAAGTATGTGGTCGACAAGGTCGGTGAGAAGCGCACACTCAAAAAGAAGAGAAAGACTCTGATGGGTGTATTAGCTGCAGCAAAGGCCAAGGGCTAGATGATCGCCCAGGTACAGGCCAGTTGCCTGTAGACCAACAAAGTACGACGAGTGCTATGGTCGCAACAGAAGGATGCCGCTTTTCGATCCAAAGCGTTTCGCTCTCTACGAATTCGAGTGTGGACTCCCAGCGAACGGACTAGGGGATAAACTTGTCATCCTGGGTCGTCTGCGTCGTCGTCGGGCAGACGGCACATTACTAGCATTGACTGAGACGCGAATTGAGCAGTCGTTCAATGAGCGTTTGTTCGCTGAAGTCTTCGATTACCGGACGCTTCTGAGCCATGGGGAAGGTGACTATCACCTTAAGCCCAAGGGATACCATGCCTCGACAAATCGCTTTGACGATTTCTCTCTTGGCTTTTTTGGGCCACTAAAGAACTCGCCGTCCGTCAGTGCCGAGTTCAAGTCTCCTGGTGCCAATCTGGATGCTGCTCAGACAGGTTCAGCCTACGGCGGCGTCACAGTTGTCGAGCAGGCATTTCGAGCTGCCGCGAACAGTGTCCAATGGATCATAGTATCGAACTACGAAGAACTCAGACTGTACAGCGCTGATGACAGTAGCCAATATGAGAGATTCATTTTTGATGAACTGATGACTGAGCGGGACGTCGCCAGGGCGTATGTGATGCTGAGTCGGCACCATCTGCTCGGCGATGGTGAGCGCATCTCGCCTCTGCTTGCTTATCACCTGGAGGGAATGCCTGTGTTGATTGCTCAGAAGAAAGACAAACTGCGGCTTGTTCACGAGGCACGCTGTTACTCGGAGGAGCCTGCTGGTTTGCCTCCTATGGATGATGCGCTTCGCGACGCCCTACAACGAGCGGCCAACAATTCTAGGTGGGGTTGGCCCAAAATTATCCCGGGCATGGATCCAGACCTTGTGGGCGATAGGTTGGTCGTTGAGGCGTTGATAGATGGTGAACCTGTGACTCGTATAGACTTTACTCGAAACGGCATATTTCGACTCCAGGAGTACGTCGATACAGAAGGCACGCAAGTGGGCACGCCAGACAAATCGTTGTTTCGTGCATCCGAGATTGCGAGATCCCAAGCGATGTTCACTCGCTTGGCCGGTGCCGTATTGGATCCCGTCTTTGGGGGAACGGCGGACTTTTGTTGGCGGCTATTGGATTCCGATAACGCGATCTGCGTAGCAGAAGCAGATTGGTCCAATTTGGGGCACCAGGGAAATCTTCATACTGACAGTGACATTCTCGAAACACGAAATTATGAGATTGTGATTAGCAGTCTTCCTGATGCCTATGTCGCCGGCGAGATCGAACGAGTATGCCGTGAACTACTGTTCGCATTTACTTCGAAGTCCACTATGGGACGGTTAATGCGGATCAAGCCAGCGAGCGCCAGAGTCGAAGCGATGGTGTCAGGAATTGGGGCTCTGTAGTCGAAAACTGAAGGCTGCCCGAGCTTCGGTATTGCCGAGGAATGCCCAAGGGCCATGGCCTGATGGATCCCAATTGTGCTGCTATTTACGCTTGGGCGCGGGCACGATGGTAGATCCTAAGGACCGCTATCCCGATGCAACGGCATTGACCGAGGATATGCCCGTGAGTTTGTTGGATTTGATGATGCCTCACGACTGACTATTGCTTGACTCCTTGCTTCCATGGATTCATCGTGACGCGATCTGTTTGGCCACATAAGCATCTAAAACTGCTTGACCTCGTTAACTATTTCTACCACTATCGTGGCTTCAAATATTAACGCGGAGCAATCATGATGAGACAAATTCCAAAGACAATCTCAGATCCTGAGTTGGTGAGTGCCAGGCTGGGTGAGATAGGTCTGTGTAGGGCCGGACTTCTGGAGGTAGTGCAAGCTTCCTTGGTTGGTCGATATGACGCTGTCCCGAACGATCCTATTGGCACGGCTGGCCATCGGTCACGCCAGTTCGGGACCAGGAGGATGAGAGATATATATCTGGGTAGAGGGTGGGAACGTAACACCGATACTAACATCGACTCGATTCGTCACGCAGAGAGTGGGGCCAGGGTCATATTCCAGAACGCCGAACGTCCGCTATGTGGTGTTGATCTTCCTCGTGCTGCGTCGTCAAAAGGGCAAGCAAGCAAGGACCTTGTTGAGTCCTCGGGGCAACTCCACATGAGTAGGCTTTTCGATGCAGACCACAATCCGTATGATGCGCCAGATCGCGCGGATGAGATTGCGGGGGAAACTCCATTCAACGCAGCCTTCTACCTCTTCGTCCACCCTACAAAGGCTGGTGAGGTTACCGCTGAGCTTGCGGCTCCCAACGGAGTCGGTAGCGATGGCAACTTCGACGGCTTTTTTGAGCGCATCCACCTCATCAAGACGGGCGATCAGTCTTGGTCAATTGAAGACGATTTCCAGGATGACGATGGTGGTGATTCTGGGCAGGAGCTTGCTGTTGAGGTGACCCGCAAATAGACTGCGGCTGTTAGATAGATGTTCAATCCTAAGCGCATGAAGCTTGCACGACAACGCAGGCAGTTTACGGCGAAAGCCCTCGCAGAGAAGGTGTTTGTTAATGCTGTAACTATCTCCAGATTGGAGAAAGGAACGCACCAGCCCGATCCTGGAACATTGACCTCGTTGTCGAGAGCGCTGCAATTTCCTGAGTCATTCTTTCTTGAGAAGGAGATGGATCTACTAGACCAGGAGACCGCAAGTTTTCGAAGTCGCAAAGCCATGACAGCGAAGGAAAGGGATGCTGCGCTTGCTAGCGGGGCATTGGGCTTCATTATCTCGGACTGGATATCTGAGCGATTTAATCTACCGGTCACGGATCTACCTAATTGGGGGAGTGAAGCTGACCCGGCTGCGACCGCTCGTATGCTTCGTGACCTTTGGTGTTTGGGTGAGAAGCCAATCAAAGACATGACCAGACTGTTGGAGGCAAAGGGAATTGTCTTGTTTTCGCTGTCTGAAGCTACGCGCCGCGTCGACGCTTTCTCTTGCTGGAGAAATGGCAAGGCCTACATTTTCCTAAACATGCAAAAGACAGCCGAGCGCAGTCGTTTTGACTGTGCTCACGAGTTAGGCCACTTGATACTGCATCGGCACGGTGGCCCCTCAAATCGAGAAGCCGAGCGTGAAGCGGATAATTTCGCGTCATCTTTCTTGATGCCTAGTGCCGACGTGGAATCCCGGGTACATCGCGTTTCATCTGTTGCGACCATCTTGAAGGCCAAAAAGCGATGGGGGGTCAGTGCGATGGCCATGGCATACCGGCTCCACAAGCTGGGCAGATTGAGCAACTGGCAATACCGAACTTTTTGTATTCAGCTGAGTCAGCTTGGCTACGGGACGGGCGAGCCGGATGGCATTGCCCGAGAGGAGTCTTCTGTGTGGCCGCAGGTGCTACAGGAGCTATGGAAAGAGGGTGTTACCAGACAGCATATTGCGCAGGCTGTCCACATTCCCTTTGAGGAGTTCGAGAATCTGGTCAATGGCTTGCTAAGCGGAGACATGGCTTTGGGCATGGGTGAAGCGTCCCAAGGGCTAAGGCTCGTCTAACAGGAGCGTAGTTCGTCTGCCCGCTGCCGGTCTCAGACAACCATGCGCTTGTTCGAGCGCAACCAGCTAGGCGAGCTTGGCCGCGACATTTTCCATCAGATTTTCTGCGGTGTTCAGGCCGCTTCGCGGGCCGAGTAGAGCTGCAAGCTGCAAGGCGGCAGAGCCGGGGCACCGGCACGATACCGAGTGCCGAATTCGGCACAACGCGCAAGCTTATCCATCGTCATACGTGGCTAAACAGTTTGTTCGAGTAGGCCAAGCACTGAAAAGTATGCGGTTCCACAGTGTTAGGCGTTGCGGGATTTCAATTCGAATCCCGTTGGGGTCGCTTTGAATAGCTCCGTAACTTTAATCAGTTGCGGGGCTTTTCTCTTTTTCGGCTCGTGGCTGCACCCTAACGCTTTTGAGATGGCGTCTCTCTTCTGCCGGTCGTTGACGTGGATGTAGCGCATCGTGGTCGCGATCGACTTGTGCCCGGCGAGCTCCTTGATGATGGCAACATCCACGCCGGCAGCGGCCAAGGTCGTGCAGAGCGCATGGCGAAGGGCGTGCCAGGGCTGGCTCGGCTGCTTGACCTAGGATGTCCTGTAGAGGTCGCCAATCTTGTCCCGGACGGCCCAGTAGCTCAGTCGACTCGATACTTCGTTCGAAGGAAGAGCACCGTTCGAAGGAAGAGCACCGAGCAAGCAAATAGTGCTCCGGATCCTGCTTGCAAAGAGGTCGACACCGAATGATTCGTAGGGGCATCCAGCGGCGTGCCTGATATCCGCCATGTTTCCCGAACTGCAGGTTGGATTGCGCTCGGACTATAGTTGCCTTCGCTATGCAAGTACCTGGTCCAATTGAGAACCTCATTGCGAGCAAAACGTGGAGAAATCCAGGGGCAGCTTCACTTCGCAAATTCCTGGGGCTTGAAGTCGGGTATCCCGATCTAGAGTTGTTTGAAGGTCTCCACACTATGCGATCTGTTTGGAGTCAATTGGACACGGCGGGCTACCCGGACGATCCGAACTTTTGCATGAGCAGACAGCCTCTGCCAATCAACGATCAGCGACTCGAATTCGAACAGGCACTCTTTGTAGCCGGGGCGACGCTTCCAGGGGAGGACGTATTCGTTGCCTTGAACCTTCAGGACAACAACAACACACTTCTGGTCTTCGATTGGAGGGAACCTATTCCGACACGGTGGGTGCCGCAGAGCAACTTGCCCATACTTGTTGAGCTGCTCTCCCAATAGTGTAGACGTTGTGTGGGATCGGGATGTCAGGTGCAGTGCACCCAAAAAGTTCAGGACAGACCGTTCTCAACCCAACTAGGGACAACAGAAAAACTCTTAACAGAGGGCTGTTCTCTTTTCGGGATGGTCTCGAGCCATTCTCATGAGCACCGTCTACCCCGTACAGTTTCTCCTCGCCTTCAATTGCAACCCGTATCCTTAACGACACGGGAAACTTCAGCGATGCAACCACCTTCTTGCAGGTCCGGAAGATGGCCCCCTTGGAGTGTCCGCTAGCCTCAAGAATGCTCGGAGTCGGAGCCTACAGGGGCTTGGATGATGCAAGCCGTCCGCAATCTGCTCGATAGCGAGGACGGTTCTTCACCGGGAAGACCAAACTCATCATGGACCGTGATCCAGTCTTCACTAAAGCCGTCCACGACCTTCTGGGTGAGGACTCATCCTCTTGGGATCGACGTGCCCGGTAGTATGTACGATGCGCGGCTGCCTTTTGCCGTCGGCTGGCCGTCGGCGTCGAGGCGCGCGTCATCTCTGTTCGTCGCCCGCAGGTTGCGCACGTGATAGTGGGCCTTGCCTCCCCAGCCAGGCTGTCCCTCCGCAGGTGCGTCGTAGTCGATTTCTTGGCCTGAATCTGGGTGTCGATATCGCTTGTAAAGGGAGCTGTCCAAGGTTGGCAGATGCGGTTGGTTGGCGTAGGAAGACAGCGTCTCGCTATCGGCAGTCCAACTCACTTCACGGCCGCGAGCATAGTAGTGCATGGTCTCGCGTGAGCGAGGAGCGTACGCTTCCCAGTCGATGAGCAGCTCAATTGAGTTCTCCGTATAGCGGAGGGCGAGGATCAGCCCATCGTCTAAGCCATATCTGCCCGCGTTGATCGGCTTGGCGTCGAGGTTCTCAGTGAGCGTGTCGAGTTGGGAAACGATTAAGACCCCGCTTGATGCGTGGGCTCCGTGTTCAGACCAAACACTATCCACTCCGATGCTGAGCTGGTTCGCCTGAACCTCGAAGTAGGTGACAACGGCATCGTGAAACGTTCTCATCTCTTCGGCGTAGCATACTCGAGATTTGGTCCTTCTATCCCTCCACTTTCACGTCGAGGGCATCTCGCCCACCGACTGGAATTGATCCGATTTCGTAGACGGTTGTTGTCTACGCTGCCATCT
>TARA_R110002073_G_scaffold1038_1_pt1 | contig 25024 bp, 14 predicted proteins | sample TARA_R110002073 | Tara Oceans TARA_R110002073 (sample SAMEA4397174) | marine metagenome | biome: Polar Biome; feature: [DCM] deep chlorophyll maximum layer (ENVO:01000326); material: water (ENVO:00002006), including particulate matter (ENVO:01000060) such as... | depth 40 m | reverse complement strand
GCTTGGACGGATGATGTAAAAGCTGCATACAAGACTTGGAAAGAAGCTCAATAAGAGATTACAATTTTTTAATTTATATTATATTATATTATGGAAGAGAACACAATAGAAGAGGTGGTGGTGGATCAAAAAGAATCTACTACTACCACAGAAGAAAAACCTGTAGAAGAAAAAGTACAGGTTAAAAAGAAGAGGGGTAGACCTTCAATAAAAAGACAATCAACTGATGATGTTATAAAGATTGATTTATCTAAACCTAAAGAACAAGAAGAAGAAAATGTCGTTGAAGAACAACAACCAGTGGCAGAAGAGTCCACAACAGATGAAGCAGTGGGAGAACAAAACCCCGAAAGCGAACCTGAACAAAAAAGTGAAGAACAAGTTTCCGAGGATGAGCAAAGCAGCGTTCTCTCGGAGGTAACTGAAGAAGAAGATGTTCAAGAAAAAACGGAAGAGTTAACTGAAGAAGTTAAGGAAGCTGTAGAAGAGCAAAAGGAAACAGGAGTTGAATTACCTGAAAATATACAAAAGGTGGTTGACTTCATGAACGAAACTGGAGGGAGTCTAGAAGATTATGTTAGACTGAATCAAGATTACAGTAGTTTAGATGATAAGGTTTTGTTGTCAGAGTATTACAAGCAAACAAAACCACATTTAGACAACGAAGAAATTAATTTTTTAATGGAAGACTCTTTTTCTTACGATGAAGATGTAGATGAAGAGAGGGATATTAAAAGAAAGAAATTAGCGTTTAAGGAGCAAGTTGCCAACGCTAAAATACACTTAGACGGACAAAAGTCTAAGTATTATGAAGAGATCAAATCAGGTTCTAAGTTAGCACCTGAACAGCAAAAAGCTATTGATTTTTTCAATCGTTATAATAAAGAGACTGAAGAGTCTCAAAAGGTAGCAGAAAAACAAAAGTCTGTGTTCTTAAACAAAACAAATGAAGTTTTTAATGATCAGTTCAAAGGTTTTGAATATGATGTTGGAGACAAGAAATATAGGTTTAATGTTAAAGAATCTGGTAAAGTAAAAGAAACCCAAAGCGACATTAATAATTTTGTCAAAAAGTTTTTGAACAAAGATAATGAAGTGGAAGATGCTAGGGGTTATCATAAATCTTTATTTACAGCAATGAACTCTGATGCTATAGCTAAACATTTTTATGAGCAAGGTAAAGCTGATGCTATCAAGGATAGTGTTACTAAATCTAAAAACATAAATATGAACTCTAGACAATCTCATGGTGAGGTTGAAAGTGGAGGTGTAAAAGTTAGAGTATTAGGTGATGATTCTGCTAGTTTTAAATTTAAACTTAAAAACAAAAAATAAATTAAAAACTAAAAATTAAAAATTATGGCAATTACAGGAGGAAGTCTGTTGAACAAAGTGCCCTCGGCACAACAGCAGGCGTTAGCTTCAAACTACATTGACTTCGCAGGAGGATCAACAGGTTGGGAGCAACAATATTTACCAGACCTAATGGAAAAAGAAGCTGAAGTATTCGGTAACAGAACTATTTCAGGATTTCTTTCACAAGTAGGTGCTGAAGAAGCAATGACTGCTGATCAAGTTGTTTGGTCTGAGCAATCAAGATTACATTTATCATATACGGGTACAGTAGCTGTTGCTGGTGATACTAATGGTACTTTTACAGTTACCGCTGATATTGATGGAAGTGCTGATGGAGAAAATGGTTTTTCTGTTGCAAGTCATGGTATTAGAGTTAATGATATTGTATTGATAGCTCAAGCTGGTGTTGTAGTTAAAGCTTTAGTTGTTGAAACTCCAGCTACGGCTGTTGTTACAGTTGAGCCTTACGCTACAGCTGCTCTTTCAACTTTAACTGCTGCAACTGCTACTTTACTAGTTGTAGGATCTGAGTTTGGTAAAGGACAGTCTTACAGTGATATTACAGGTGCTGCTGCAGCTGACAAAAGAACTGCTTTGCAACCTACCTTTAAGTCTTACAGTAACAAACCAATTATAATGAAGGATTACTATGAGGTCTCAGGATCTGATGCCTCTCAAATTGGTTGGGTTGAAGTAACTGGTGAAGAAGGGCAAAACGGTTATTTGTGGTATTTGAAAGCTGAGGGTGACACTAGAGCTAGATTCACTGATTACTTAGAAATGGCAATGTTAGAATCTGAAAAATCATTAGACGCTTCAATTATTGGTTTTGCTGATGGTCAAATTAGAGGTTCTGCTGATGCCGGTACTGGAGCCGGTACTGAAGGATTATTCGCTGCTATTGAATCAAGAGGTAATGTTACATCTGGAGTTAGTGGTGTAAACGCTGCAACTGATTTAGCTGAGTTTGACGCTATTCTTGCAGAATTTGATAGCCAAGGAGCTATTGAAGAAAACATGATGTTTGTAAATAGGGGAACTTCTCTTGCTATTGATGACATGCTTGCTTCAATGAACTCTTATGGTGCTGGAGGTACTTCTTATGGAGTATTTAGTAACGATGAAGAAATGGCTTTGAATTTAGGATTCTCAGGATTCCGTAGAGGATCTTATGATTTCTATAAGTCTGACTTTAGGTATTTAAATGATAAGGCAACTAGAGGTAGTATTAACACTACTGCTGGATCTGCTGCTATTCGTGGAGTAATCATACCTGCTGGTGTGTCTTCTGTGTACGATCAGTCTTTAGGTAAAAACCTAAAACGACCTTTCTTGCATGTAAGATACAGAGCATCTCAGACTGATAATCGCAAGCTAAAAACTTGGGTGACTGGTTCTGTTGGAGCACAAACTTCCGCTTTGGACGCAATGCAAATTCATTACTTGTCTGAAAGATGTTTAGTAACTCAAGGTGCTAATAACTTTATGTTAATGCAGTAAACAATAATACAATTACCCTTGTCTAATAGACAGGGGTAATTTTTACCTTTATTTTTTTTTAAAATTTATATTATATTATATTATGTCAAAAATACAAACAAAAAGAACAACACAAAAAAAAGTTGTTTTAGAGTCTTCACCAATGGTTGAGACTACTACAGTTATTGAAAACCCCATAGTTAAAAAAACAAATAATAAATGGGAGGTAAAAGATAGGTTATACTATCTTAAAGGTGGTAAAAAACCTTTATCTAAAATGATGAGATCTGCTAATCTATATTGGTTTGATGAAGAGAAAGGTTACGAAAGAGAGATCAAATATTGTGAAAATCAAAAAACTTGTTTTGTTGATGAAATGCAAGGAGATCAAAGATTGTCTCACATAATATTTAGGAAAGGATTATTGTTTGTGCCTAGAGAAAAAACTATATTACAACAATTTTTATCATTATATCATCCTGAAAAAGATACAACTTTTTATGAAGACAAACCTGTTGCTAGGGCTTCTAATGAGTTAGCTGACATAGAGTTAGAAATTGAAGCATTAAACTCAGCAAAAAACATGGAGATTGATATGGCTGAGGCTATCATGAGAGTAGAGATTGGATCTAAGGTATCAGAGATGAGTTCTAAGGAACTCAAAAGAGATTTACTTATATTTGCTAAGCTTAATCCCGAACTCTTCTTAGAGCTTGCTAGTGACAGTAATGTAACTTTAAGGAACTTTGGTATTAGAGCTACTGAAATGAATATACTGAAGTTGTCTCCAGATCAAAGAACTTTTAGTTGGGGTTCTAACAATAGAAAGTTAATGAACGTACCGTTTGATGAACACCCATATTCAGCTTTAGCTTCTTGGTTTAAGACTGATGAAGGAATGGAAGTTTATTCAAATATTGAAAAACAATTAAAGTAAAAAATATAATAATAGTGTGATTATATATATGTAGTCACACTATTATTTTTAAATAATTAACTATGGCAGTAAGCGTAGACACAGTATATCAAAGAGTTTTGGCTATTGCCAACAAAGAACAAAGAGGTTATATAACCCCTCAAGAGTTTAACTTATTTGCCAATCAAGCTCAATTAGATATATTTGAGCAATATTTTTATGACATAAATCAATTTAACAGAGTGCCGGGTAATGACACTGAGTATTCTAACATGCTTGATTTATTAAATGAAAAAATATCTATATTTCAAAAATATCAACAAAGTGTTTCTTTAGATTCATCAGCGATAGGTACATTACCTAGTGATGTATATAGATTAGGTACTGTTATGTATACTGGTGCAACATACCCTATTGAGTTAGATGAAATATCTCAAAGTGATGTTTTAGATTTAGAAAAATCAGCTTTAACAAGAGCTAAATTATCTAGACCTTATTACACTAGACAAACAAAAACAACAATAAAAATTTATCCTTCAATATTATCTTCATCTACAGCGGTTGTAAATGGAACAATAAGTGGTGCAACTGCTTTAGTTGTTGACGGTCAATCATCTAACAGAAGCATTACTGTTGGTGATACTGTAACAGGTACAGGTGTTTCAGGAACAGTTACAGTTGTTAGTTTAATAGATCAAAACAATTTAGTTTTATCTTCCTCTCAAAGTATTTCAAACGATGTTAGCTTAACATTCACACCTAGCGTTAAATGTAACTATGTAGACAAACCAACAACAGCATCTTTTGATTACACAATAGTAAATGGTGAAGCCCTATATAACTCTACAAATTCTGTAGACTTTGAACTTCATGAGTCTGAAGAAACGGAGCTTGTGTTAAAAATATTAGAGTTGGCAGGTATATCCATAGAAGATCCTCAGCTATATCAAGCAGCGTCTCAGCAAGAAATTAAAAAATTACAACAAGAAAAAGCATAGTAAATGGGATTATTAGGAACAACAACTGAACAAAGTTATTATAGTCAAAATCAAACATTTACAGGTGACGGATCAGGTGCGTCTGGAACGGTGGCTTTTGCACTAACTACAACATTTTTTCCTACGCTACCTGTATTTGAAACTGAATTTGATGTATTTATTAATGGTACACAGATATCAACCTCTAACTATAGTTACTCTTCACCAACATTAACATTCTCTTCAACAAATTACAACTCTACTGTTCAAGCAACTAACGGTGCTCCTTTGTCTGGGCTAACTGTTTTAGTAAGAGAAAATTCTTTAAGTGAGGCTTATGGTGGTTATCAGCACATTAGTTTAGATGATGTTATAAGTAATTTTATGATATCTTATGTGGGTACTGAAAAAATAATAAACAAAGTCAGGAGAGCAGATGTGGCTTTTCATGCACAAAGAGCTTTACAAGAGTTTAGTTATGATACATTTAAGTCAACTAAATCATTTGAGGTAGAAGTTCCACCAACACTTATTCTACCACTACCACAAGATTATGTTAGTTACGTGAAAATATGCTGGATTGAAAATGGTACTGGTATTGAAAGGAATATATACCCTACTAGAAATTCAAGTAACCCTAGATCAATACTTCAAGATTCTAATTATAACTTTTTATATGACAACTCAACAGGATCTTTACTTGAGTCTCAAGAATCAAAAGCTTTTGAAAGTTTTAAATCTACCAGAAGTATAGATTCAAATATAAATTCAAATTCAAATATAGATGATCAATACATATTATCATCTAGTGGAAGATATGGGATAACACCTGAAAACGCTCAAGTAAATGGTAGCTATTATATAGATCAACTTAAAGGAAATATTCATTTTAGCTCAAGTATTAGTGGTAAAAATATTACAATAAAATACATTAGTGATAGCTTAGGTACTGATGGTGAAATGGTTGTCCATAAGTTTGCTGAAGAAGCTATGTATAAATATTTAGCTCATGCCATATTATCAACTAAAGCAAATATTCCTGAATATATTGTTAATAGATTTAAGAAAGAAAAGTTTGCTGCTACAAGAACTGCTAAATTAAGATTGTCTAATCTTAAGTCTGAGGAGATTGCTCAAGTAATGAGAAACAAATCTAAAGTTATTAAACACTAAAATATGGCAGATATAAAACATCACTTTCGAGCAGGTCGTATGAACAAGGATCTGGATGAAAGACTAGTACCTAATGGTGAATATAGAGATGCACAGAATATTGAAATAGTTACTTCTGAAGGATCTAGTGTTGGGTCTATACAAAATGTTTTAGGTAATACTTTAAAAGACGGTAGAAACTTTGACAACAGTACAGGAGTACTAACTAATTGGGGTAGTGATTCATCTTCAATAAAAAACTTAACAAATCCTAAGTGTATAGGTTATGTTGTAGATCCTCAAAACGATAAAGTATATTGGTTTATATCTGCAGGAAGTACTGCTACAGCAAAAATAGATAGTGATTCAACAGATACAACTCCTACATTAAAAGATAATTCAGGTAGTATTGTTGTTGGGATGACCGTTACAGGTAAAGGAATATCTGGAAAAGTAACAGTAACAGCAGTATCAAGTCAAACTGCAATTACTTTATCTAGCACATCTTCTCTTGATGATAATGCATTACTAACTTTTAAATCTCAAATTAGTTGTATTGCAGAGTTTGATAGCACTACAGGAGAAGTATCACCAATTCTGGTAGATAAAAATAACATATTAAAATATAGTGATCAATATCCTATAACAGGAGCAAATGTTATTAGTGGATTACTTTCTTGGACAGATAATCAAACTGAGCCTAAACTAATAAAAATATCTAAATTCAAAGCTGGTTCCAGCACATTCAATTACCACACTCAATTCAACAATTCAGATTTTACAGAAAAAGATATTACTGTAATAAAACAATCTCCATTAAAAGCACCGGTATTAACCATGTCTTCTACTGAAAGAACTCAAAGTAGTTTTGGTGTAGAAGGTGGAACTCCTGTGTTTATTAAAAAAGATTTTTATAGTGATGGATCTGTTTTAACTACAGGATCTAGGTTTGATATAACATTTAGTCCTCAAGGTAATTTTATAAAAGATGACATTATAGTATTAGAACACAATGAAATAGATAATGTTAGTGAGATTAAGCATTCAATAACTGTAAAAATATTAGGATTAATAAACTCTGAGATTATAGCTACAGGATACCCTGATGCTAATACATACTCTGCAACTTGTGTCATACAAACAATAAATTTAAAATTACCAGACTTAGGTTCTGTTACTTGGACTGCAACACTAAAAGAAAAAGATCCTTTATTTGAAGATACATTTGTAAGATTTGCTTATAGATGGAAATATAAAGAAGGTCAATACTCTACATTTTCACCTTTCTCTGAAACGGCTTTTTTACCTAGTGAGTTTTTATATGAAAGTGATGAAGGTCATAATATGGGTATGCAAAATTCTTTAAGAACACTATCCTTAAATGGCTTTGACACTCAACCAAATGATGTAGAACTAGTAGAAATATTAGTTAAAGATTCAGTAAGTAATTCTATATACTTGGTAGATGTTTTAAAAAATAGAGAAACAACTTACTCTGTTTTATCTGAAAGTTTTGGTGCAGTAATAGAATCAAATCAAATATTAAGACCATTTGATAATGTACCAAACAAAGCAAAAGCTCAAGAGATTATAGCTAACAGACTTATTTTTGCAAACTACTATCAAGGATATAATTTATTAAAACAAAACACACCTGATATTGATGTAACTGCAGAACAAAGTTCTTCCGATACTGAAACCACCGCTATTGTAGCTACTTCTAATTACGGTGCAAGTAACACACTTGTTTTGTCAGCAAGTAATTCTTTAATAGAAGTAGGTATGTTAATAACAGGTGAAGGTATACAAACTAACACTTTTGTTAAAAACATATCTGAAACTTTATTAACAATATCATCGGAGACAGAAAAGTTTAGTGATGTATCTAAAGATAGAACTAAGTATTCATCTAAAAGTTGGGAAATATATGTAGATGAAAATACTGTGTTGACTTTTACTAAAAAGAAAATACCTCAAAAATCAGTAAAATCATCAAGAACTTATCAATTAGGTACAACTTATTCCGATAGGTATGGTAGAGAAACCCCAGTTTTTTCTTCAAAAAAATCATCTATTAAATTACCAAAATCTTTTGGTATTACAAAAAATAAAATAAACGTACAACTAAAAAACAATGCTCCTGATTGGGCAACGCATTATAAATTTTTTGTAAAAGAAACTTCTAGCGAGTATTACAACTTGGCTCTTGATAAGTTTTACTTTGCTGAAGATGGTAATGTTTGGTTATCATTTCCTTCTTCTGAAAGAAACAAAGTGAGTGAAGAAACTTATTTAATATTAAAAAAACAACACGATAATGATAGCCCTGTATTGCAAAAGGCTAGGTATAGAGTTTTAGATGTGTCTAATGAAGCACCAGATTTTATATCTAAAAAATTAATTTCTGCAGGTAAAGCTAACTGCGCTACATTATCTGAAAATCAACCAACAGTAGGATCTACATTTTTTCAATTTAATGGACCTGAAGCTTCTGCAAATCCTTCATTTTCTTCTGCATTTAGAACTGAAAGTGAAATACAAATAACTACAGACATCCCTACAAATAAAATACCTACAGCTGTTGCAAATGGTGTTGTTTCAGATTCTAATACATTAGAAGTAGATGGAAAAGTAAACACTATAAGAGTAGGTGACAAAATAACAGGTACAGAAATTTCTGGAAATCCATTAATAATAAAAATTACAAGTCAAAATGATACTACTGCTTCTTTAGTTTTATCAACAAATCAAAATATTAGTGATGATGCAGTTTTAACCTTTGTTCAAGCTCCTTCTAAAATATCTAGAAAATATGAAATAATAAATGGTGGGTTATCTAGTAGTGGTAATACTTACGATGTAACATTAAAAGATCCAATACATGAAAGTGATGAAGATGTTTTTGCTTCAGACTTAGTATCTGATGGTTCAGATATTAGTGTAACAATATACAATAAAATTATAGAACCAAAAGATGAGTTTTTTGGTAGGTTTTTTGTTAAAATATCTAGAGATACAATATTAGATGAAAACGTAATAGAAGCATTTCCATCAGCAAAATCTAGATTTGATGTAGTAAAAAGTGAAGTTATTAATTTAAATTTATCAAATGATTTTTCAAGTAAGTTTGCTGGAGAAGTAGATCCTAAACAAGATTTTGCTTGGGGGGATGAAGACTTTGGTAGTTCAACTAATCCTTCAAATTCATTAATTACACACCCTAAAACAGGGTCAGAGTTTTTTGAATTTTATTTTGGAGGTATTGATACCGGTGTTTATGGAGCTAAAGAAGATGATTTAAACATAAATGTAAATTCATTTATAACAGAAATAACTAAACCGGGAGCTTTAATACAATTTAGTAATGCTTTTGGAGATAAAAGTCAAGTATATGAAATTGTAGGTAGTAGTGTAAAGTCTGAGTTTAGAATTGGTAATGCTACTAAAAGAACTTGGATAAGTGGTAAAAGAAGGTTACACAAGGTTTTTATAAAAAATCATCAAACAGGTGAATTTTATGATGATGGATTTAATTCATCCGCTGAAAGCTCTACTTCTTTTGGAATAATAAATAAAATTTCTTTAGTAAAGAAAAACATACAAGTAGATGATGAAAAAATAAGTTCTAAAAATCCTGCAATATTTGAGACAGAGCCAAAAACAAAAGAAGGGTTAGATATATATCACGAAGCAAGTAATGCTTTACCTATTATAAAAGCAGGTATGACAGTTACAGGATCAAACGTTGGTTCTGGTAATTCTAACATTGTTAGTTCAGTTGTAGATGGTAGTAACATAGAGCTATTAAACAATACTAATAGCACTATGTCTAGCGGAACTGTTTTGACATTTACTGATCAAGATAATATTTATAGCTTTACTGCTACAACGAATGGAGACGCTACTACAACAAAGTCTGTTGTTTTAGCAGACAATCAAGTACATGGTCAAGTAAATACTTTAGATTGGTACAATTGTTTTTCTTTTGGTAATGGTGTAGAGTCTAACAGAATTAGAGATGATTTTAATGCACCTTTTATTGACAAAGGTCCTATAGTTTCCACTACTTTAAATGAAGACTATAAGGAAGAGCATAAAACTAATGGTTTTATATTTTCAGGTATATTTAATTCTACATCAGGAGTTAATGAGCTTAATCAATTTTTATTAGCATTACCAATAACAAAAAACATAAATCCTGAATATGGAACTATACAAAAAATATTTGCTAGAGATTCAGATTTAATTACATTTTGTGAAGATAAAATATTAAAAGTACTAGCTAATAAAGATGCTTTATTTAATGCTGATGGTAATTCTAGTTTAACAGCAACAAATAGAGTTTTAGGTCAAGCAATACCTTATGTTGGTGAATATGGTATTTCTCAAAATCCAGAATCATTTGCTTCACATGCTTTTAGAATATACTTTTCAGATAAAGCTAGAGGTGCTATTTTAAGATTGTCTAGAGATGGACTAACTGAAATATCTGGGAAAGGTATGACTGATTTTTTTGGTGATAACTTACCTTTGTCTACTACGATATTGGGTAGCTATAATGATAATAAAGGATCATATAATATAACTTTAAACAATCAAACATTAAGCTTTGATGAAAGAGTTGATGGTTGGACTAGTTTTAAATCTTTCATACCTGAAAACGGATTTTCATTAAATAATATTTATTACACTTATAAAAACGGAGAGCTTTACTCTCATGATAGTGAAATAAGAAATACTTTTTATGAAACAGCAACTCCATCATCTGTAAAATTTATATTTAACGATTTTCCTCAAAGTGTCAAAAGTTTTAAAACATTAAATTACGAAGGTAGTGATTCTAGAAAATATACCTATAATGGAACCATAGGTGCTACGACAATAGGAGCAGGAACAACATTAGAAGTTCTTAAAAAATCAAACTATACTCCTGCACAAATATCAGGATTGACTGAGACAGAAACAAAAGGTTGGTTTGCAGATTCTATAACTACAGATCAACAAACTGGTAGTGTTAGGTTTTTTAAAGACAAAGAAAACTTTAAGTTTAATAAAATACTAGGTGATAATACTACATCTTCTAATTTAGATACTAAAGAATTTTCTGTACAAGGATTAGGATTCCCATCTTCAATAAGTAGCTCTGGTGATGATTTTCATACACTAACTATAGCTGAAACAGGCGACAGTGATTTAACAAATTGTACAATCAGTAGTAGTATAACTTATTCTGTAGAACATAACGAGCAGATTGGTGCTGTTTCTAACGCTATTTTTACAATAACGCCAAATACTGGATTTGTAATATCTGCATCTGATGTTAGTATTGGTAGCCTACCTACTGGAATAACAGGTTCAGCTTCAATTGCTGACACAACAACAGCAGGTATTTTAGGTAATACTGTTACTGTTAGTTTGGATATAACAAATACTTTTTCAATATCAAGTGATACTACATTAACGGTTGATATTGCTGCAACTGCAAATCCTATACAGTACACAGTAACAGGAGTTTTTAATACAGATGAGATTAACACATCTACTTCATCTCTTTATAATTTTGGTTATAGTGGTAGTGGAGACTATTATGTAAATGCAATAGTAAATGGATTAAGTATAGATAATACTCCGGTATTGCATGCAGCTAATAGTTTAATTTCTGTTGGGATGTCTATTATAGGATCTGGTATACCTGACAATGCTTTAGTTAAAACTATAAGTGGTACTGCTTTAGCCATAAAAGACGGTACAGGAGCAGACTTAAATGCTACAATACCCGATGATACTCTTTTAAGATTTGGTAAAGAAATAATATCTAAAACATTTGTTGCTGATAGTGGTTTTGAGTTTAAATCTGCACCAACATTAAATGTTTTAGAAGAAGATGAAAGTACTTTTAGTGATTACACTAGCAGTAATGATTTTGTATCTACTACTTCTACAGTTTTAACAGATGTAAGTAATTCAATTACCGTACCACTTAGTGCTGATAACTCTTTAATAGCAGTGGGTATGGTTGTAAGTGGTAGTGGTATATCCTCCTATACAACAGTATCAGGTATAAGTAGTTCAACTTTAACTTTATCATCAACAGCTGTAATATCCGCAAACACTGTTTTATCTTTCTTTCCTGCATCAGTTACTTTAAAAGTTTATTATGTATTTAGCTCTAATAATCCTACAGAAGATAAAATACTATTAACAGCTAAAGCAGAAAAAACATTCTTAGATGTTGCTGATGAAATTACAGGCATGGAAATGTCAACAAAACCTATAGGTGCTAGAGGTGAAACTAAATTTATAAGAGTTTTTGGTAGAGCAGGATCTAAGTTTAAATTAAAAAGATTTACTACAGATACTGTTAATGGTGCAGTTAGTGGTGCTACTGGTATAACTTTAGACAATTCAAACGGTTCTATTTTGTCTGGAATGAGAATTGAGGGTGGTAGCACTCAACCGGGTCTTCAAGTAAATAGTACAACAGGATCTCCAACGGTAATTACAGCATCGGCTAACACAACAATAGCAGATAACACAGAGTTAACTTTTACAGATTTTTGGAATGGTAAAAAATTTAGTGCTTTTGAAACTTTTTCTGAGTCACTAATACAAACCATACCATCTACAGGTGTATATTCTATTCCGGTGGAGTATTCAGGAACTTCTGTTTTTAGAACATTTAATTATGAAGTTGAATCTCAAGAAAACACTGCTTTAGCTACAGACTTTAATGGTGCAAATCCCACATCTATTAATCAAACAACTGAAGTTACTTGGACAATATCTCCAGATGTAACTTTAAATTCTAAAGTCCTTGGAACTGTAAACGGAACGACTAGTAGTACAACAGATTTAGATATAGATACTCAATCTGGAGGTAATATTGTTGTAGGTGATGTAGTTACTGGTACAGGAATTTCAGGGGTAGTTACCGTAGCAGCAGTTGCAGATCAAGATAATTTAACCTTATCTACTGCTCAAAGTTTAACTAATAATGTTATTTTAACTTTTACTCATGCAAATCCTTTAGCTACAAGCGATCAAAGTATAACAGGAATATCTTTAAGTGAACCAAAAGAACTATCAAAATCTGGTTTAGTTAATTTTTCTTTTACAATAACTGCAAACGATGATAGCGGTAATACATTTTTATCTTCATCTAGAAATTTAACATTAGAAGATTTTGGTTACGCAACAGTGCAAAGAACTGTTGGAGTTATAGGTAATGGAAGTAATGCTAATGTTTTGTTTGATGAAAGTGTTCAACCTTTTTCAATACAAGCAGGTTCTAGTTCAAGTTTAGTTTCTGGAGGTTCTTTACCTTTAGAAACAACTATATCAGCAAAAAATGTTGGGGGTAATTTTGGTGTAACATTAAGTCACGCTACAGAAAATGCAATTTTATTAGCAGCAAACAATATAGCTTTAGATGATATTTTAACATTTTCAACACCTAATGGTTGGATAATTGAATATTCAAACATATCAGGAAATATTGCTACTGGATCTGAACCAAACACATACACTATAACTGGAGTTTTAGAGGTTATAAAATTTGGTACAGAAAGTTTAACTTCTAGTATAGGATTATCCAATCTTTTATCTGTAGGCGGTAGCGGTGCAGCGGCTCCTGCTTCTTCAAATGCTTCAGTACAATTATCGGGACTTTACGATGCTGGGAGTTCAAATTCTGGTGGTATTGTTAGAGTTAAAAAACCTGTTCAAATTGGATCTGGTAATGGAGGAGAGAATAATAATGTAATTTCAGGATCTGGAACTGTTTTATTTAGAGGAGACGGTAATACGGTTAATGGTGCAACATTATCTATCAGCTCAAGTGCAAGATTTGATGCTCAATCAATTAGTAATATTAAATTCTTTGATGATAATGACACTCAACTAACTGGATTTGATAGTCTACCCAGTATTGTAAACACAAAAGTTACTTTTGATTTTAGTGTAACATGTGATGGGGATGTGGTTTTAACAGATGTATTAAGAGTTACAATATTAGTTAGATTAAGTAATGTATTATAAATTATAAATATGGCAACTTCATTAATTTTAACATTTGCAAACCCAGTTAACAAATCTTTACAGATAGGTGATACAGTACATTATGCTGTAGTAACTAATAATGTAACTGGTGATCCTATAGAAGTTGGTAGCGTAACCGCTTTCACAAATACAACTGTAACATGTAGTATTGCATCCACTTCTGATGTACCTACAACAAGTAATTTCTTCTTTTTTAGTAAAGATAATAAAGCTAACTTATCTTCGCTAGTAGGTTATTTTGCTGAAGTAGAAATGAAAAATGAGTCTACAAGTGAAGTAGAACTGTATCAGGTTGGATCTGATATTGCTGAAAGCAGTAAATCGTAAGTAAAACGTGTAATAATTTAATTGAATGCAAGAAGAAAAATCTTTAACTATAATAGGGGATTTAAATCTAGAATCTTTAGCAGTACTTGAAAACAAAAAAGAGTTTAGAAAAAAAACTGATGAGTTATACGAAGAGGGTAAAGAGTTAGATATATGGTATGACCAAAAAACTTTAGAAGAAATAAACCCTGTAAAACATACTTTTATGGGTGGGTGTTATATTAGAGAATTGTTTATGCCTAAGAACCAATTAGTTATAACTAAAATACACAAGCAAGACAATCCATTTTTTATAATGAAAGGGCATTTTAGTATTTTAACTGAAGATGGAGTTTCACACATAAAAGCCCCATATCATGGGTTAACTAAAATTGGTACTAGAAGAATTATGTATGTGCATAAAGACACTGTATTTATAACAGTGCATAGTACAAGCGTTAATTCAGTTGAAGAAGTTGAAGAACAAATATTTGCAGAAGACTTTAATGATCCAATAATAACAGAGGATGATTTAAGTACATTAAAAAATAAAAAATAAAAAATTATGGCAGGAATAGCAACAGCAGGTTTAATTGTAGCAGGAGTAGGTGCTTTAGGAAAAATCATAGGTGGTAGCATAGGTAGTAGGAAAAGAAAAGATGAACAAAGAAAAGCTAAACTTGCTCAACAAAATGCAATAAAAAAATTTGGGAATCAACAATTTTCAAATTCTTTTGCAGGTATGGCTAGACCATCTGCAAGCTTACAAGATCCTACGGCAAACTTTCAGGATTTTACATCAGGAATGCAAAATCAATTTGTTGGTGCTCAAAACTTTGCATCTCAAATGCAAAACACTGCAGAAGATTTAACTGTAGATACTACTGCTGCTGAGTTTATGGCTCAACAACAACAACAAGGATTAGCTGATACTTTAGGTGGATTAAAAGGTGCAGCCGGTGGTGGTGGTGTTGCGGCTTTAGCACAAAGTATTTCAGGTCAACAGTCTCAAAATTTACAAGCAGCAAGAGCTTCAATAGCAACTCAAGAGCAAGCAAATAGACAACTATCTGCAGAGCAAGCTGGGCAAATACAACAAATGACTGCACAAGAGTCTTCTGCAAATCAACAAAGAAGAATGGAAGGAGCATCTAATATTCAGGAGCTACAAGCTAGATCAAGAACTGGTCAGCAAGAATTTGTTGCTGGGTTAGCACAACAAAGAGGGTTGCAAGGAGCACAAATGGATCTTAGGGCTGCTCAAATGGAAGGTCAAGGAGATCAGTTTTTGCAACAAATGAATTTTGACAAACAATCAACTTTACTTGCAGCAAATAATCAAAGGTTGGCAAGTGCTAATAACGCAAGGACACAAGCAACACAAAATATTATGGGTGGATTTGGTGATCTTATTGGTGCAGGTATGCAAGCCGGTGCAACTAAACTTGGTTAAAAAGTAATAATTTAAAAAAAATACAATGGGTGCAGATAAAGTATTAATAGATTCATTTAAAGAGTTATACGATTCACAGGGGGCTAACTATGCAGATGCATTGTCAAAGCCTATAGCTACAGCTGCTGCAAACATAGCGGTTAGAATGGAAAAACTACGTGAAGAAATAGATGAGCATGTAAGTCTTTACCCTCCAGAAGCAGATGTAACTGATGTACCGGTTGATTTTGTAAGTGATACTTTAAGACCTGCATTAAGTGCTGAGAGAGACTTGTATTCACAATACTCTGAACAATTTGTTAAAGCTAAATCTAGTGAAGACAAAAACAAAGCTAGATCTCTTATGGATCAATCACTAAATAAAGTAAACTCTTTAAACTCAGATATTAAAGCTTATAAGTCGTTTAAGTCTGAAGGTATTTTTGATGCTGATAATAATTTAATGTCAAAACAAGCTTTTTTAGGTAAGCAAGGTGAAAAAACTGAAGAAATTTTTGGTGTGTTTACGGGTAAAACATCCTTAACAATAGATGAAAAAACAAAAAGATTAGGATTCTTTTCGGAAAAAGAAAATAGATTTGTACCTGTAAATGAGTTTAGTAAATTTTTACCACCCCAAAAAGCAGAAGAGCAAGCAACAACGTTAAATCAAATACTTGAAGGTGCTTCAAAAGGTCAAGTTTTTAATAGTCCAGAAGCAATTGAAGTAGCTGTAAGGCAATTTGAAGCTTCACTTGGGAAAGGTAATAGAAAAGAAAATATAAAATCTATTGCTTTTGATGACTTACAAGTTCCCGGTTATAGTCTTATAGATCTTAATAATCCTGAATTTTCTAATTTATTAGATGAGTTAGATAGTGATAACGAAAACGACAGGATTAAAGCTGAAGAATCCTTGAAACAAACCATGATGGGTAATGTTAGAAATTTAATAACAGAAAGAACAAATATTTATTACGAAAATCAAACAGCGCAAGCACAACAAAAAGTAGATCTTCAAACTAAAGCACTAGGACAAAGACAAAAAAATCAACTTAAATTAAATAAACAATTTAATTTTAAAGCTGCTTATGATGATCCTATGTATGCTAGAAAATTTTTAATAACTGATAATCCTAATTATAAATTAAAAGGAACTGAGGAAGCTGGTATTGGAGAATCAATAGCGGACATAACTAAAGAAAAAGGTTTTAATGCAAACAGATCAAGAATGAGGGAACTTATTAAGTTAACTAATGAAGATTATGACATAACATTAAGCGAAGGTAAAGTTGTGGTTGGACCAAAAGTTCTTATTACTGAAGATGAAAAGGGTAAAGCTTTAAATGAACCTTATAACGAAGTTCAAGAAGAATTAAGTTTTAAAAGTTTAGAAGATTTTTCTGATTACATTCAAAGACAACTCAATCTAGTTTAAAAAAAATATTATGGATAAATATTTATTACCAGATGGTACTGAATTATCTCAAGAAGAACTTGAATCTAGAGCTAATGAACAAGGTGTTAGTTTATCTGAATTAATAAGTAGTTTAGGTGCTGTAAACTCAACTAGTTTTACACCAAATGATACTCAACAATTTTTTTTAGACAAAGGTGCTGCTTTAGTTAGTACTGTTGCTAATATTGGTAAAGGTATACCTGATTTTGCAGAAGCAATTGTTGATGCAGGAGTCCAAACTTATATGGATATTTCTGACCAATTTACAGATATAGACTATACCCAAGATCAAAGAGATAGGGCTTCAAGAGTAATTGAACAAAGCATGAGGTTTGATGAAGACTTTGAACAACTTGCAAATCTAGCAGATTCTTATCGTACAAAATACGATAAAGACATGCTTGATAGTTTTAAAGAAGGAGATTACGCTGCTGGAGCAGACCAATTAATAAGTGGAGTAATATCAGCAATACCTTCTTTGCTTGTATCTGCAGCACCCGGAGGGTTAATAGCTTTAGGTATGTCTGAAGCTGGTGCTAGTTATGAAGAGTTAAGTAATGAATCTCCAGAAAAAAGAGGTTCAATTATGTTAGCAAACTCAATTCTTCAAGGTGTTGTAGAAGCTAAAAGCGAACAGTTTATGCTGGGTGCTGCAGGTAAAATTTCTAAGTTTGTTGGCAAAACAAATGCTGTTAAAGGAATTGTATCTAAAGTTGCTCTTAATGCTTTTGGTGAAGCTTTTACAGAAACAGCTGCTCAAGAAATTAATTACGGATTAGATTCTTTTATAGGTGATAATAGATTTACAGATGCAGAAGGAAATATTGATGTATCTAATATATTAAAAAGAACTATTGAAACTGGTCTTATAAGTGGTATTGTTGGAGGGGGTAAAGGAGCTATAGATCAAGTGTCTTCATCTAGAAGAAAAAAATTATATAATGAAGTATTAACTCCATTTAAAGTACATGAGAGAAATAATAAAATTTCTGAAGAAATTATAAAAAAACGATCAATTAACACATCTTTAAAAAATCCAGAAGTATCTAATGAAATAGAATTGCTAGAGAGTCAATTAAGAAAAAATAAAAAAATAGCAGATGATGTTTTAAGTACGTATAGCAATTCAGAAAAAATTGAAAACATTAAACTTACAGGAGAAATAACTGAACTTTTAGCTCAGAAAAAAAATAATGTTTTAGATCAACCAGCTATTGAAGAACTAGATGCTTTAATTGTTAAAAAAGTAACTAAAAGAGAAGCTTTTTTTCAATCTAAGTTAGATGATTTAACAGAAAAACAAGTAGAAAAAACTTTAGTTTTTGCTGAAGATTTTAAATTTAAACTTGGGGATGAATTAAATACAAAACTAGAAGTCATAGATGAAGAAACAGCTCAAGAAAATCAAAAAAAGTTTGAAGAATCTGTAAATTCTTTAAAAATATCTGAAGATAAGAAGAAAGAAGCTATAGATAATTTTAACAAAATAGGTGGTTTTGCTTCAGGAAATACAATAGTAATAAACAAGTCGGTTGCAGAAAACTTAGGTCAGATTAATGTAGGTGCACATGAAGTTTTACATAATATTTTTGATAGTGTTGTAAAAACTAAAAGTAAAAAAGAAGAAATTATAAATGGGTTTAAAGAACGTTTTGGACAAAAAAACACAAAAATAGTAGACGCTGAAATAAAAAATAATTATTTAAAGGAAGGTCAAAGTTTTGAAGAGTTTAAAAAAACAGAACAATATTTTGATGAATTTTTACCAATCACATCTGATTTACTTACTGATGAAGTTATAAAATTTGAAGAGCCACCATTTGAAAGATTGAAGGGATTTATTGAAGGTGTGTTTAGACCTTTTGGGTATAAAAAATTAAATTTTAAAAACCCTAAAGGAGTTTATGATTTTATGAAGTCTTATCAAAAAAGTGTAATAAAAGGTAAAACCACTAAAGAAATACAAGATTTTGTTAAAAGAGAAAAAATTACAGAATCTGACATAGACAAAATTAATTTTTCTAAAGATATTGAAAGTAAAATAGATGACTTTATAGGTAAAAGAGATTCTAAAGGAGACTATGTAGGAGTTACAAAAGAACAATATGACTCGGTTATTAATCGAAACAACGCAGTTGTGTCTAAATTTTATTCTGAAATTACATCTTTAATAAAAAAATCTATTCCAGATAAATACAGAAGATTACCTAATTTTTCAGAAGAAGATTATATTCAAGATACATTAATTGGTCCAGAAAAAAAAGGTAAGGTTGGGGAGGAAGATAAAATCTCTGGTCTTATGAGTCATATTAATAATTTTAATCCTGAAAGAAAACTTGAAGGGAGAACTGGATTGTCTGGTTGGATAAAATCACAAATATCAAATAAAGGTAAGACTGCTTTAAAGTCAGAAAAAGTAACTTCAAAAACTTTTAATCAACCAATAGGTGAGGATTTTGATATTGCAGATGATGCTTCTGAAGTAGGATCAGATATAGACATAGTAAAAAAAGAATCTCCGACAAAGAAAGGAGTTTTATTAAGGGAATCATTAGGCATTGAAGAAGGAACAGGTTTATATGAAAAAATACTTGATTCTGTTACGGAAGATTTTCAAAATAATTTTCTTAATTATTTTAATCAAAAAACAAATGTAATAAACCCTCAAGTTTGGGAAAAGTTAAGGAATAAGTTTAAAAAAGAATTTACTTTAGACATAAGAAGTAATATATTTAAAGGAGAAAAACCGGGCTCAAAAAAAGGTAGACAAAATCTTATTAATTTTCTTAAGTCTAAAGAAAATATAAAAATTATTTTTGAAAAATTAGATGTAAAAGAGTTGGTTGCTTTAGAAAGTAAAGTTTCTGAAGAAAATAGAATATTTACAGACAAAATAAAAAAGAATTTATCACCTAAAAAAACTCAAAAACTAAGAGATGAAGGTGTTTTAAGAGCAAAAACAGATACTCAATCACCTGATCTTTTTGCAAAAAAACAAACACCCCCCACACCATCTCAGGTATTAGGTTTTTTTACGAGTAAAGATGTAAATAAAAAAACTAGATCAGACAGGTTTAATATTTCTTTAGTTGAATCTTTAAGTAGTGCATTAGCTCTTGATGCTTATACTAAGGTTTTAACTAGTTCTAATTTGTCAAAATTTTCTGGTGAAGAAAAATACAATGCGGCTGTCACTCAAATTTTTAATGAAATAAAAAGAGATAGTAATACAATTAACTTTAAACAGTCAGGTCAAAAAACTTTTACTATTGGAATTGATGGTCTTAAAAATATTAATTTAAATAAATTCAGAAAAGAATTTGATAAAATAGGTAATGCAGTAAAAAATATAGATCCCACTAATAAAGATCAAACTCAATCTGCAATAGATAAAATAAATTCTTTTCAAGTTTCTCAAGTAGTAAAAGACATAGCTATTAAATTTTATGAAAATAAATTTTTAAGAGAAAAGTTTAATTGGGGGGGACCTTTAGAAGAGGTTAGACTTGTTAAAGTAATAAACGGTCAAAATAATAATTTTATAAAAGCAAAAGAACACAACGCATTTTTTAATAAAAATGAACCTGATATTGTGTTAGTTGTAAAGTCTAAAGAAACTAAAGAAGAAAAGGAAATTAATTTAGAAGCAAAACAAGGATTAACTTCATTACTTGGAAGTGAAGGTATACAGTCAGAATACAATTACAAAACAAATAAATGGAGTACCAAACTTGAATTAAATAATGAAAACAATACTTTTTTAGAAAAATCTTTAAATGAAGAAAGTTCTGAAATTGAAATAATTGTAGATCAGTTTTATGATTTTGCTGAAGATTTTATTTCAAAAGATGAATCATTAAAAGAAAAATATAAAGAAGAATTTGGAATAGAAATTAATCTTAGTAAACCTGCTAGTAAAAAAACTAGAATAAAAAGATCTATACCTATGAAGGTTCCTCAAGAAGTTATTGAAGCTTTTGACAACTTAATACCACCCAGAAAAACTAGTATAAAAAATGCAAAATATACAGATATTAATGGTGATAAAAAAACTATATCAAGGTTAACTAAAACTGAGAATAATATAGGTTTAGATAAAATTACATCTCACTATACTAGTAATAAAGGTGACAAATTATCATCTCACATAATTACATTTTCAGGGGTGGGATTTTCTATAGGATTAGATAATAGTTTAAATTTAAAGAATTTATCTGAAGTTACATATAAGCATAAAGGTGTAGATAAATATATAGAATTAAATAGAAGATTAAAAAGAGATAAAAGTGAACCAACAAAGTCTGGATTTGTTACTGTAAGACTAAGATCTATAAATGAATTTGATGGAATAACTAAACAATCTAAAAACGCAGAGCAAATACTAAAAAAAGGAACTGATTTTAGTGATGTAAAAGCTATAGAAGAAAAAATTAATTTTAAAACTTCTAAAGAAAATATAGATCCATTTAAAAACTTAAGTGATCAGTTTAATATTATTCTACAAGAAAACAAACAGGTTGACGCTACAAAAATATATACAGCAAGATCTGCTGCAAGAGAGGGTGCAAAAAAGGGTAAATACAAGTTTTTTGTACCACCATCAGCTGATAATTTTATGGGTCTTATGTATTCTTTTTTAGGTAAAGGTGAGGTTGGTGATAAACAAAAAGACTTCTTTGAATCTAAATTAAATGGACCTTATAAAAGAGGTGTTGCAGCTATAGACTCTGCAAAACAAAAAATATCAAATGAATACAAGTCTATAAAAAAGAAAAATTTTGGATTTGTAGATCAATTAAAGCTTGATTCAAAATTAAACAAACAAGTACCTAAAACTACATTTAATTATGATTCTGCTTTAAGAGTTTACATGTGGAATAAAGCCGGAGTTAGTAATTCTGATCTTGATTTAACTCAAAAAGAAGTTGATGCTTTAGTGGAAGCTGTTAAGGGTGATCCTAAACTATTGTCTTTTGCTAATGATTTAAGTAAAATGTCTAGTTTAGAAGGAAAATATCCTAATCCAGAAGAATTTTGGGATGCAGGAAATATTAGTAGTGATATAAATTATTTTATTGACAATAACAGGGGAGAATACTTAAAGGAATTTATAGAAAATTCTGATCAAATTTTTTCAAAAGAAAATTTAAACAAAACAGAAGCTACGTATGGTTCAAAATTTAGAGAAGCTTTAGATGGATCTTTAGAGAGTATGAAAAGTGGTAGGCTTAGAAAGCCACTAAAAAAAGGTAGTTTAGAACAAAACTGGCTTGATTGGCTTAATAACTCTACAGCTACTATAATGTTTTTTAATGTTAGGTCTGCAGTTTTACAAACCATTTCTTCTGTTAATTATTTAAACTGGAATGATAACAATCCTCTGCAGGCTGCTCGTGCTTTTGCAAATCCAAAACAATTTTGGTCTGATTTTTATACAATTTTTACTTCTGACAAACTTGAACAAAGAAGATCAGGTACAAAAATAAATATTTCCGAATCAGAGATTAGTAATGCTGTTAGTGGTCAACAGGGAGTCAATACAACTAAATCTGTTATACAGGCTTTATTAAGAAAAGGATTTGTTTTCACTCAAATTGCCGATAGTCTTGCTATAGCTTTTGGAGGTGCTTCTATGTATAGGAATAGAATCAATACATACATAAAGCAAGGCTTGTCAAAAGAAGCTGCAGAACAAAAATCTTTTGAAGATTTTGATAAAATAACTGAAGAAACACAACAATCATCAGATCCTTCTGAAATATCTGCACAACAAAGAAGTCACGTAGGTAGACTAATACTTGCTTTTGCAAATACACCAATGCAGTATGCTAGATTAACAAAAAAAGCATTTTTAGATTTAAAAAATAGAAGAGGAGATGATAAAACAAATCTTTCTAAATTATTTTATTATGTTGCAGTTCAAAACATAATTTTTTCTGGTCTTCAAACTGCTTTATTTGCTACTTTAGGGTTTGGTGGTAATGATGAAGATGATGAAAAACAACAAGAACTTTTAGGTAGACAAGTTAATTATGCAGTTAATGGAATAGCAGATTCAATATTAAGGGGTAGTGGTTATGTTGGTGCTATTGCCGCTGCTTTAAAAAATGCAGCTATTGAAATCTATAAACAAAATAATAACGACTCTATTTTTAGCAAAGATTTTGCTAAAATTGAAAATGATTTACTTTCAGTATCTCCTCCTTTGGGATCTAAGTTTGGTAAATTATATAGTGCTTCTAAACAAAGTTTATTTGAAAAAGATGTTATAGAAGCTAAAGGATTTGATTATGATAGCCCTATTTATCAAGTAAGAGCAAAACAAATTTCAGCCGGTATAAACATACCTTTGGACAGGGCTTATCAAACAATTAAAAACCTTTCAGATGCTACTAATCAAGATTACGAAACTTGGCAACGAGTTTTGTTAGGTTTAGGATGGAGTAGTTGGGATTTAGGTCTTGAAAATCAAGAGCATGAGTTAATAAAAACAGATGCAAAAGATGCTAGAAGAAAAGAAGGTTATAGAAAATCCACTAAAACCAGAAAAAAGAATCAAAAAAAGATGCAAGATGCTAAAAACAAGAAACCTAGGGGTGTAATAAAAACAAAAGGGTCTTTAAAGTCAACAAAAACAAGAGTTATAAAAACAAAATAATTAAAAAATTACAAAAATAAGTAATACTAAAGATATAAAAGAAGATAAAATATGGCAACAGAATTAGGAAGTAGTACAAACATGGGGGTTGATGTAGATGGAGATGGTAAACCTGATTTTCACTTAACATTAAAATCTATTGGGTTAATTATAGCTGCAATATTTACATTAGGTGGTATGTATTTTAAGTTGCAAAATGACATAGAAGAAGCAAAGTTACTTCCACCGGCTGCTATAGATAGAACAGAGTATGATTTAAATCATGCTTGGATGTTAGATCATGTCAAAGATTTAGAACAAGATGTTAAGGATCTTAGAACCCACGTAGATGAGTTAACTGAGAAGTTATACAAAAAGAAAGATAGATGAAACTAGAATTAAAAAGATTCAGTAGTCAAAGTGATACAACATTAGGGTTGTTATTTGTTGATGGAGAGTTTGAATGCTTTACGCTGGAAGATGAATACAGAGAAGAAAAAGTAAAAGGTGAAACTAGAATACCTGCTGGAACTTACAAGATAGAAAAACGTGAGGTACTTAGTGGGTTAACTAAAAAATATAGAAGTAAATATCCTTGGTTTGATTATCACTTTATGCTTCAGGATGTCCCTGATTTTCAGTACGTTTACATTCATATAGGGAATGATGATGATCACACAGATGGATGCTTACTCGTATCAGATTCTGTTAAGTCTAATAGATTTGATGAGAACAATAACTTAAGTAGTTCGGGACCAGCATTCAAAAGGCTTTATCAGAAGATGAGTGAAGTTGATATTATAAATATTAGTGTAACCGATTGTTGTACAGAATGTAATTGCACATGTCAGTAGATAAATCAAAAATGAAATGTAACTCACCCACATCTTCTTCTAGAAAAGAAAAGAAGATGATGGTAAAGGCTTGTAGTGATGGTAAAGAAAAACTTATTCACTTTGGAGCTACCGGATACGGTCATAATTACTCAGATGCAGCTAGAATATCATTTAGAGCTAGACACAAGTGTTCTGAAAGAAAAAATAAACTAACGGCTAGTTATTGGGCGTGTAGAAAATTATGGGGAGGTAAAGGCAAATCTAAAAAGTCTAGTCCAAAATCAAGACAAGGTAAATATTAATATTATGAAAGGAGTATCACATTACAAAAAAGATGGTAAGATATATAAAGGTCTTACACACAAAACCAATAAAAAATTAATGACCGGTAAATCACATACAAATAGTAGTGTGGA
>TARA_R110002073_G_scaffold19509_4_pt1 | contig 25047 bp, 27 predicted proteins | sample TARA_R110002073 | Tara Oceans TARA_R110002073 (sample SAMEA4397174) | marine metagenome | biome: Polar Biome; feature: [DCM] deep chlorophyll maximum layer (ENVO:01000326); material: water (ENVO:00002006), including particulate matter (ENVO:01000060) such as... | depth 40 m | reverse complement strand
GGGGGAGTTTTCGAAGAGGCGCTTGACCTCGGAATGGCTGCCGAGACGACCGGAGGCAAAGCCGTCGAAGGCCTCACGCACGACATTCGCAAGCGTCGGATGCGGCATAAGCACCTTGCCACGCCCCCTTACGGTCTCGTACCGATAGCCGACAGGGGCGGCATGCACCCAATAGCCGGACTGCATCCGTGCTTTCATCTTCTGCGAGACCTGGCGCCCGTTTTGCTTGCGCTCCAGCGCACCTTGGGCGGCCATGATGGTCTCGATAAACTCGCCTTCAGGCGACTCGTCAAAGGCGAAGTTCAGGCACTCTATGCGTGCACCGCGCGAGCGGAATGCGTCGCGCAGGTCAAGATGAAAGCGCGTATCGCGGGCGAAGCGCTTGAGGTCGTCGAAGATGACGACGTAATTCCTGTCAGGCATTGCGTCGAGATAGCTGAGAAGCGCCACCATGCCGGGGCGCTTCATGAAGTCGCCGCCACCGGTGATCGTGTCGGGGAAGACCGCCTCGACCTGATAGCCCTTGGACCTGGCATAGTCGCGGCACCTGGATTCTTGTGAATCGAGCCCGTGCCCCTCTTTCTCTTGTGATTTTGAGGAGACCCGGCAGTAAATCATGGCTTTCATCGGTGTTGTCATTGTGCAGACCTTTCCCGCGCCGCGCAGGAATGCGCCTTTGCTGCCGCGTTGAATTCAGAGGTGGAACGATCTTCAGAGGATAGCACAGGTGACGAATCCGAGGCGATGAACTTGGCGATTTCCGCCTGTTGTTCACAGGAATTTTCCATCACCAGTTGCAGCGGATGAATGCCAAAGCCGAGATCGACGAAGTTGACGACAAGCGACCAGAGGACCTCGATGAATTCGCGCTTCTGGTCGTCGGTCAGATCGGATGCTTCCAGATGCTCGCCGAAGGCCTCCCAGTCGAGGGAAAGAGCGGGCGGCCCTGTGGTCTTTGACCTCGTTTCCCCTATCGTGTTGCGCGTGCTATCCTCAATCATCCTTGTCTCCGTTTCTTGTCTATCTCCGTTCTGCCGTTCGCACCTTGCGAACATAAGCAGAACAGGATAGGCAAATATTCCTAAAAATGCAAGGAAAGTTTGTATTTCCATAGTGTTAGGTGGAGCCTGCTACCCCCGCTTACGGGCACGGGTCTTTGCAGGAGCGGCGGCGCCATCTTGCTTTGCGGCTTCCAGGCTTTGCCGCGCAGCCTCACGCGCAGGCTCGTGATAGGTCTTTTCCAAGGCCTTGCCGGTCTCATAGAGATCGCGGCCTTCGATTTCCTGAAAGACGGACTTCATCAAGGATTTCGCACCGGTTTCGGTGATGTCGAGCTTTTCCGCCAACGCGCAACCTGCCTTGTCAAAAGCCAGGTAAAAGGGCATCGTTTGCCCTTCGCGGATCATCGGTTCGATCGTGCGGGCGGCGGTAAGGGCATCCTCGCGGGCTGTGAGGCCCAGACCGGCTTCATTCCCCAACAGACGCTCCCGCATCTGGTTCGGCGCCTCGCCGTAAGTGACTTTGAACTGGTCGCGGATGATGGTCTCGGCTTTCATCTGGTCAAACTTCTCCGTGCCGGCGAAGGCGGAGGAGTAAGCGTTGAGCTTTTTCGGAAAGCTACCCGTCTTGCGGATAGCCCGGTGCTGGATCGCCGCCAGCGCTTTGCTCTCAAAACTCTGACTATCGGTAAGGCCTTCAACCGTGGAGACGTTGCGGGCATCGACCTTTGTGATCTGTTGGCTGTCAGTCATGGGACTTCCTTTCCACGGCAGGGTTGCGGGTATCCGGGCGGCGATCAGCGGGATGTTCCGCTTTCGTGACGGCAGCCCGGTCATCGGCGATCAGGCAGCGAATGCGCCCCGCCAGGTTGGGTGTGCAGGAAACGACAAACGCGGTTTCCACATCTCGGGTCTCGCTCGCAATCACCGCCTGGACGACATCGCTTCGCGTGAAGACGAAGGCCGAAAACCAGACGGCAGCAGCGCCGGTCAGGAGAATGTCGAACAAACGATTGGTCAGGGTTTCGAACATATCCAGGTTCTCCTTATCGATCCCGTGTCGGCATGCGCCGGTCTTCGCCGGTACGACGGTCGGTGGCGCGGGCAAAAGTGTCGCGAGCCACGCCGCGAATGTTCTCGCGGGCGTGAATGTCGTCCTTGAGGGCGCGATAGGCGTCGGCTTCGTCGGTCTTGATCCGAAGAAGCGTTGACTGGTGGTCGTTGAAGACGTTGGTGACGGCTTGCCGCTCTATGGCGGTCTTGTCGAACTTGTCGGAACCAAAGGGGGCAGGATGCTCCAGAGTGAACGATCCGGCCTTGTCGATGAGTGCCTTGCGGGCAACAGCCAAGCGCGCCGGGCGATCACGCTCGAATCCGTCCACTTCGTCCTTGGTGCGTTTGCGCGCGTCCTGGTCGATGAGCTTGTAGCGGTCCCAATCTTGCTGAGACCGTAATTCCGGGATGATACTCTCTCTGGTGGCATCGCGGAACATTGCGACCATGCCAAGTTCAATTTCCGAAGGCATCCTGTGGACTCCTTTCTCAGCAAAATTGCATTGCAAAACAACGATGTGCTATTTTGGTGTCATGGTTGTTTTTCAAGATATCGAAGAGGTCGAAGAGTGGCTTGACCCGATGGAATACGTTGCCCTGTGGGACGCGGTTGCGCCCTATCGCATCTTCAGCATTGCAGATCGGGACCATTGTGATGGGCTGATTGCGGGCGGAAAGGTTCGAGCCGACACAATCCTTGACGGGATCAAGGCCATGGCGCGGTCAGGATTGATTGATCGATTTGGGCTGCAGCACCGCCGCTATGAGACCCACGCCAGCCAAGGCGCGAGGTCTCTTCACTGATCCCCTTACTGGTGGAAAAACCGCACCCAGTCGCACCGACCCTCTGACGCCTGCACCGTGACTTCATGCCAGCGCCACCCAGCATAGGTGCAAGACGTGTAGTGCCGCGCGGCGAACGGATTATGCGGATCGCCATTGGGGACAAACCGATAGCTCCAGATCATATGCGGGGTGCCGAAGGCCAGCAGTGTGGCGTAACCCGCGATCGGCAGGGCCAGCCACAAGAAGAGGGCAATACTTCTCATGCCTTCTCTCCTTGCAATGTGGTGAAGGTGATCCAGGGATCGGCGGGCAGTGTACCTCCCTCAGCCCGGTTTTCGCCGACCTTGTGGCAGAGGGGGTCGATATTCTGCATCCCAACTTTGCGCGCAAGAAGGAACCCAATGCCCTTCACAAAGATAAGTTGAAGGTTGCGCGACATCGCCAGAAGCTCTGCTACCGACATTTGCCGCTGCCGGATCAGGCTGATATTGGTATTTAGCTTCAGATCGTCATTGCTGCCAAGCGAAGTGGACAGGGCATGTTCTTCTCCCATCATCTCGCTGACCATCTGCGATTCTTTCAGTGAACTGAACCCATACCAAATTTGCACAATGGCATTCTCAGTGATGGTTTCCGCTTCTTTCACGCCGAATTTGCGCTCAATCTCCGAGCGGCTCTGGGCAATCATATGCACTTCTGCCCCGAACGCCCGCAATGTAGTCAGCATCTCAACCAAAGATTGCAGTGGGCAGTTGGTAAACTCGTCGGCAATGATCCTTAAAAATCCGGCACCCTGATACAGAGATTCAGCAAACGCCATCATGTGGAAGGCATAGTAGGCTCCGAGACGGTTCATATAGGCCTGCGGCCCAACGAGGAAAATAATGTAACCTTCGCGGATCAGTTGTTCATGGGAGATCGTCGCCCTTTTTCCCGCCTCATGCAGGCGGGTTCCAGGCGCAAAGATTTTGAGGGCGCGTTGCGATTCCTCAACGTGTTGCGGCCAATGCTCGTGCTTGGACATCGCCACAATGCTGCGTGCCAACCCTTGCAGGTATGGGTCGCCTTCTTCCGCCTCGATGGCGGCAAATTGCAAAAGCATCGCTTGATTGCTCAGCAACAGGCTGACCCCGCCGGGGATCACCAAGTGCAAATTCCGCTTTGCATATAAGAGGATACAGAATTCGATTAAGTTTCTGGGCCAAGCACGGAAATAGATATTCTTGGCATCCCCATCCGGCGGTTCCTTCACTGCCGCATAGGTGATGTTTTCTGTGGTGTAGATCATATCGCGTGGATCGCGCCGAAAGGTCGAGACCGCTGCGCCGAACGGATTTAGGGAAATCCGGTAAGCCTCCAGATCAGTCCAGACGCCCATGTCATCAATGATGGCCACCTTGCGACCCATCCGCGCCAACATTTTCGCCGCCTGGATCGCCATCTCGCCGTTTTTGGAATCCAGGCACAGTACAGCCTTGTTGGGCTCAGAGACCGCGAAGGAATAGAGCCACGGCATAGCCCCGCATGTAGTTTTTCCGGCTCCGTTTGCGGCAAGCAGTAGGCTATGACCTTTGGGCGCCCAGATCGGTTCGTTGGTGTCGAGCGTGAACCCGAGCAGACGCTGGCCTTGCGGATCGACGGGTTTGGCTTTGGCGTAGGGGCGCGGCTTATTCCGAGCCGACATGTTCATCCATCCAAAAGGAAAGCTCATCGGATCATACCTCCATCTTTGAAGTCATCGCGGACCGGTTGACGATCCGCGCGCGGCTCTGTCCCCTGATTTTTCAGCTTGTTCCATCGGCGCTGACCGCCAATGAGGGTGCACGTTTTGTAGAGCGCGCCGCTCAGCAGGCTTGCGCCGCCCGCACCGCTCAACGCCGCCGCCAGCCAGAAACCCCAGTATTGAGGAGAGGCCATTTCCCAACACAGCCAGCCATAGCCGAGGATGAGACATCCGCCGGCCGCGCGCAGATTTACCTGCAGGACGCCATGCCAGGTGATCTGTTGATCGCTCGGCGTGCTCATGACGCGCCCCGCGACTTGGTCCGCCCGATGGCATCGGCGATTTCCCGACGTCTGCGGTTCAAATCGGGATAGGTGCCATAGACTGCATCCGCCATCGGAGACCCACGCAAGTCGCGGCTGACTAACCGCAACTGGCCGATGGACATGCCTGCGGCGACGGATGCGACCGTGATGCAGGACAGCGCAAGCAACTCTCCGGGCCAAAGGATATCCCTGAAGCCCAGAGCGAATGTTGTACTTAATCCACCGACCACCAGTCCGGTGGAGAAAAAGGGGCGGTGGGTCGAAATAGCGGAGATGCCCGCCAAGACATAGCTTCCCCTATGGGTTTCCAGCGTCTTGCCGATTTCGAGTTTGCCGAAGATCATGGCTCAGCCCTCACGCTGACAGGCAGGAGAATGCAGCGCGCGGGTCAGCGCCACGGTGCGGTTTTCCACCGAAGGAGGGGTAATCAGCCGACCACTTGCCGCGTACAGCGCGAGGCTAAGCCTCTGGTCTTCCATATAAACCTGTTCGGCGCAGGTGCAGGTATCGGATGTTCCCGACGCTGCCCGACGAATACGTGCATCTTCAGCCTCGCGCAGACGGCGTTCGGCTTCGCGCGCGACGGTATTCGGGTCCGGGATCATCCTGCAGATATCGGACAGCTCCGGGAAGGCGCTGCACAGCATGCCGCCGATATTCGGAACTTGGGGGAGAACCCGTTCCGGGCGGCGCGTGGCTTCAATGTTCGCTTGAAGTCCTTCCGCGCAAAGGCTTTGCCAGTTCGACATGGCAATCTCACGCCTGGCGATTTCTGGTCCGGTGAAGACAATGGAAATGGCGGCATAACCAGCCGCCGCGATTAGGAGGAACGGGCTGATCGGCAGAGTTGAGGCATCAATGGGCATTAGTCTTCCCCTAACAGCCTGGTTTCATCGAATCGGCAATGGGATCGGGCGATGAGGCTCAGCGCATTGATGCTGAGACCAGCGCCCGCCAGCGCGCTTTCATCCAAAGATGAAAGGGCGGCATAGACCGGCTGGTCATCGGCGGATTGCGTCGCCAGATCGATCTGCTGGCTGACCGCGCCCTGCGGGATGCTGACGTAGCACCACTGACGGGATGGCGCGCCATCGACCACATCGCGGGCAGTGGCAAAGCGAATGCCGGTCTGAACGACCAGCCCCGTGCCTGCGATGGGCATGGTGCGAAAGAAGGTGAAATCGCTCGCCTGTTCCAACGCGGCGGTGAAGCTATCGACAACCTCGCAGGTATCGGACACGCGGCCCGGCGGGCACCAGTGATCCGCCTGCCATTCGCCGAAGAGAGCGAGCCGCATGTGCTCATATCGGTCACGGACAGCGTAGAGATCGGCGTCCCACAACAGGATTCCTAAAATGACGGCGAACCCAGCCAGGCCAAGACCCGCCAAGGCGACCCCCCGCAAGATGCGGGAGGTCAGGGAAAGGGTCGGACGGTCGGTCATGACGACACCCCGTCGTCGTCTGAATCGTTTCGGTCCGACCGATTGATCAACCCCTCGAAGGGGTCTTTGCGCGAGGCGATGCTTGGTGCTCTTTCGAGGATTTCGATCTCGCGGACGCGCTGCATATAGGTCATCAGATAGAGCGAGAGTGGCAGAATCAGCTCGCCGACAATCACGATGGCGGCGATCGCGATATAGGCTGGCAGGAATTGAAGGACCTCAATCATGCCCGGACGATCCGGGAAAGCAGGGGCAACAAGTGCCGTGTCCGGCAACCTGTCCAATTGTTCTGCCAGCGCGTCGCCATGACCGCGCAGGTAGCCGCTCAAGACCCGCGAACCCGCAGGATCTCCCGGAAGAGACGCGCCCTCACGCAGGCTGCGCGCGAAGCTCTGCACCAAGGCCATCGGCATCGCCTCAGTCAACGCGGATGCCACTTGACGAACTTCGGCGTGCAACGCCTGCAACGCGGCGCGACGCTCCGACACCGCCCGCCCACCATCGGCGAGGACTTCGTGGTATGCGGCATTCAGGCGATTGAGCTCCTCCAGCTGGCGGTCACGCTCTTGCTCCCCCGCCTGCAATGCTTGCGCGACGGAGAAGGCCTGCGCCGAGGCTGAGCCCAAGGCTCGGCTCATCGGGCCGCGCCCGCCCGCGCCATTTTGAGACAGGCAACTGGAGGAAACCTCGCAGGATTCGGTCTGACCGATCCCGTCCGCAATGCCGTTCACCGTCGGTCCGATCCTTTCCGCGACCAGAGCCGCGTCGTTGACCGAGCCGATGAACGCGGTCATTTCCTGACCCGCGACCTGATAGGTTTTGATTTCGACCGAATGAAAGACGATGCCTGTGAAAGACCCCAAGGCCGTTCCCGACCCCGTCAGGAGAATAGCCGTGACCGCAACGACGCCTGCCATACGAAACCCGAGCGCATGTAGCGGAGCCAGTCGATCGACAGCAAAGCGGTTTACGCCATAGGCTGCGCCGGCGGCTGCGAAGCCGACCAGCAAATATTTGAGACTGGCCGCAGGACCAGATTCCTCGCCCATGGCAAAGAGCGCCATCGGCACCAGAACGAGGCTCGTGATGAAAATCGCCAGCAGTGCCAGATCGGCGAGCGACATGCCCGGACCGGGTTCATGCCTGATATTCTGCTTGCCTTGATCGTTCCCGTTGGGACGGTTTGACTTGGTGCTCATGACGAGCCTCCTTTCAGAGAGATGTCGTGGGATGTGTCTGTCGCGGAACAGCCCGCAGAGACGGCGCCAGGCGGGCTGATCGCAGGCCGATTACGGCTGGTTCGCGGGATGGATCGAACACGCACCCTCAGCGCGGCAGTGGCGGATTTCGCGCGCGTAGTGCAGCAGCAATATCCGCATCAGAAGCGCCGGCGTCGCCTTCATCTGATTGCGAAACGGGCGGTCAACGCGCTCCAGCAGGCGGCGCATGCCGCGCCCCCAATCCGCTCCGAGCGCCCATTCGATGACGTCGAGACCGTTCTTGAACTCACCGTTCAGATCAATCGGCTTGCCCTGTAGGTCGTACAACGTGCCTTCGCTGTGGCTCAGCAACTCGCTGATCGCCAGATAGACTGTCTGCGGTACAGATAGGTTCGGGGCGACCAGGTCTTTGGCAAGCTGCGCAAGGAACACAGAGGATGTCAGTTCCCACGTACGCGGGGGGTGATGGTCGCAAGTGCAGACCGAGTGGGTCTGCCGAGTATCGATTTCCATGATTCCTTCTCCGCATGGATACGAAGGGCCCTTCTGGTTCAGCGCTTCGCCGTCACGCCGCGCTCATCAGCCGATTGGTCTGACAAGGGCAGTCTGCAGGGTCACGACGTTCCATTCGACCAGACCCGTCTGGAAGGATTCTGGAAGCGACGAATTCGGAACCACTTGAAAAAATGACGAATAATAGGTCACACAAATTGACCTATGAGGCGAATTCTGGTATTCTGGGTGCCAGTGAACGACGATATCGAAACGACTTTTGAAGTGAAAATCATTCGCAATGCCGCTACCGGAATTGTTAAGGCAGAGCATTGGTCGCTGGACGGAAAGGGCGAGTCCCCACCAGGCGATCGCCCGTCAACAACTTTCTATGACGACCAGGGGCGTCCCAAAATGCTCATCTGGAAAAAAAACGGGCTCGAACATCGCGAAAACGGTCCTGCCCATGTCGTCCTAGATCCCGTCACAGGGGTTCATGTTCAAGAACACTATGTTGAGAATGGTCGATGCCATCGGGATGGGCGACTTCCTGCCCAGATCTACCGCGATGCAACGACGGGCGAAGTGACAAAGCTGAGATACTGGGTGGATGGCAAGGAAAAGTTCTGGCGGAAATTCCCCACAACCCCTAGCCTCTAGTTCACACAACCTTTGGCTAGAGCCGACATACAGCACCCGCAGTCTAGGTCTTGAAACACAAAGCAAACATAAGTTTTATCGAGTTTCGAGATCTGGCTATCCGCCAAATGTCGGGTAGCGCCTGCGACGTTCGTCGAGCGATAGGGAGAGCGGTACGCCTGATTCCGAGGATTCCAGGAACGAATGCAAGAATTCAGGACTTCGAGTTGGCTGAGTGGCTTCACGATGTCGAGATTTCTGAAGATCCCAACGACTATGGCTGGTCTGGGGCAAAGACTACAGCAGCAGGCTTCTCAAACTTCGTATCGAAGCTTCAGGAACGCGGTTCAGGAAGCAAGGAGTTTGCAGCGGCACTTTACTATCGTCTTCACTACCATGTTGAGAAACTAGATTACGCGAACGAGGTTGACCGTAAGGCATTTAACGGACAGACTTTCGAAGAATTCAACGGCGGAGTGCCGGCTTTCTCTGCTGTGCCTGAGCTTGGACAGGGGCTAATCCAGCCCTCACTTCTACCGCTATCGCGGCTAATCAACCGTGATGCGAACATGACGAATGGGGAAGTGATTGTTGACAAAGCCAAGTCGCTCGGCGCGGTCACCCGTCGGTCAGAAGCTCGCCCAGATCGCCAAAAGATTCTAAGCACATCGGACTGGTTCCGTATCGAGTTTTCAGGCGCGTTGAAGAACGGGAATTCAGTTGGGCTCCAGGAAAACCGCCGTAACTGGTCTTTCTTGTCAACGGCGCAACGGTTTGGCGAAGCCGTTATCCTCCTGCCAGGGCTAGATGAATCAGGTAGGTTAGATTGGATGCAAGAACGAGAATGGACGGGTATCAACCGATTTATCTTGATAGAGACACTTGCACCTTTACCAAGCCAAATGCAGTTCGCGTATCAGAGCGACCTACCGCTAGATTCGAACTTCCTGCAAAGCATTGCGAATTTTTACGAACTACAAGATCCTAGCGCACGTCGCATTTCGGTTGTCGTGCTCGAAATTCAATCGCAGCCGAGCGCCAAGCCCTAAGTTTCACTTGAATACTGAAACATTTCGAGTTCCTTCAATATGCGCAGCCGCTTGGCATGCAACTGCGCAGCGTTGGCATTGATCGAGGGGGACGAAAACATCTCCAAAAGATAGTCTGACCCATACATGACCGGTATCCGCAGCCGTACTTTGTCAAACTGTCCAATGGCATAAAAATTATGCTCAGCCACTTCGGGGTGCAGAGTAAGCAATTTTTCTCTTGCGGTTTTAAATAGAAATTGAAGGCGCTCCAGCGGTCTTGGGTGGGTGTCCTCATTCAGCGTTGACGCATAGTTTTGAAATTGTTCAAACAGCCACGTCATTGCGTAAGAGCCAAACAATGCCAGGCGCAAGCGCAGAGCGGTATCGAGTTCCCTGATCCCCTCAATATTTTCAAGGCCCCGTAGCTGAATGTTACAGTTTGCCCAAAATGCTGATTGATCAGCGTCGAACTCTAAGCACTGAAAAGTGGAAGCGTAGGCTTTGTCCTGTTCCTGAGACCGGCGTTGCACTGCCGGTAGTTCATTTAACCGCAATGCTAGGCCATGGCGCTGAACAAAGTCAACGTGGCCATTAAAGCAATGGGCTAGTTCGTGAAGCCAGACAAACCGCGTCATCAGAAACGACAAGTATTGAGACATAATATATCGTTCTGGGTCTTTTGGGATAAGATAGCTGCTATGCCTGTTTTCTACACCGCCACCTTTTGCAGTGTTGTCAATCAACCAGAGGCCCGGCACACGGTCATCCCAAGGTGCTGGCGAAGTTTCCTTTGTCGGATCACCAACTTCCGGAAAGAAATCTCGTTGAGCGAAACAGAATAGCGCAAACTCATTGATGGCCACAAACAATGCAATGTTAATCCCGATGAAGTATGAACCTTCGAAGTGGTCTGCTAGGGCGTTAGGTGAAAATGTATCTAGAAAACCGGCCACGAGATGGAATTCTTCGCCACGAGGATTTTTCGCGCCATGCGTCCATTGGAATTGGTATTTTGCACTTTCCAAAGAGCTGTGGAATATATGCGAACTTTCAGAATCTGCACTGGTTTCGAATGCGGTCGTTAGAAGCCGGTCTTTGGCGAATTTTTCGAATGCAATGAAATCTTTATTCATGACCCACCCGCGCCAATTAAATTGATAGATGCCTCTTTTTGGTATTAGCAGAAGCAGCGCCACTTGAGAAGATGCGAAGCATTGTTGCCCGCTGAGTTCGACACAACGCCTCGAAGACGAGTCGGGTCGTGCAACGGGGCGCTGATGGGAGCGGCGTAGAAGGAGAAAGGCAAGATGTGTGGGGTCAGACCCACCACCTTGGCAAGGGAGGCGCTGGCGCTCTCCCGTTGCATCCCTCTCGCAGACAGGTGGATCAGGGCATTGAGCCCATCCCGATCATGCGATCGTATCGTCAGTTGACCCCTCGATGGGAGGCTTCACGTTCCTTGCGCAAACCGGTCCGTGGGCAGTCCTGTGCCCTAGATGCTTGACTAACCCCGTGCAAGATCACGCTCGCCTACTCGCCGGCTGTCCGACAAGCCCGTCCCAGCCCTGTGGATAAATGCGGAATCGCCCGGAATGTGGATGCGCACGCCACATGTGCCTGCTAAGGTCAAGGAAAACTAGAACACTTCCAGGGCGGGGACGCATTGTACGAGAGCGCATTCAACAAGATCGAGCGAGACCTTCGTGCAGAAGAGGGAGTCGCTAATGAACTTGACTACGTCGAGCAGACCTCATGGGTCTTGTTCTTAAAATATTTGCATGATCTTGAAACGGAACGTCGTGATCGCGCCGAACTCGATGGCGAGGATTACACCCCGATCATCGAGGGTGATTTCCGTTGGGACAAATGGGCAGCGCCTAAGAAGGGTGACGAATTTGATCACAACGTCGCCCGTATTGGCGATGACCTCATCAAGTTTGTCGATCAGGAGTTGTTCCCCTACCTTGCATCCTTCCGGCGATCAGCAACCGGTCCCCAAACGCTTCAATACAAGATCGGCGAAGTTTTCACGGAACTGCGCAACAAATTCCGTTCGGGCTACATCCTGCGCGATGTGCTGGAAACCAGTGACGAGCTGTCGTTTAACACCCAAGTTCAGCGCCACGAACTCTCGCAGCTCTACGAATCGCGTATCCGCCGCATGGGCAACGCGGGTCGCAACGGGGGCGAATATTACACGCCCCGCCCATTGATCCGGGCCATGATCAAGGTCACCGACCCAAAGATCGGCGAGTCAATCTATGACGGCGCTGTGGGCAGCGCGGGCTTCCTCTGCGAAGCCTACGACTACATGCGCACGAAAAATGGCGAGGGCACTCTGTCGGCGTCAGACTATGAGACCCTGCAAACCCGCACCTTCTACGGGCAGGAGAAGAAGGGCCTCGCCTATATCATCGGGATCATGAACATGGTCCTGCACGGGATCGAGGCGCCGAACCTGACCCACTCCAACACGTTGAATGAAAACGTGATGGATATTCAGGAGAAGGACCGCCACGACATCATCCTCGCCAATCCCCCCTTTGGCGGGGGCGAGCGGCGCGAGGTGCAGCAGAACTTCCCGATCCGCACCGGCGAGACCGCCTATCTGTTCCTGCAACACTTCATCCGCAAGCTGCGGGCCGGGGGCCGGGCGGCGGTGGTGATCAAGAACACCTTCCTGACCAACACCGACAACGCCAGCGTGGCGCTGCGCCGCGAACTGCTGGAGGCGGCGGAGCTGCACACCATCCTCGATTGCCCGCAGGGCACCTTTCAGGGGGCGGGTGTCAAGACTGTGGTCCTTTTCTTTGAAAAGGGCGCACCGACGCGGGACATCTGGTTCTATCAGCTCGATCCGGGCCGCAGCATGGGCAAGACCAATCCGCTAAACGACGACGATCTGGTTGAGTTTGTAGATTTACAGCGTACCCGCCCCAACGGACCGAAAAGCTGGATCTTGAACCGTGCCGACCTGGACGATGCCACGTTTGATCTGTCGGTCAAGAACCCCAACGCGCCCGAGGCCGAAGCACTGCGCAACCCCGAAGCGATAATCGCCGACATGCTGGCACGGGATGCCGAGACGGCAGACATTCTGGAGAGTATACGAGGGATGCTGTGAAAGCTGCTTGGGAGGTAAAACCGTTAGAAGAGTTGACGACGAAGATCGGAAGCGGTGCAACTCCGCGAGGTGGCAAGAATGCGTATAAGGTAGAAGGCCTGTCCTTGATACGTAGCCTGAACGTCCATGATCTGGAATTCAGGATGAAGGACCTCGCAAAGATCGACGACGATCAAGCAGATGCGCTCTCGAATGTCGTGGTCGAACCGCACGACGTTCTGCTAAACATAACTGGTGCTTCGATTGCGCGTTGCTCGCAGGTGCCCGAAGACGTTTTACCCGCTCGTGTGAATCAGCATGTAGCCATACTTCGCCCTAAGCCAAATCTGGTCGATAGTCGCTTCTTGACCTATTTACTCGTCTCGAAGGAGATGAAGGATAGGCTTCTAGGTATCGGTGATAAGGCGGGCGCGACACGCCAAGCATTGACGAAGTCGCAACTGCAAAGCTTCCTAATCCCCCTCCCTCCGCTCGAAGAGCAACAGCGGATTGTTGTGTTTCTGGACGAGGCCTTCGAGGGTCTGGCCCGCGCCCGCGCCCACGCCGAAGCCAACCTCCAAAACGCGCGGGAGTTAGTCGAAGCCGGGCTTGGTACGGCGTTCAGCCCTGAGCTTGCTAAGCAAAATGGATGGGACTTGCATGAGTTGAAGAATGTAGCAGATCTCAACTATGGCTATACAACCAAAGCACATTCTGAACCCACTGGCCCAAGATTCTTGAGAATAACCGATATTCAAGACGGAACAGTTGATTGGAGCGCGGTGCCGTATTGCGATGCGCCTCCTGAGGACTATGAACGGTATCGCGTGAAAGCAGGTGATATTGTGTTTGCTCGGACAGGTGCCACGACCGGCAAAAGCTACCTCTTGACCGAGGATGTTGAAGCTGTTGCCGCTTCCTACCTCATCCGTTTGCGGCTCAAATCAACTATATTGCTGCCAGAATACTTGGCGCTCTTCTTCTTGAGCGATGTTTACTGGATGGCAATCAAGGAAGGTATTTCGGGAAGCGCCCAAGGTGGATTCAATGCCTCAAAGCTCGGTGAGTTGACAGTTCCAGTCCCACCAGTCTCCACGCAACGCGAAGTGATTTCACGGCTTGAAGAAATACGCGACCAAGCGGCACGTTTAGCAGGCTCGTATGGCGGCAAACTTCAAGACCTCGACGACCTACGCCAATCCCTTTTGCAGAAAGCCTTCGCGGGCGAATTAACATGATGTAACGAGTAGACCCGATGAGCATTCACGAAGAAACCGAAGCCGATACCCGCGCCGAGCGCATAGACCCCGTCCTTGCGGCAGCGGGCTGGGGCGCGAACGGCTCAAAGGTTCGGCGTGAGGTGATCTGTCCGGGTCGCATTCAGTCAGGCGGAACGCGCGGCAAGGGGCTGTCTGCCGATTACGTCCTGATCCACAAGGGCCAGAAGCTCGCCGTGATGGAAGCCAAGCGCGCCGGCGTCAGTCACCGCAACGGGGTCGGTCAGGCCAAGGACTATGCCACAAGGCTGGGGTCGCGCTTTGCCTATGCCTCGAACGGGCTGACCTGGTACCAGATCGACATGACCACGGGGGCCGAGGGCGACATGGCCCTGCCGTTCCCCACGCCGGATGAGTTATGGGAGCGAACCTTTGCCGACCACAACCTCTGGCGCGAACGCTTCGGGGCCGTGGATTTCGAGACGGACGGCGGCAAGTGGGAGCTGCGCTACTACCAGCACAAGGCGATCACGGCGGCGCTGGAGGCCATCGCCAAGGGCGACCGGCGCATCCTGCTGACGCTGGCGACGGGGACCGGCAAGACCTCTATCGCCTTCCAGATCGCGTGGAAGCTGTTTCAGGCCAAGTGGAACCTGACCGGCGAGCCGGTGCGCCGACCGCGCATCCTGTTCCTCGCCGACCGCAACATCCTAGCCGATCAGGCCTATAATGCTTTTTCCGCCTTCCCGAACGATGCAGTCACGCGCATCGACCCTGACACGATCCGCAAGAACAAGGGCAAGCCGCCGAAGAACGCCAGCCTGTTCTTCACCATCTTTCAGACGTTTATGACGGGTGAAGGCGAGCCGGTTTACACCCAATATCCGCCCGACTTCTTCGACTTCATCGTGATCGACGAATGCCACCGAGGCGGGGCCAAGGACGAAAGCGAGTGGCGGCGGCTGCTTGAATATTTCGAGCCAGCCGCACAGCTCGGTCTGACGGCCACACCCAAGCGCAAGCACAACGCCGATACCTACGCCTATTTCGGTGAGCCAGTTTACACCTATGCCCTGCGTGACGGGATCGAGGACGGCTTCCTGACGCCGTTCAAGGTGCGCCAGATGGCAAGCACCATCGACGAGTATGTCTATGACGGTTCAGACGAACTGGTCGCAGGTCAGATCGAGGAAGGCGAGACCTTCACTGAAAGTGATTTCAACACGCGCATCATTATCCCGGCGCGCGAGCTGAGCCGCGTGAAAGAGTTCATGAACCAGGTTGATCAGCGACAAAAGACTTTGGTTTTCTGCGCGACGCAGGACCATGCGGCGCTTGTGCGCGACCTGATCAACCAGGTGAAGGACAGCTCTAACCCGAACTATTGCCACCGCGTCACGGCAGATGACGGGGCCGTGGGAGAACAGCACCTGCGGGATTTCCAGGACAACGACAAGACCATCCCGACCATCCTGACGACGTCTCAGAAGCTCTCGACGGGGGTGGATGCGCGCAATGTCCGGCATATCGTGCTGATGCGCCCGATCCGGTCGATGATCGAATTCAAGCAGATTATCGGGCGCGGAACACGGACCTATGATGGCAAGGATTTCTTCACGATCTGGGATTTCGTGAAGGCCCACGAGAATTTCAATGATCCTGAATGGGATGGCGAGCCGCTTGAGCCAGAGCCGCCAGGCGAGCCTCGAACGCCACCAGCAGGTCCTGAACCTGGAACTGTCAAGCCAGGGGAACCAGGAGGCGGAGGCACAGATGAGCCCCCACGGGAAAAAATCGTGGTGAAACTATCGGACGGAAAAGCTCGGCAAATCAAGTACATCGCATCGACCAGCTACTGGAGCCCCGAAGGAAAGCCAATCTCAGCGGCAGAGTTCCTTGAACGACTGTTCGGCGATTTGTCCGGAATAATCACAGACGAAGACCAACTTCGCGCGATGTGGAGTGATCCTGACAACCGAGAACGCTTCCTTGGTCAATTGTCAGATAGGGGATATGACGCTGACCGGTTGGAAGACATCCGTAGACTTGTAGACGCCCCAGACAGCGACCTGTTCGACGTGCTAAATTATATCCTTTTCACCAGTCCACCCAAGACACGGCGCGAGCGAGCCGACAACGTTCGCAAAAACGGCATGGAGGAAGCAGCGGACGATACGAAGTCACTACTCTTTGCTATCCTTGCAGCCTATGAACAACGCGGAGAAAGTGAACTCGCAACCGGGAAACTCGGCACCTTCCTAACGGCCCGCTACGGCAGCGTCGGTGAAGGTAAAGCGAAGCTAGGGGGCATCAATGCTATCAAGGAAGCGTTTCGCAGGATGCAGGAGACTCTCTACGCAGACTAACCCCTGCAATTCAAGTCTAGCTTTCGGCTATCCATGCCATTTAGGCAAAACGGAAAGCAACCAAGCGAGTATACACTCTTGCCCCCAATCATCGCCGCCGGTAGTCTTCATGAAAACTACTTGTGGTGCTTTTCACTTGCAAAGCCAATGCATGTAATGGCATTATTTCAGACTAAATCGCTGACACCGAGATCGCCACAATGAAAGAAAACAACATTGAATTGCATGACGCAATAAAGGTTATTGAAACGAAATCGGTTTTGACCGCTCAAGAGTTCGAAAACGGCCCAAAAATCGATCCTTTAAGAATAATTCAGGGCTACAATAGTGACGAGTGGGAGTCGTTCATAGACGAGTGGATTCACTCTCTCACAAGTAAATACATCAAAGTCATGCGACCGACAGGCCCTGGGGACAAGGGAATTGATGTAGCAGGCTGCTCCGATTCAAGTGAATTATTGGGTGTTTGGGACAATTATCAGTGCAAACACTACACTTCCCCCCTTAGCTTCGGAAACGTGGCTCCCGAAATAGGAAAGATATTGTGGCACTCTTTCAAAGGAATCTACGTTGCGCCGAGGTCGTGCGCGTTTATCGCACCCAAGGGAGCGTCCACGACGCTCTCCCTGCTTTTGGCCAATGCTGACAATTTGAAAAAGGAAACTTTGAAAAGGTGGAACGCCACAATAGCATCAAGAATTACATCTACACATGAAGTGAAGTTAGATGGTGATTTCGCCAACTACGTGTCTAGTTTTGATTTTAGAATATTCTCTTCCTCTTCACCACGATCAGTGATAGAGGCGCATCAGAAGACGCGCTACCATCCTGGAAGGTTTGGAGGCGGCTTGCCATCCCGACCTCTATCAGAACAACCGCCAGAAGAAATAACCGAAAGTGAAATAACTTATACTAGAAAATTGTTGGACGCTTATGGGGACTACAAAAAAGAAAGCGTCACGTGTCCTTCACAGTTGAGTGCTTGGTCAGATTTAGAGTCTCATTTCGGACGCTCCCGAGAAGCATTCTATCACGCAGAATCCTTGAGGGCATTTGTAAGAGACAAGGCAGACCCAGGAACATTTGAAAGCCTACAAAAAGAAATCCTCGATGGCGTCGCCGACACCTATGACGGGGTACATGCAGATGGATACGTGCGAGTAATTGCAGTTACAGACAAAGCCCAGTCTCTTTCGCTTGATGCTCACCCGCTCAATAAGAGCGCCTTTCCAAAAGATCGACGCGGTATTTGTCATCAACTGGCCAATGATGGAGCGCTGACATGGAAAAAGTAATGCCTCGCTCAGCCGAGCTCCCGTTCAATGGACCTCTAGAGACGGGCACGCGCGCCGTTCTAAATCTTCATGCATGCTTTCCGAAAACTCTAGACTTACAACGCCTTACCGCTCTCGACTATCTGATAGTTAGAACCAGCGTAATAGGCGGCCCATCGGATCTCCATCCTCCCGCGCCCATCACATCGCCTGTAACGCAAGTTCGCCGGAAAATGGTTCAAACTTCACTTAATATGATGATGGCACGGGATTTAGTGTCCCAAGTCATTACCGAAAAAGGGATCACCTACCGTGCTGGAGAAAGTTCGATGTTCTTTGTCGATGCAATCCAGTCAATGTATCTCAAGCAGCTATTCGAAAGAGCGATCTGGCTTTCTGAGTACATTGGCCAATTGGACGATGAAGAGTTCAACCAAAATATGAAGGCAATTCTCAACAATTGGGTTTCTGAGTTTCAAGACGAAGCTGGTACCATCGGCGGGGCCTCATGAGTTACTCCGGCTTTCAAGTGCGACACCTCTCGTATCACGGCCCAAGCCGCCCTCCGGTCGTTGTTTCATTTCGCTCTGGTTTGAACGTAATATATGGCGCATCCGACACGGGAAAGTCATTTATTGTTGAAACTATTGACTTTATGCTTGGCGGCAAAGGGCCTCTCACGGATATTCCACAATCCAATGGTTATGCTCAAATCCTACTTGCCCTAGTCTTTGAGGATGGAGCTGAGTACACAGTCCGTCGAAGCTTTGACGGCGGAGCTTTTGCACTTTATAATGGTCTATTTTCGGATAATCTTCCTGATGGAGACGGGACACCACTAAGTGAGACACACAGCGTGCGCGACCAAGATAACTGGTCTTCTTTATTACTCTCCAAGACTGGCCTTTCCAACAAGAGGATTCGGAAGAACGCAAAGGGCGATACTCAGAATCTAAGCTTTAGAAACCTAGCCCGCTTGGTGGTTATTAATGAAGAGGAAATTATTCAAAAGCGCTCTCCTCTTTCCGATGGGAACTACACAGCCGATACTGCCAACACATCAGCATTTCGACTGCTTCTGACGGGTGTCGACGATTCCGCGTTGGTATCCATTCAACAAAGAACTCCGGCCGAACAAAAAGCCGAGGCCCAAATTGAGCTTCTCGATCAACTAATCGCAGATACACAGAAACGCATTGCGCAGATTTCTGGCTCGAAAGAAGAGTTGTTCCAACAAGAAGATAGGATCAATTCGGCAATAGAAGCGCGCAATGTTCAACTGCTGATTAAGGAAAGCCATTATAGGCAGATATCCTCCAGTCGCCGCAATCTCATGAAGCGGCGTGAAGACAACCAAAACCGTTATGCCGAAGTTGCGCTACTCTTAGAGCGCTTTAGACTCTTAAAGCAGCACTACGATTCTGATTTGGAGCGCCTTGCAGGAATTCGAGAGGCCGGAATTCTCTTTTCAACTCTTGAAGTTGATAAATGTCCAATTTGTGGTTCAGCCCCAGAGCATCATGACCTTGCGGCAGTATGCGAAGGGAACGAAGACTTAGTCATCGAAGCTGCCTCGTCGGAAATCCGGAAAATCGAAATAAAGTATGCTGAGCTGACGAGCACGATCAGTGACCTCTCTCGGGAGTCAAAAAAGCTCGAACAGAGTCTGCCAAAAATCGATCAGAGACTCGGCGAACTATCCGATGAGCTAGAAACTGTAGTGTCACCTGACCTGCGCAAGCTTCGCGTATCTTACAAGGAACTCGCTGACAAGGGAGCCAATGTTCGCGAAGCGCTCGGCCTATTCGACGGCTTGAACGACCTCCTCGGTAGGAAGGAAACACTGGAGAATTCTAATAGCCCGAAGGCTGGCGACGCAGTCGCAAATGCACGTCTGACCGATTCAATGGTCGAACCGTTCTCAGTTGAGGTGGAGAAACTGCTAAAGCGATGGCAGTTTCCAGGAACATGCAGGGTTCACTTCGATCTTGAAGCGAAGGACCTGGTCATTTCCGGGAAGCCCAGAACTTCTTTTGGAAAGGGCCTTCGAGCGGTGACTCAGTCTGCGTTTTCTCTTGCACTGCTGGAATATTGTGCTTCAAACGACAAGCCACATCCTGGCATTGTAATACTAGACTCACCGCTTTTGTCTTATAAAGAACCCGAAGGTTCAGAAGATGACCTGCGAGGCACAGACCTTAACAGCAATTTTTATCGGGACTTGTTGACGCTTCAGCCGAATAGGCAGGTAATTATAATAGAGAACACGGATCCGCCTTCGGATGTGGAGCTAGGCTCACGTGTTGAACATTTTTCTGGGCTAGAAAATGAGGATCGTTACGGTCTCTTTCCAATGAACTAGTGGTCTTTTAGTCGTAGTTCGTGCGCGCCCTTTCGGGCCAGGCTGTCGTAAACCGAGCCTAAAGTCTCGGCCAGGCGGCTTCCATCCCTCGCGCAAGGCTTGGGGCTTCGCCCCAGGCGCGCTTCGAATAAAACAGATCGAATAGAAAACTGCTTAGTCGGCTCCCCCTAAAGGTCGCCCCCAACGAAGCAATTTTCTTTCGCCGGTTTTCCCCTCCGCTTGCACCCCCATTCTCGCCGAAGGGCAAGGTTTCACACGCGAAACCCAACCCAATTAAGGAGAGAAGAAAATGACCACAACACTTTACGCCCAACCCTACGACATCACCGCAAGCGGCTTCTATTTTGAAACAGCGGAGAAGTTCACGAACCTGTCGAGTTCATTGCGGAATGACTGTGGCGACCCTGTCGAAGAATTTGAAATCCAGTTCATTGACGGCGAGAGCATCGACTGCGAACTGGCTAAAGCAATTGGCATCAACCAAGCAAATATAACGCAGTTCTTTGACTGCGTAGAAAAGTGGGACGAAGACGAGAAGCGGATTGTCATCATCGCGCTAGGTGACTGCGGCTATCCATTTGACCCCGAAATGCTCCCCGCTGACTACGATATCGACATCTACAGTGTTGAAAGCCTGAACCAGCTGGCGGAGCAGTTTGTCGAAGAAGGTTTGTTTGGCGACATCCCGAAGGCTCTGGAAAACTACATCGATTATGACGCCATCGTGCGGGATTTGGGCTTCGACTATGTCGAGACGGAAATCGCAGGTCAGCGGCTGGTTTACCGCCAGAGTTAAGGGGATTGCACCCGCAAGCCTCTGACGTCTTCCCTGCGATTCAGGGGTTTCGGGGTGCAATTCCGCGCCGATAACCTACAGGAGAAACCCAATGGAACTTACTCATATCAAACTTGAAAACCTTAAGACCACCGCGCTCAACGTTCGCAAAATCGGTGCAAAGGACATCGCCGACCTGGAGCCGAGCATCCGCTCGCTGGGTCTGTTGCAACCGCTCTTGGTGCGCCCGAACTGCGAAGGCTACGAGGTCATCGCGGGACAGCGCCGCTTCCATGCGCTGACCAAAATCGCCGAGGACACTACGCTTGACCCCATCCCCTGCATCGTCATGGCGGAAGGCGATGATGCCACCGCGATTGAAGCGTCGCTTGCGGAGAACATCGCCCGTTTGCCGATGGATGAAATCGACCAATACAAAGCCTTCGCCGCGCTACTGAAGCAAGGGCAGAGCGCCGAGGATATCGCCAGTCGCTTTGGCATCAGCGAACGGCTGGTCAAGCAACGCTTGGCGATTGCCAACCTTCTGCCGCAGGTGCTGACCGCCTATCGCAAGGATGAAATCCAAGCCCAGACCATCCGCATCCTGACCATGGCAACGAAGAAACAGCAAAAGGCATGGCTGGACTTGTTCAATAGCGAGGACGACTACGCGCCGCAGGGCTTTGCCCTCAAGAAATGGTTGTTCGGCGGGGCGCATATCCCGACCAGCAACGCGCTCTTCGACCTTGAGACCTATCAGGGCGGCATCGTCTCCGACCTGTTCGGCGAGGAACGCTATTTCGACAAGCCCGAAGCTTTCTGGACATCGCAGACCGCCGCGATTGCCGAAGCCAAAGCCCGCTATCTGGCGGAGGGCTGGTCAGAGGTGAATGTGTTGGCGGTGGGCGAGCATTTCCCTTCCTATGAATACGTGGACACCGACAAGGAGCGGGGCGGCAAGGTCTATGTCAGCATCGCCCATGACGGCGAAGTGACCTTCTATGAGGGGCAGTTGTCGCGCAAGGATATCGCCGCGCGGGACAAGGCAGAGAGCGCCGTATCCGCCGCGCAGAAGCCCGAACTGACCAAGCCGATGCAGAACTATCTCGACCTGCATCGTCATGCGGCGGTCAGAACAGAGTTGCTCGCGCATCAAGGTATCGCCTTGCGGCTTGCCGTGGCGCAAATCATCGCAGGCTCTGACCTGTGGTCAGTCCGTGCCGAGGCACAGAACGCCGCCAGCGAGCCCATCGCGGACAGCCTTGCCACCAACGCCGCGCAAGCGCGGTTCGCCGAGGAACGGCAGGCGGTCATGGCTCTGCTCGATGTGCCGTTCGAGGACGAAACCCTTGTCCTCAAGAAGGGTGACTGGAAATGCTTCCGCGATGTCCATGCTCTCTTTGCCAAGCTCTTGGCGCTGGACGACACGGCGGTCAGCCGCATCCTGACCTTTGTCGTGGCGGAGACTTTGCCCAGCGGCACGGCGATGGTCGAAGCTCTCGGGCAGATGCTCCGTGTGGATGTCAACCAGAGTTGGAGCACCGACCAATGCTTCTTTGACCTCTTGCGCGACAAGCCCACCATCAATGCGATGCTGGAAGAGATTGGCGGCAAGTCTGTGGCAGAGAGTAATCGCCCCGCGACTGCGAAATTGCAAAAGCAGATTATTCAGGATTATCTTAGCGGCAAACGCAAGAGCGACAATCAGGACTGGCATCCGCGCTATATCAGCTTCCCGATGCAAGCTTATACCGAGCGCGGCGGCTTGAGTGCGGTTGACGCGTGGGGCGCTGTCAAAAGCCACTATACCCAATAGCAGGAGAAGGGGGCAGAAATGCCCCTTTCAAAAAACCGCCTGATGGCTCGCACCATCAGGCGGTTTTCTTGCATCAGGGATGCAAGAAGGCAAGGTAAGGCTCTCTTTTGGGAAAAGTTTGGAAGGGACGACCAGCGCCAGGATTATTCGAGGCTGTTCAGCCAATCCTCGCGGCCGTGCCGAACGCGGATAATCAGAATGTCGTCGCCTTCAATCTGGTAGATGATGACGTGCGACTGAAATCTGTGAACGCGGACAGGTGGAGAAAAATTCGCGCGCTCCCGCGCCATCTGCGGGTTCGCCGCCAGCAGGTCGAACATGTCGAAGAGCGCATCGTGATAGCTATCCGCCTGCGCCAACCCGAACTGATGCACCCCGTCCGCATATAGCCGCACGATATCGCTGTCGGCATCCTCACTGAGCCGATAGCTCACTCGCTCGCCAGCCCAGCAGCGGCGCGTCCGGCGGCTCTGATCTCTTCCTTAGAGCGCGTGCTGACGCCGCTGGCCAGGCCTTCGTCGATCAGCTTTTGCATCGCCGCAATCTTGTCGCTACGCTCCTGGTCGCGGCGGATCAGATCGCGCACGTAGTCGCTGGCGTTGCTATAGCGCCCGGTTTGGCTTTGTGCCTCGACCCAGACCTTCATCCCGTCTGGCAGGGATACGTTCATTGTTGCCATTTTTCGAGCCTCCATTTCCTCGATTATGGCATAAATTGGCAAAGACTGTCAACCTTGAGCATCTGCGTACTCTCCCACAAGCCTCTTGATCGACCGCGCCACCGTTGAGGGATGCACCCCGTTCAGGGCGGCGATCTCCGCGATACTGGCCTCTTTGGTGGCGATTTTGCGTATCGCGGCGCGTACCTGCATCTCGGTCATCTTCTGTGGCGGACCAAGGCGCGTGCCGCGCCTACGGGCGGCCGCGAGTCCTTGTTTGGTGCGCTCGGAAAGCAGGCGGCGCTCAAACTCCGCCAACCCGCTGACGAAGGTGAAGATCAGCATCCCGTGCGGGGTCGAGGTATCGATGTGGATGCTGGCGATCTGGATTTCGATGCCGCGCGCGCGGAGCCGGTCGAGGTCGTTGAGGGCGTCTTTCGCCGACCGATAGGCGCGGTCCAGGTCCCAGATCACGAAGACATCGCCCGCGCTTAAGCTGTTAACGATCCGCTCATAGACGGGGCGGGACTTCGCAGTGGCGGAGAGCTTTTCGACATGGAGCTGGTCGCAAATAGGCGACAGCGCATCAATCTGACGATCTGGTCTCTGTTCCTCGGTGCTGACGCGTAGATATCCTATTTTCATTATGTTTCAGTGCCTTGATGCGAGGATAAGCCTACGACCGCATGCGGCGCAAACGACCCTTCCTGCATCAAGGTTCAAAATCAGGTCCGACCACCTTCATTAGCGGGCAACGTCCTGATATTCCTTTACTCTATTACCATTCTACCAAATTCCTAGTAGGCAACGCAAAAATTGCACAAACGGTCGATTGTGCGCGATAAGAAATCGTTAAGATTAAGGAAATATTCACATATTTCTGCGATGATACTGACAGCAGCGGCGTTTCTGTCCTTTGGACGAGAAGCCGCAGCCCTGACAGCCGATGAGGTGCTGAACAGGATGAATGCGGACCAGAGATTTGGGTACGTGAGCGGGGTTGTGGATGGTCTGGCAGCCTCCCGCTGGATGCGGGACAGACCGAACGCTGCCGGGATGCATTGCATCTATGACTGGTACCTAGGTAGACCAGCGGCGGAAGTCCTAGCAGCGATCGAAACTTGGCTGGGGCGGCACCAAGACCAACAAGCGGGCATATTGCTGAGCGTCTTGATCAATAGGGAATGTGGAGAGTAGATGGTTCAATTAAGCAAACATTTCGCAAGCGAAGGTCGAAGCCGCCACTCGGAATGGCTCCGCCAACAGCGCTGGTTCATCAAGGCGCAGCAGGATCACCAGCGTCGCGAAAGTGATCTCGAAAGGCAAGAAGACAGCCTGACCGCCCTGGGCGGCGACTTGATCATGGCGACCCAGGCGCAGATCGAAAGTTTTGAGGTTCGGCTGGATACCTACGACCAGGCAACCGTGGAAGCGCTCATGGAAAATCAGGAGCTGCTGGACGCGGTGAACGACAGGATCGATGCGATGCTGTCGCAAGCTTACGTCATGGAAGATGGGCGCCGTGTGTTCAGGACAGAAGACGGTACGCAAGTCTTTGATGAACACGGCGAGGAAGTAGGTGCGGCTGAGCTGAGCCCAGATGAGATTGACCCGTCGCTTCCGACCTGGGAGGCCTACGCGCCGCTTATGCACGAAAGTGCGCGCTTGACTGCAGAGCGCACGGAAATCCTGGAATTTCAGGACCGTCTTGACGATGCGCGCGAACAAATAGCGGAAGGCGAAATCTCAGAGGCAGACCTCGAA
>TARA_R110002073_G_scaffold102373_2_pt1 | contig 25053 bp, 19 predicted proteins | sample TARA_R110002073 | Tara Oceans TARA_R110002073 (sample SAMEA4397174) | marine metagenome | biome: Polar Biome; feature: [DCM] deep chlorophyll maximum layer (ENVO:01000326); material: water (ENVO:00002006), including particulate matter (ENVO:01000060) such as... | depth 40 m | reverse complement strand
TCCCACTGTTCCACCGTATCGACGGAGGTGTCTTCGCCGATTATCGCCGCATCGATCTTGAGGATGTCCGCGATCACGCCCTTGAGCCGTGTTTCATTGCCGGTCATTTGTCGTTCCTTACTGCCCGTCCCCGCCGCCGGTTCCGTCGGTGAGGTGAATCCAATCCGGGATGTCCACGCCCTGGCCGCCCAGGTCCAGGGACCACGAGGTGCCTTCGCCTTGCCCGGGCAATTTCGCGAATCCCCGCTTGGCGTAGAAGTCCGCGACCTGTCCATTCTTCTTGGTCGGAAGATAGCTGCCGACAATTTCCCGATAACCGTTCATCGCGGCATCTTTGGCGATGCGCGCGATCAAGGCGTCCTCGGCGCCGCGCCCCAGCGCACGGCAAGACATCAGGAAGGTGTCAATCTCCAGGCGCACTCCGTTCTCTTGCGGCCTGGTTATGGCGACACCGATCAGGCCGATGTCAGAGACCTTATCACGAAGTTTCAGGTAATAGACGCCCATGTCCGGCGCCGCGAGGAAGCGTTCGATATCGCCTTCCGTATAGCGGCGCGTGGTCAGGTTGAATTGGTTGGTTTTCTGGGTCAGCTGCGCGACGCGTCCGATCTCGCGAGGGCCCGGCACGCCGATCGTGGCGACGATTTCCAGGCTGCGGAGGTAGTCCTCCAGAGATTCCGCGGTGCTTACCATCTGCTTGCGGGTACGCTCGGCGGCCATCATCTCGCTGCGCTTGGCATCCTCTGCCGACAGGGTCGGTGTGTCGAAGAAGGCGCGGTCCGTGAGAAGGGTGCGGAATCCCGAAGGGTCTCCCGACACATGCAGGACGGCGACGTCCGGAACGGCCTGACGGATGAAATCGCATTCGAAGGCGTTATCATCTGCGAACACAAGCGCGTCGATGCCGATGTTCAATTCCTCGGCGATGCGCCGCAGGTTTGTCGCCTTATCGTCCCAATTGATCTGCGTGGCGACGAAATGCTCCTCGCGCAGAAGCATGTCCGGGTGTTCGCGCAGCACTTCGAGAACGTCCGGTTCATTGTTTTTCGAACAGATCGCCAGCATGACGCCGCGCCGACGCAGGTTCAGGGCTTCGCGCTGAAACGCTTGGTAGGCGGCGCTGACCTTGATGCCGTCAAGGCCGTCCTCGCCGACAATCCCCCCCCATAACGTCCCGTCGCAATCAAGCACCAAACATTTGCGGACCTTCCCGAACAGCACCCGCAACAACGCCCCGTAATGATCGCCGAGGGGGGCGAGAATTTCCGCCGAAAGCGGGGCCCGGGCGGCGTTCCAATGACGGTCGTTAACGGCATGCCGGTATCCATGGGCGGCGAACAGGCTGAAGTAATCGACCCAATAGACATCGGTGATCTGCTTTGCCGCGGCGATCAACGCCTGATTCAGGCGGATCAGGGTATGGGTCTGATAGCAGGTGTCCTGCGCATCAAGGATGCCCATGGCGGGTGCGGCCGGAAGCGGGAAGTTGTTGATCAGGATCGGGGCGTTGCTTTGACGCCGGATGGCGGAGAGCAGCATCACCGTGTCCTGGCACAGGCGGTCTATTTCCGCGGCGACGTCCTGCGCGGTCAGTTCAGGAAATGCCGTTGCCAGAGGGGGGGAAAGGGTTTCCAGCCAATTGGCGATAATGATCGCATCGGGATTGTGCCGGTAAAGTCCGGCGTCGGGATTATGGACCTCGGCAGCGGAGGCATCGAAGTCGGCGACATAGGTTTCCGGACGTCTCCCGGACAACAGGACCTGGGCCTCGATTGCCGGCAAAACCGGCTCGATTGTGAAATTCCGCAAAACCGCCAGGCGATAGGGCGGGAACCGGTCCTCGGGCGCGGCTTCCTTGGCGTTCGCCAGGGCCGAATAGGCGACATATCCGGGCTCCCGACGCGCGCGGTCGAGGGCGGCCTCTAACGGCGACGGCGGCTTTGCGGCGACGTCGTCCGGCATCATGCGTGCTCCAGCAGCGCGCAATAATTGACGGTCACCAGTTCCTCTTCCCATTTTTCCTCGGGAATGTTTTCTGCCGCGAGAGCCAGGTCGTGCCGGATGCGGAATCCGGACTCGGTCATCAATTGCCGGATCTCGGCGGCGGAATGGAAATGATAGACATGGTCCAGCGCGGGGCAGTTTGCGCAGGTCGACATGTAGACGGTGCCGCCTGGGGCCAAAAGTTCTTTGGTCCGGTCCATGAAGGCCCGGGCATCGTTCACGTGTTCAAGAACCTCGCCCATGATGATGAAGTCGAAATTTCGCGCGCCGATGTCGGTGGTCAGGTAGTCGCCGTGCACGATTTCCAGCCGGCCGAGGTCGGCCTGGAAGGTTCGAAGGGTTTCCTTCGCGATACGGATCGAGGTTTCGCTGATGTCGACGGCGGTGCCATGGATGTTCGGATAGCGCGACAGCATGGTCGAGGAGAACAGGCCATGGCCGAGGCCGATTTCCAGGTAACGGCCGGTATCGGCGGCGGGAAGGTGCTTCAGGAAAAAATCGAACAACGCATAATGGTTCGGCCAGAACATGTAGGAAACCAAAAGGCCGATCATGTAATAACGCATGACGCTCAGGTCATTGTAGACATGGGTCTGGGCCAGGCAGGAATTGTCGATCCGGTACTTCCCCGATTTCTTGAAACGGATCTGCTCCGACAGGAAATCCATGCACATTTTGTTGTATGCGCGGGCGGCCTCTGCCCGGGCGGTGTCGTCGGTCATGAAGCTGTGGTTGAGAATGCGGCTCAGGCCTTCTGCGAAGGCCCAGTATTCTGGCCCGCGGGTCGCCAGGAAGCCTTCAATTCGCTTCTTCTGAAGCGGGTTTTCCTTGGCGATCAGATCGATAATCCGTGTCAGCTCGGGGCAATCGTCTCTGCTTTGCGGCGCCTCGCCGGCGGCCATGGATGTCATGTCTGAACCCTAAAATTTCTGCACAGGCCGAATTGAGGCTGCGGCTGTCATGCCATGATGGATGGGATATGGCCTGAAATCATTACGCCCGACTGTGCGTTGCGACGATACCTTCACGGTCTGATTCTAACGAAATGTTCACTTTTCTCCCATCCGATATCTCGCGGCAATTAAACCAAATGTTAGTTGCTAAAGTCTTACCCTGCAGGATACTAGCAAGCACCCGTGAGAACCGGAAGGAGAGACGCCCAGATGATCAACAAGCAGAAAGCGATTGCACTTATTCAGGACAGCCTGGACAGCCTGAACCGCTCCGGCACGATCAAAAACGCCATCGCCGTTGATGGCGAGACGGTCCTGATGGGAAGCGGCGCCGATGGCGGCCTTGATTCTCTCGGTTTCGTCACCTTCATCATGGATCTGGAAGATCGTCTGATGACGGCAGTCGGGGCCGATTGCGCGATCGTTCTGACCGAGATCCAGGGTTTTGACATCAACAGCCCGACATTAACGGCGGGCATTCTTGCCGACCATGTCGCGGGGCTTGCCGCAGGCGCCTGATCTTCATGGCGTGGCGGGGTGGTGAGTAGGCTGGGAACCCAAATGGCTGACGCAGAGCAAAGCAAGAAGGTGGTGGTTGTCACCGGCGCCAGCCGGGGGCTCGGCCGCGCGTTGGCCGAGCATTATTTGGCGCAGGGTTATGCGGTTGCCGGCTGCAGCCGCGGGGAAGCGACGATCTCCGATTCCGCCTACCATCACACGGCCGTCGACATCCGTAACGAAGCCGAGGTGCAGGCCTGGGCGCGGGTGCTGCGCCGCGAATTTGGCGGTGTCGACGTCCTGATCGCCAATGCCGGCCTGGCCCGCTCGGCTCTGTACCTGTCGCTGACCCCGGGAGACGTCTTTGACGACTTCCTGCGGGTCAATTTCGCCGGCGTGTTCTATAGCCTGCGGGAGATCAGCAAGCTGATGCTGCGCCGACAGAATGCACGGATATTGACGATTTCTTCGACCATGGTGCCCCTGCATCAGGAAGGCACGGCCTGCTATTCCGCGACCAAGGCCGGGGTCCAGGAAATGACCAAGGTCTTGGCCAAGGAATTGGCGCCACAGGGCATCACCTGCAACGTCATCGCGCCGGCGATGATGGACACGGAGGCGTCGCAGGAACTGGCCAAGGATAACGATTGGAAGGAGCGGATGCTACGGCTACAGACCATCCCCCGGGTGATCGCCATGGAGGAAGTCTGCCACGTCGCGGACTTTTTCGTTTCGCCTCAAAGCGCTGCGATTACCGGCCAGGTCATCTATATCGGGCTGGCTGATTGAACCCCATGGGGCCTGATCGAGAATGCCAGGTCGGCGATTTCCGGGTGGCAACGGTGAAAACCGGCCGTTGGAAGGAAAACGCCTATGTCGTTCAGCATGTGCCGAGCGGCGAGGCCGTCCTGGTCGATCCCGGCGACGATGCGGAACGCATTATGGGCGTCATTACGGCCTTTGATGCATCGCCCCGCGTGATCCTGCTGACTCATGCCCATTTCGACCACATCGGCGCCCTGGATGTCCTGTGCCGTGAATACGGCCTGCCGTTCCACATGCACAGCCGTGACCAGCCCCTGCTGCGCCGTGCATCGCTCTATGCCATGAGCTTCGAGCGCCGGATCATCACCGTGCCCGACGCGCATGTGCCGCTGGAAGGGGCGGAACTTGATTGGGAAGGCGCGCCGATCGACTACGTCCATACACCGGGCCATACGGACGGCGGCGTGTGTTACCATTGGGACGGCTTATGCTTTACCGGGGACACGTTGATGAAACGCTTGATCGGCCGCACGGATTTGCCGGGGTCGAGCGGCGTGGGTTTGTCTGAATCGATCTCCCAATTACTCGAAACCCTGGCTCCGGAAACGTTGATGTTCCCCGGACACGGCGGCACCTGGACCGTGGCGGAGGCCCGGGAATGGTGGGCGGCGAACAAGGCCGACCCGCCGGAATACTTGATGGAAGGGTTCGGGCCATGACGCGCGACCGGGATTACGGCGTCGGCGTCGTCGGTGTCGGCAAGTATTTGCCGGACCGTATTCTGAGCAACGCGGACTTGGAACGCAGCACGGGGATGCCGGCCGCCGAGATCGAGGAAAAAACCGGTATCCGTGAACGGCGCCTGGTCCGCGACGACGAAACCGCATCGGAAATGTCCGCCGCCGCTGCCCGCGACGCCCTGGCCATGGCCGGAATCGCCCCCGAAGAACTGGGCCTGATCATCACCTGCACCTTCACCGGGGACTACGTCTACCCCGCCGTTTCGTGCCGGATTCAGGACCTTATCGGGGCGCGTAACGCAGGCGCTTTCGACATCATGGCCAACTGCACGGGGTTTCAGGTCGGTCTCGGCGTCGCCTCGGACCGGCTTCTCGCCGATCCATCCGTCGGGCCCGCGCTGGTCATCGGCACCGCCGTGCAGTCCCGTTTCATCAACCATGCGGATGCGGCCTCAGCCATCTATTTCGGTGACGGCGTGGGCGCGGCCGTGCTGGACCGGGTGGACCCGGGTTACGGGATCATCGCCAACGACGTGTCGGCCAACGGCCGCGCCTTCGATGCTGTCCGCCTGCGCGGTGGCGGATCGTCGCACCCCATGCGTCCGGACAATGTGGATCAGGGGCTGCAATACTATGAAATCCAGGGCCTGGAGGTTTGGAAACAGGTCGTTCAAAATCAGCCGGCATCGATCCGCCGCGCCTTGGAGAAACTGGACAAGACCGTCGACGATGTGGATTTCTTTGTGTTCCACCAAGCCAACCTGCGCCTGATCGAATTCCTGATGGGGAAAATCCGCCAGCCCATGGAGAAGACGGTGATCAACGTGGACCTGTACGGCAACACGGCGGATGCGTCGCAGGCGATCGCCTTGTGCGACGCGGTGACGCAAGGCCGGCTGAAGAAGGACGATCTCGTGGTCCTATCCGGGGTCGGCGCCGGGTTTATTTTCGGAACAACCGTGATGCGGTGGCAAGGATGACCTATCGCCGGGAAGACGCCAGCCCGATCCAACTGAGCCTTCGGGATCTGGTTCCCGGATATGCGGCGGAACTGCGTCATACGGTCACCCAGGAAGATGTCGATACCTTCGCGGCGCTGACCGGTGATTTCAATCCCATCCATCTGGACCCGGAATTCGCCCGCGCCACCTCGTTCGGCAAACCGATCGTGCACGGCATGCTGACCTCGGCCTTCATCTCGACCATGGTCGGGATGTTGTTGCCGGGCAAGGGGGCGCTGTGGATGTCGCAGACCCTCAATTTCGCGCGCCCGGCCTTTGTCGGGGATACGATCATCGTGCGTTCGGAAGTCACGCAGGTTTCGCAGGCGACGCGGACGCTCGTTGCCAAGGTGACGATCACCAATCAGAACGGTGCCGTCATCGTGACCGGCGACTCGACGGTCCGTCTCCTGGGTGAAGCCGAGGGTGAAGCGGCGCCATCGAAACCGGCGGCCGGGAAACCGGCCATCGCGGCAACGCCCCAATCTGCGGCTGGAGACAAAACGGCGGGGTCCGTCGTTCTGGTGACCGGGGGCGGCCGGGGGATTGGGGCGGCAACAGCCCTGGCCTTGGCGGCGGACGGTCATGCGGTGGCCGTTAACTTCCTGCGGGACGCCGACGCCGCCGGTGCCGTGGCGAACCGGATCACGGCGCTGGGTGGCCGGGCCGTGGCCGTTGGGGCGGATGTTTCCAACAGGACGGCGGTCGATGCCCTGTTCGCGGAGATCGAGGCGACGTTGGGTGCCGTGACCGGCATCGTCCATTGTGCGGCGCCGGAACCGGTGCCGCAGCCGTTCGGCGACGCCGGGTGGGATGATTTCGAGGAACAGTTCCGGGTCCAGGTCGGGGGCGCCCACCATTGCGCCAAACGGGCCATTCCCGGCATGAGTGCCTCAGGGCAGGGCGGATCGCTGGTGTTCCTGGGGTCGATCTACGGCGACAGCGCGCCACCGCCGCAACAATCGGCCTATGTGGCGGCGAAGGCCGGGCTGGCCGGGCTGACCCGCTCGTTGGCGTCGGAATTCGGCCCCAAGGGCGTGCGCGTGAACCTGGTGGCGCCGGGCATGACCAACACGCAGATGATCGCCAACCTGCCGGACAAGGCCAAGATGTTGGCAAGGATGAACACGCCTTTGCGCCGCCTGGCGGAGCCAGAGGACATCGCCAGGGTTATTGCCTTCCTGATCGGGGATGGCGGGCGGCACATTACCGGCGAGACGATCCATGTATCGGGCGGTGTCACCATGGGGTGATTGCGCCCCCGGGCCCGTCCTGGGCCGATCACGTTCTTTGAATTCTATTTGAATACTAGCGTCCGAGGGCTTCAGGCGGAGTCCGCGTCCAGGATCAGGCCGGCCTTCTTGAAGGCCGAGACGCATTCGTCGAACGCGAAGATCGGCAAATCGAACCAGTCGGCGATTTCCAGCAGATCCTGTTCGCCGTCGACCGACGGCATCAGCGCGTAATAGGCCTCGCCGATGATGGTCGCGTTGCCGCCGACACCGGCGCCGTGCTGATAAGGGAAGACACCGTACCGGGACAGGAAGGGGGTTGCGGTGTAGGTGCCCTTGTAGCGGCGTGCGCGGTCCACGGCCATGCAGGCGGCCCAGCCGATTTCCAAGGTGCCGAACAGATTGTCGGGCGAGACGAGATCGAGATTGTCGGCGGAAGAATGATATTCGGGATATCCCCCTTCCGTGCTCGACCCGGCGCGGGTGATGTTGGCGATTGGCAAATCGACGCCGATCGAGTTGAAATGCATGGGGTCGGAGCCGCCGAAAATATTGAATTTCCGGGAGTTGATTTCCTGACCGCATAACTGCATGGCATGGTGGGCGGCCCGGTCGAAGACCGAATTGTCGCGCTTTGTGCGGTCAATGCGGACCGGCCGGTCATCGCCGCAAATGCCGAACTGGTATCCGCCGATGGTTTTGGCCAGGCGATCCGGATACTTGTCGATATAGGTGATCGGTCCGATTGTTTCCGGCCAGATCACCAGCCGGTACGAATAGTACCTGTCCGGCACCTGGGCCAGCAGCCGGAACAACTCGGCCGCGACGACACAGCCGCTGAGGTTGTCGTTGGCGCCCCTGGGGTGGCAGAGATAGCTGGAAATCAGAATTTCGGTCTCGACCTCGCCGGGCAGGTAGTATTCGCCCATGCGAAGGAAACCTTCGTTGTGTTCGGTATCGATCTTGACCTTGTATTTCCCCGGCTTCAGGCGCTGCAGCATGTTGTCCGGCATGCACAGGCCCCAGGCTTTGCGAAAGTAGGCCTGACGCAGGGGGACGGCATCCGGCAGGTAGGGCATGGTCACCACATGCTCAAGGAGCTCGTCCCTGTCGACCTCGCCTTCGAACGGCTGCGAATAGATCCAAACGCTATAGGGTTCCTTGGCGAAATCCAGAATCCGATTGCCGTCCGGGTCTTCGACCCAGGCCTCATTGACCTTGAATTCCGGGGGGATGGTCCAATCGAGGACTTCAGCGCCCGTCGGGAATTCGACAATCTCGAGCGGTAGATATTTTCGCATGATTTCAAGGGACTGCAGAAATCCCGGGCCGCAGAGAGAACGATAGACCGGAAACAGCTCCTCCATCTGCGCCCACATGGACGCCCGGTTTTCCGGGCCGGGGGGAACAAGCCCGGAAAACGTCTGCCGCCAATCCTTTGATCCGCGCATGCTCGCCTCTACCTCATTAAGATCAAACGCTTCCTCGTGCAGGACCTGACGCGGTGCGAGGATCGCATTGAAATAGGCGTTCCGGTTTAATATCGCGTTAATCCTAAACGCCGTAAATTCTCGACCATGTCAGAGAGCCGGGCACGACATCGGGACGGGCCCCAATATTCGATAGGAAGCAGCATGAGCGACGATAAGACTTACCTCGACTATACGTCGGATGCCCAAGGAATGGCGCTTTACCTGCAAAACCAGGAAAAGTTCGTGGAAGAGCCGCGGGAGTCCGACAAGGTTCTCCTGTCCCTGATCGGAAAGGCCCTGGTCGAAATGGGTCCGGCTGCGGAGGGCGCCCGGCTGCTCGACGCAGGCTGTTCGACCAGCAGTTTCCTTGGCCATGTGAAGACCGCTTTCCCGGGGCTCAGCCTTTCAGGCATTGACATCGCCCCCAGCGTGATCGAAAGCAACCGCAAGAATCCCCGGCTGGCGGGCATTGAGTTTTCCGAAGTCGACATGACGGCCATGCACTTCGAAGAGCCCTTCGACATCATCGTCTGCAACCGTTCAATGATGTTTTTCGATACGCCGGTATTCCACACCGTGGTCAAGAACATCGCCAAGGCGCTGCGTCCGGGCGGGCGCTGGATCATGTTGGACTATATGAACCCCTTCGAACAGGAACTGACCATCGACGACGTGTCGGTCTGGTATCCGGAGGGCAACAGGCTGCATATGCGCAGTTACAAGACCTTCCGCGGCAGCCTTCTGGAGGCCGGGTTCAAGGAACCCGCCTTCATGCCTTTCGAAATTCCCATCGACATGCCGGAGCATCCGGATCCGTCGCAGATCTATACGCGGACGGTCACGACGACGGAAGGCAAGCGCCTGCAGTTCCGGGGGGCGATCTATCAGCCCTGGTGCTTCCTGGTAGCCGACATTCCTGCATAGGGCAGGGGGGGCGGAAAGAAGGCGAAAATTACTCCGCCTTGCTGATTGCTTCCTGTTCCGCGGTGCTCGTGGCCTCGTCGATTTCCTGCATGCGCTGCTCGAACCGGGCCACCGTATCCGACTCGTGCCGGATCAATTTTTGGGCTGCTTTCAGGGTGCGGTACTGACTGCCTGCTTCCATTTGTGCCAGGATCTCATCGGAGATCGACTGCGCGCTGGGCGCGGCCGTGATGTATTGCTCCAGAAGATCCCGGCATTCAGCCAGATACTGTTCCGACTGAAGGGGGAAAATATATGCGCATTGCAGCGCGTAGTAGACCCGCGACGCCGGCGTCAGGTTTTCTGTTCCGGAAATAATATCCTGTTCGCGGAGGATCGAGGCTTCGTTGTGAACCAACAGCTTTGCGTTTGCGCCGACGTTTTCGATGACTGTTCCATTGATGATCATCTTATCGCCGGACTTGAAATCTAGTTTCAGGGGCATCTGTTGACATCGCCTCCGGACCGGGCCACTCGCTTGAACGGTTAATGAAGAAGTTCCCGGGCCTAGTTAACTTGAATTTCGCCTTGCACAGTATAGTCGCTGTCAACTTACGCCATCCAGCCATCATGTGGTTTGACGGCGCGGAGAAGCATCGCCGCGATGACGGCGACGTGCTGAAATCCGGATAATATTGAGGCTTTTTCGGGTCTGGAGGCCATCGCGCCGTGTTGGGGCCGATGGTGCGTTTAGCGGCGGCGACAGACTGTGGTGCTGGTCGGAATTGCAGGAAACGGGACAGAATCGGCCCGCCGATTCGCCTCCCGGCGGGAAGGGTGTGGCCTCTCCACGGGGCTGTTCCCGGCGGCGATGGGGGGTGAATCTCGGCGCCTGGGAGAACCAGATTTTTTATTCTGGGTGGTTTTTGCTTTGACAGATGGGGAGGCATCCGCGTATGGTGCGATCCACGTGGAGGACCTAGAAAGGGTCTGAAGCGGGGCTCAAGAAAGAGTCTTTGTAAATCTACGGGGCCAGTCCCCTGCTTCAGAATGGAGTGAAAAATGTCTGACGTTACCCTTTCATCCGCCGTGCGCGGATCACTACTTTCCCTTCAAAGCACCACGGATCTGATTGACCGGACAAACAGCCGTTTGTCTTCCGGTCTTCGCGTTGCCAGCCCGATCGACGATCCGGTGGCCTTCTTCTCCGCGAAAACCCTGAATGACCGTGCGTTCGACTTTGCCGAACGTAAGGACGGCATTGACCAGGGCGTTTCGACGGTGACGGCGGCGCTGGACGGCGTTGAAAGCATCGACAGCCTGGTCCGTCAGCTTAAAGGTATTGCCAACTCCCTGAAATCGGCGACCGGTTCCCAATTCACCGACCTGGTTACCCAGTTCAACGATATTCGTGGTCAGATCGGTGATCTGGCAAGCGACGCTGAATATCAGGGGGTCAACTTGGTTGACGGCACGTCACAGACGCTGACCGTGAACTTTGCCAACAACACATCGTCCATCCTGACGATTAACTCCACGAACCTGCGTGAATCGGGTCTTGGCATTGATGCGGCGGAACTCCGCACCGACACCAAGCTGTCGTTCTCGGCGACGACGGGAACGGGCATTACGGTCGTCGAAAGCGGCGCGGGCGGCGTGACCTCGTTCTCCGGGGCCGGCGGCACGTTCAACGTTACCTTCAATGGTACGGGCGAACGGGTGTTCACGACCACGGGCGGCAACAGCCTGACCCTGTCGTTCGGTACGGCCACCTTCACCATCCGGGCGGCCACGGCGGGCGACGTGACGATCACCAAGGGGGCCGTCATTACCCTGCAGGTGGTTTCGACCTTCCAGGCCTCCGATTATGGCACGGGCTCTGCGACCGGCGTGTCGGTCAACCTGGACAACACCTCGCTGCTGGCGGTTTATGGTGGCACGCAGACGCTGCTGATCACCGGTGCGGCCGCGTCCAACGCGATCAGCCTTACGGATGCATCGGGCGCCTTCCAGGGTGACCTCGACTTCGTCGGCGAAGGTCTTCCGGACGATCTTGATACCATCATCACGGGCCTTGACACCGCGTTGACGACCCTGCGTTCGGAATCCCAGAAACTGGGTTCCAACGTGGCGTTGCTCCAGACTCGTCTGGACTTCACGGAAGCCTACATCAACACCCTTGAAGAAGGTGCCGGCAAATTGACGCTGGCTGATCTCAACGGTGAAGGTGCCAACCTGCTGGCTCTGCAGACCAGACAGCAGCTGGGTATTTCCGCCTTGGCCTTCGCCGGTCAGTCGGAACAGGGTATTCTGGCGTTGTTCAACTAAGTTAAGCCTCCTTCCGGTCCACTGGCATCGCCGGTGGTTCGATTGGAAACGAATGCGGACCGCCGCCACCTTCGGGTGGCGGCGGTTTCGTTTGTCTGGGGGCAGGCTGGATTCGGTGCAAATTGAAGCGCAGATACGGGGATTTGCTGTTTGTATGCGAAGCAACCACAGACCTGATAAATCGCCGCAATCGATATTGTGTAAATGAAGTTTTTGTTAACTATTAGCGGTTAGCTTAATATCAGGTCCGTTCGCAGAATGCGCACGTGAATCTTTTTTGATTGGTGGATATGTAGAACACGCCACCGCTCCAGAAAGGCGCATACAATGACGGATGTAACTTTATCGGCCGCAGTGCGGAATACGCTGCTGTCGCTGCAGAGCACCACAGATCTCATCAATCGTACGAATAACCGGCTGTCGTCGGGGCTTCGTGTTGCCAGCCCGATCGACGATCCGGTGGCCTACTTCTCCGCGAAAACCTTGAATGACCGCGCATTCGATTTTAACGAACGCAAAGACGGCATTGATCAAGGGATTTCGACGGTGACGGCGGCGTTGGACGGTGTCGAAAGCATCGATACCCTGGTCCGCCAGCTGAAAGGGATTTCGAATTCGCTGAGATCGGCGACGGGCACCCAGTTCACGGACCTTGTGACGCAGTTCAACGGTATTCGGGCGCAAATCGGTGATTTAGCCAACGACGCCAACTATCAGGGCGTCAATCTGGTCGATAACACGGCACAATCGTTGACCGTGAACTTCGCCAACAACACCTCAAGCACCCTGACCATCAATGCCACGAATTTGCGGCAGTCCGGACTTGGCATTGACGTCATGGAAATCCGGACCGATACCAAGTTGTCCTTCTCGGCGACGACGGGAACGGGCGTTACGGTCGTCGAAAGCGCTGCGGCTGGCGTGACCTCGTTCTCCGGGGCCGGCGGCACGTTCAATGTTACCTTCAACGGTACGGGCGAACGGGTGTTCACGACCACGGGCGGCAACAGCCTGACCCTGTCGTTCGGTACGGCCACCTTCACCATCCGGGCGTCCACGGCGGCGGACATCACCATCACCCAAGGGGCGGTGATTACCTTGCAGATGGTCTCGTCCTTCCAGGCGACGGACTACGGCACGGGATCGGCGACCGGGGTGTCGGTCAATTTGGATAACACTTCTTTGTTGGCGGTCTTTGGCGGCACGCAGTCCCTCCTGACCACGGGTGCGACAAGCCAGGCCATATCGCTGACCATTACTTCCGGGACTTTTGAGGAAACCGATTTTATCGGCGAAGGTCTGATCGATGATATTGAAACCATCATCACAGGTTTGGACAACTCCTTGGCGATCTTGCGTTCGGAATCCCAGAAACTGGGTTCCAACGTGGCGTTGCTGCAAACCCGACTCGACTTCACCGAAAGCTATATCGACACCCTGCAACAGGGGGCAGGCAAGCTGACGTTGGCCGACCTGAACCAGGAAGGCGCGAACCTGTTGGCTCTGCAGACCAGACAGCAGCTTGGTATTTCCGCTCTGTCCTTCGCCGGTCAGTCGGAACAGGGAATCCTGGCCCTCTTCAACTAGGACAAGTGACGCATCCGTTTAGGATAGGGGAGAGCAATTTTATATTGTTCTTCCCTATCGGCGGATATGCCAATCTCTGATTAATGTTCGATGTCCCGATGCCTCTCGGATGTGCCCGGTACTGGCGCCTGCGAAGCGATTTCCCGGAGTTTGAAGAATGACCTTCGAACAATTAGTGGCCGAGGGGAATCAGTGCATTGAAAATCAACAGCCGCGCCAAGCAATCCCATATTTCATGCAGGTTCTTCAAGCCGACCCCAAGCATGTTGCGGCACTCGCCGGACTTGCCAAAGCAACCCTGCAACTGAACGACATCGACAATGCCTGGCAGATGCTGCAGATGGCCCTCGCCCTGGCCCCGGACGATCCAGATGTTCTGAATGCTGCCGGATATGCCAGATTGGCGTTCGGTGACTCGGAAGGTGCCGTCGAGAAGTTCGAGGCGGCCCTGGCCCATCGACAGGACGACCCCGGAATTTTATTGAATCTTGCCTCCGCCCTTTGCGGGACCGGCGACAATGATCGCGCTGGGGACATCTATCAGCGCCTGGAATCCGAGGGGCGTGCCGACGCAACGTCCCGATACAACCATTCGCTTCTGCTGCTGCTGCAAGGCCGCCTGACGGAGGCCTGGCCCGGGTTCGAACTGCGCGGGCAGGCGACGAACACGGGATTGAGGCAGCGGATGCTACCCGGTCAACCCTGGGACGGCGCCGCCCAGCCAAAGGACAGCCTATTGATCCATGCCGAACAAGGGCTGGGAGACAACATTCAATTTATCCGGTATGTGGCGCTCATCTCGGATCGGGTCGGCCGCGTTGTGGTCGAGGCGCCGAAGGCCCTTTTTGACCTGTTCGCCAGCGTCGCCGGCATTGATGAATTGATTCCGCAAGGCGACGAAATCCCCTTTTGCGAATGGCATGCCTCGGTCATGAGCCTGCCGGCTTTATGCGCCACCAGCGAAGATAGGATTCCCGCCGAAGTGCCCTATCTGTCGGTTGAGACGGCGGCCGTTGAACGCTGGCATCAAAAAATCGGACAAGGGGATGGGCGTCTTCACGTCGGTCTGGTTTGGGCTGGAAATCCCGGCCATCGGCGGGACCGGGAACGCTCCATATCGCTGCGCAGTTTGATGCCCGCGCTAGAGGCACAACAGGGTATCGCCTTTCATGCGTTTCAGATCGGTGAGCCCTTGGAGCAAATCCGCGATACCGCCGGCGCACTCGAGATCAATGTTTTGTTTCCCGAACCTCAGCCCTTTACCGAAGTCGCGGCGGCTTTGTCGGCGGTGGATTTGTTGATTTCTGTCGATACGGCTTTGGCCCATCTTGCCGGCGCTCTTGGGCTGCCGGTGTGGACGCTGATCTCTCGCATCCCCGATTGGCGCTGGTTGCTGGACCGTCCAGATACGCCTTGGTACCCGAGCATGCGGCTGTTTCGTCAGCCGGTTCCGGGTGATTGGGACTCTGTCGCCAAAAGTGTCGGAGAAGCCTTGGCAAACGACCCGCCGCGCCGCGGCTAGGGGGTTTCCAAACGTTCGAGCGGTATAAACTCTCCCTTATTCAAGGCCGTGATGTGCTCGATCGCGCGCTCTCTGCAAATTTCGATCAGGCCGATGAATTCTTCTTTGAAGATCTCATGGGTCTTTTGCGTCAACTCTTTTCCCGATACCCGGTTGGTGTAAAAATCTCCGACGATCAACGACATGTTGAAACTGCCGCGCATCATCAGTGACGAAAACTTCGCGTATCTGTCATCCGCTGGCGGATGGTAAAAAAGCGAGTTCAGGCGAATGGGCGGCTCCGTATCCATATAATCGACCCAGCCGTCGGTAATTTCGCGGACCTTGTCGCAAATATCGTTTACCGCGCCGATCAGGCGATCAAAGCGCCACGCGTCATCGAAATCGGCCTTGGTAAACCTTGGGAATCCTTCAATGATCTCATTGACGATTGCGGCTTTATCCTCGGTCAATTCATCGAGGTTGACCGTTCGCGGCAATTTCGGCGGTACGTCGTTAAGCAGGGCGCCATTACTGCAATTATAATATTTGATTCGCCGCGGTCCTGATTTGACCAAGCGCTGGATGGAATCCAATGCCCAGAATAGACCTTGGGTCGTCTTTGCCTTGCCGCCGAAATTGGCGGGAACTTCGATGTTAAACGGTGATTGGGCAATGATCGCGCCTTCGGTGTAATGGTAGGAAACAGCCGCATGGTGCTTATCCGTGCCCCGTTGTCCCATGTCGACGCCGAACAGATAAATTTCCTGGAACCCCATTTCCTGGACGAAGCCGAGGCCGGCGTTCACCACCGTGGGATCCAGGTTATGGATGAAATTCCGTACATCGTCTGAAAACACTGGATAAGGGCAGAGAGCAACGCGGTGGTAGAAAACGCGCTCCTTGAACATCGTCGCCGCCTCGATATCGACGGTTGATGCCGCAACCAGGCAAATGTCTGAAATATCATATTCATTTGCCACAAATTCCAGCACCGTGGCGACTTGAAGGTTTTCCATCTCGATCTGGAAATCGGGCTTGATGCCGGCAGCCATCAAAGGGCCGAGGGCGGAGCCGCAGGAGATGACGATCCCCTTGTCGGCGTTCCGTCTTAAATGTTCGATAGAAGCGTCCAAAGACGGGCCGCAGCCGACGACAAAGGCGGGGCAGGAGCGGGTGACGGGCGTGTCCGGGCGGAAATAGAACCGCGACGTCCCGTCGGCGAGGTTGGTCTTTGCATTTCTCAACATCAACTGTTCATCATAGAAAAAGCCCAGACCGGCCAACAGCAGCGATGCCTCTTTGTTGAAGACCTTCGTGAACTCGTCGAACATGCTGGAATTGAAGTGCTGGTAGATGTAGGCGCCGTCAACCGTGGTAACCGATGAGCCGCGAATTCGGTTGCGGAGACCATCAATCAGGGCGGGGACATCGTCGGAAATGAAAAAGAAGGCGTCACCATTCCGCTCCTGCATGGTCATCAAGAGCTTTTCCCAGTCGTAAATATCCAACGACTGGTAAAGGCCCTCAAGGCTGGAATCCATCAGGATCAGGTTTCGGCATTGTGTCCGTTCCAGCAATTCGTCCAGGTGCGGAGCCAGGCCGATTCCCTGCACAAGCAGGAAGAAGGCAGGCTCCGTCTGTCGCTGGACTCTGAATTCAACGCCTAATTCATCCCGTGATCGGTCCAGGAACCGCTGCATCGTGAATTGACCGTATGTGTCCAGGGAACTGGCCTGGACCCGTGGCAGCGCCAGGCGGTGGGGTGATTTCCAATAGGTTTTGAGTTGGTTTTCCGTAAACCCCTGAATGTTGCCGTCGTAGAACGACTGCCCCATAAATTCCAGATCCGGTGTTCCGTCCTCGTTGAAAACGAGGTTCGCCAATGGACGATGCGATTCGATCATGCTCGCTGTCGTCGGGTAGAGACGCCGGAAGGCGGCAAGGTTACGCTCGCGAAGCGCCTTCCGTTCCTGTTCGCTGGGCGGACGGTTTTCGATTTTAACGGTCATTGACGTATCTCCCGATTCTTGGGTTCGGGCTCAAAAGAAAGGGCAACGGAGCCGTTTAATCTATAGCCAGGTCACCGTTAAATCTCGATTAACCGGCCGGGAGATAGGATAGATGCAAGCACGGAATATCCAAATAGCGCAGCTTCCTTCGCGTGGGAATTATTGAGAAGGCCAAGGAACCATGTCCACACTATATGCCCATATCGGTTCAGAGAAATGCGGTTCGAGCCTGATCGAATACACCTTCCTGAATTTTCGTGACATGTTAATTGCGATGGAAAAAGTGGGTGTTGTCACCACGCCGCAATTGCACGTCGCGTTGCGGAAAGTCGTGGTCGGGACGCAGTGGGACGACGGCATCCACGGTCGAATTCGCTCGCAGTTGTTGACCCCACACCGAATGACGGGGAAAGACGTGTTCATGTCAGAGGAGCTGATGCTCGGCTTGATGCATGAACCAGGCAAGCCTAATCCGATGGAACGGAGGATTGACTTCGCCCAAAAGATGTTTCGGGGGTTTGAAAAGGTGCACATCATCCTGGTCGTCCGCCGCCAGGATAAATTCATTGAGTCCCATTACAATCAACAAGTCAAACGGGGCGAAACTCGGGATTTCGGCGAGGTTCTGGACGAGCTGTCCCTCGACAATTATCGCTGGGACGTGATCGCGGACGCCTGGAGTGAAGGGTTCAGCAATGGAAGCATTAGTGTCTTCCCCTTCGAGGCGTCCATTTGGGCCGCTACCGATGGGCCGATGAACATGCTGTCCGCGATCAGTCAGCTGATGGGGATTAACGTCAATTTCGGTACCAAGGAAATACCGGTCGTTAACCCCAGCCTCCGCCCGGACATGTTATCGGCGCAGCGTGTGATCAACGAGGAATTCGATCTCGAGACGGCGTCCCGGATCGCGGACATCCTGTCCCAGCACGTTTTGAAGGTGCCCGGTGCCGCCCAGGGGCTGTTTACGCCGGAGGCACGCCAACAGGTGCTCGACCACTATGCGGAATCGAACAAACGGTTGTTCGAAAAATACATCCCGCAGTGTTCCGTGGATGAATATTTATCCGTCACTGAGGAAGAGAAGTAGTTTTCATGTCCCCGGCTTCTTGGGAATAAATTTCATCTAATTTCGTGGTTGGCCGGCTGTGTTCCCGAGGCGCATTCGATGATCGGCAGGGGGTGTCATGATTGGGCGCGCATTACTATTATAAGTTATTGAATAATAATGGTTTTTAATTCTATTTTTCTGCGCCGTTCCGATTTCATCGGGGCTGAAAACAGGAATATTAGGTGGCGTGTTGGGGCAAAAATTGATATAAAGTATAGTTGGAAAAGTAGTCACCTGAATTTTTTGAAAGTTTCCTTTGAATGGCTGAATTCTCCTCACGTGGAGTCGGGAATTTTGCAGCGACATTCGCGCAGCGGTCGCTCGCGGGGCAGCGTATCGGTTTTGAACTGCGTTTTAACCAGTTGCAGAACACGTTGATCAACCGCTTCAACAAGCAGGTTGATGAGATCAACGAGACGCCGCTCGGAACGCAACGCAAGATTGGCAATCTTCAGAAAAAATCCCAGGAACTGGTGGCCGCGCTTCCGGTCCTGCAGGAATACCGGGGCGGCAACACGAACAACAAAGGGCAGCTTGAAGCCCTGTTCGAGGAAGTATCCGTGCTGTTCAGCACCTTTAACCAGGATGCGACGGTCGATGCCGATGAAGTGGCCGCCTTTGAAGCGCAACGGGATGTCGTCGTTAACCGGCTGAACAACATTTATATTTTTTCCCATCCAGACATCAACGACACGAATACCATCCAGCGCTTGAAGGAAAACCTGGATACCCTGCGCGGATTGGAAGTCACCGCCGGCCCGCTCTCCGGCAACCAGGCGGCCTCAGACGCCCTGACGAAATTCCAGACCGAGGTTAGTATCGGGATCACGGTGACGCAAAATACGATCTCGACCACCTTGGACATGGAGCAGCGGATCGAGGCTAAATTCTCCGCTGCGGATGCCGATTTGATCGGATTGACGACCGAGGAACAGGCGCGCCGTGATTCGGAAATCGAGGGATTGCGGGTGAATTTAGGCTACTTGCTGCAGGCGATTTCGATCAGTTTTGAAATGAACGCTGCTTTTGCAGAATCGCTGCAGACCCGTCTCACCGACCCCCGGCCGCAGCCGGGATCGGTGCTCAATCTTTTCACTTGATAATTGATAGCGCCTGCCGCGCAGGCCCGCTCAAACGGTTGCCGTCGTCTTAGAGCGCCGGGACTTCCCGCCCGAGTATCTGCAGGTAGGCACGCTCAACGGAGCGGACATGTGGTTCCGGGTTGAACAACAGGGCTTGGCGCATTTCATTGCGAAGGTTCTTCCGGGTCTCAGACAGGACGTCAATGTCGCTCAGGGTATCAACCGTCAATTTGATCAAATCTTCTTGTGTGTCAGCGATCCAGCCTGGGCGGGCCGCGGTGTAAACCACGCTTGCTCCCAACCGATCAAAGGGCCTTTGTCCCTTTAGCGAGAGAACGGGAACCCCCATCCACAGTGAATCCGCGATGACGATGGGACTTGCCCGGCGACCGACATCGACGAATACATCTATGCTGTTCCAATAGTCGGGGTCCACGATCATCTGGTCCGCGTACTTTTGGTTGGAAGACATGTGAATGCGGTCGGCAAGGCCGAACGCATTGAATTGGAATTTGATGCGGTTGAAGGCTTCCTGGTCGACGGCCGGGGCAGCACCCACGATAATTCTCGCCTGTGGAATTTTATTGAGAATTTCGGCGAGTATTTCAGCCTCACCCCGCATGATCGCACCTGCGTCGCAGGATACGCCGATGGTGGGTGCGCCGTTCTTCTTGAGGGGGAGGTCGCCGACGGCAGGCAAGGTTTTCCGGGGCTGATATGACAACAGACCGAAGTCTAACTTGTGAATTTTCTGGTCATCACGTAATTCCACCCTGGTCGCTTCGTCGGTGATATCGTCCGTCAGGATGTAGTCGATGCCAGGCATGCCTAGGCCCATTCCCGTACCCCAGGCGCCGACCTGAACCTTGGCCGGGTGCATTTGCAAAACCGTCGCGCGGTTGTTCACGTCATCGACGCAAAGGTCGACGAGAATGTCGATCTGGTCGCCGGCGATGACCACGGCCAGAAGTTCGTCATCCAGATTGCCCACATAGCGCAGGTTATCCGCGCTTGCCCGAAGCCGCTGAGTCGTCGAATCGCCGCCATGGGATTGTTGGTAGACGGTCACGTGGAATCGCTGACGGTCGTGCAACTGTAACAGGGGCTCGACCATACGAGCCTGGTCGCTGAACATGAATCTATTCGAGATGTAGCCCAAGCGGATCTTCTCTTCGTCAGATCCGGTCCCGGTGCTCTCGTCCATAAGGGCTTCTGGTGGCAGGTCGGGTGTCGTTTCAAGCCGGCGTTGGAGATTCTTGTGCAACTCTTCAATTATCTTGGTGTGTCCCGGCGGCAGCGCCGAGGTCCGCGCGAAAACCGCGGCGGCCAGTTCGATGGAGTCCCTGTCCAGGTCCAAAGCAGCTTTGTGCTGCAAGGGGGCCTCTTCGAATTCACCGAGCCGATAACAAAGGTTACCGAGTTTGAAACGGGTGCTTACGTCGTTAGGCTGAAGTTCGACGGCCCTCGACAAGTGTTGCAAGGCTTCGGTATATCGACCCAGTTGGCAAAGCGCGTCACCGTAATCACGAAGGCATTCTGCGTTGTTTGGGTTAATTTTGAGTTCGCGGTCGAAATGCCGAATGCTGTCGGAAAACCTACGGGCAGTATACGGCGACAAACCCCGCAGATAATTAGCAGATGGGCTTGCCGCCTTCAGCGACATGAAGTAGTTCGAGAACCGAACTGGCAAAAGTCCTTCGATGGTCGGATGCGGCATCAAAGTCATCGACAATTTTGCGTAGAACAGGCCTTCGTTGAGCCGCCCGAGCTGCGTATAGAGATTAGCCAGCGCTTCCGCGTACTCAAAGCAGTCCGGATCCAGGCCGGCAGCCTTTTCGAACAGCTCAAGTGCACGGCCTTGTTCGTTCATTTCCAGGGCAACCAGGCCGAGAAAATAAAAGCTTTCAGGTCGCGTTTCGTCGATCGCGATTAAGCGGTCGATGCCGGCTAGAACGTTTTCAGAATCGTCTTTGCCGAGCAGATCAAGAACTTCACGAGCAATGTCATCGTATTTCATCAGGGCGGCCTGATCAGGTCCTGTCATTCCACCTAACCTCTAATCGACTGCTATCCACGGATGCGATTACCGGATGCGGTTCGGTAAAAAGATGAGGGTACTTGTTCGCTAGACATCCAGATCAACCGGCTTCGATCCAGGCTGAGGGGTGTTAGCGGACGGTCCATCGGGCGCTTGGGCATCGCCCGGCTTGTCGGCCGGGGCCGGTTCAACCGCTTTTTCCGCATTTTCCGGAACCTGGGCGAGCCCGGCAGCGATGTTCCGGTTGATGTCGATAAGGACGGCGAGGGCTTCCGGTGTCGGATTGGCCAAGGCGCCGACGGTATGTTTGTCGACAAATTTACACAAAGTCAGCATGTTGATGCGCAGGTCGTTGGGGACTTCGGAATGTTCCAGGGTCAGTTCGGATTGAAAGATCGTCCACAAACGCCAGTTTAGGCGAAGCGCGGCCTTACGCGCGTCCTTGACGATCTTCGGATCCTGAGTGTCATCGGTAATGGCGATTGCCATTCTCTTCGCCGCTTCGAGGAGGGCCCAAGCTTCAGTCTGGGCTGGATTCCCAACGACGGGGCGACGCTCGTATTTTTTTACCTGATTTTCGTACGGAGGCATTTTTTGAATGCGTTCCCAAGTTAATGACACCGCAACTTAGCACGTGATCTTCGACAAATTAAGTTGTCATAAGGTTAATGCGGCAATACGACCTTAGCATCCGCAAAGCCTTACAGCATCAGGAACTTCGGAGATGTGATGGACGTCAATGCCTAGATGAAGTTGGTCAGGCTGAGTTGGCGGACCCGGGCGAAGGTCTGATAAGAGGCCTCAAGGGTCCGTTGGGTATCCAGCAACCTGGTGATGGACTCCAGCGGGTCGATGTTTTCGATCGACGCGATGCTGCCGTCAAAAGAGGAGATGATGGTCTCGTTTGTTTTTCTCACGTCATCCAACAGCACTGACCGGTAGCCGAGGATGATTTCCATCTCTTCGATGTTGCTGTTCAACTCCGTCCCGAACGGAGGGGGTTGGTTGTTGGTCCGGTCCAGGGCGTCGTCCATGAGGAATAGACTTTCGCTGACCCGGTTTTGATTGCGGTCGAGCCCCCCCTCGGTGCCAAATTCGCCCTGCAAGATAAGGAACATGCCGCGGATGGCCTTTTCGAACGCCGGGTCGATGCCCGTGATGTCGAAATTGAACGACTGCGATTTGCTGACGCGGTGGATCTGGGTTGAGGTGTCGCCTTTGTAGTAGCTGGAGGCTGATATGGTGCCGACCGTGCCGCTGACGGCAATCGTGCCGGTGGTCTGTGTCGGCGTCGTATCATCGACCTCGTCCGAGGGGACCAGTGTCGCCGTTCGACCGTCGGTCGAGACCGAGGCAATCGTAAAGGTCTTGTCGTTCAGGCCGCCGGTCGTGCCGGCGAAGGTGACCCGGGTGCCGGCCGGCAGGTTGTTGCCGTCGAGATCGCGGAAGTATCCGCCGCCCAGGGTAATGGAGTCCGCAGCCGGGTCATTGTCCGTATAGGTGATGGACCCGCTTCCGGCCAGCACTGCGTCGGTAACCCCGGCCGCAGTTGTCAGGGTATCGGTGGCGACCAAGGTTGCGGTCAGCCCGTCGGTGGAAATGGACTCGATTGTGTAGGTTCCGTTATTGGCGCCCGCGTTGGTCACGGTGATTCGGGTTCCGGCAGGCAGCAGATTTCCCTTGGCATCGGTGAAGGTGGAGCCGTTCAGGGTGATCGTGTCTTGGTTGGCGCCGCCGTCGGTAAATGAGATGGTGTCGGCGCTGGCGGCGACGGCATCGGCATCGAAGTAGAAATTCCGTTCCGCCGCGTTGAACGCGAACGGTTTGGCGCTCAGCGAGACGACGCCTGTGGTCACGGTGCCGATGGTGGCGTCCAGGCTTTCGTCCGATGCCAGGGTGATCGTCACGTTCGTGCCATTATCGATGACCTTCTGAACAGTGAATGTCTTGCCGTCGTTTTCTGTGTTGGTGCTGTTTATTTTGATGCGCTGCCCTGCTTCAAGGGTACCGAAGGTGCCCGTATTGGTAATGATTTGGTCTTCCCCATCGGCGCCCGTGCCGATGGAAAATGTCAGCGGATTGGCGCCGCCCAGGACTTCCAGCGTGCTGTTGGTGCCGCCGTCGGAAACAAGGCGCTGGCTTTCGATCACTAGGTCCGTGCCGTCGTTGCTGGCGACCGTGAAGGAACCGTTGTTGTTGGTCGTGCCGGCGATGGTGACCATCGAGCCTTCTGGAATAGCCGTCAGGGCACCGGTATTGACGGCCGTGATGGTATTGGTGCGGCGGTCGAAGGTGGCATCGGCGAAGAAGCTCGTGGTTTGCCGGGGGTCGTCCGGGTTGGGATAGGTGAATTCGGTCACGATCGGCGCGAGAGTCGTGCCTTCGTCCGTCAGTTGTTCCGTGCGCACATCGATCCACAGGCCGTTGGAGTCGACGCTGTCGACCGTATAGGTGCCGTCGTTCAGGCCGCCAACCGTACCGGAAATGGTAATCGCGGTGCCGGCGGTGATGTTCTGAAACTGGCCGCTGGCGGCCGTCGTGGTGATGCGGCTTTTTTTGGTGCCCGCATTGGTCTGCTCGAACGTGAGATGTGCCGGGTCCAGATTGACGCTGCTGCGGCTGATGGAGAAATTTTCCAGATGCGCATCGCGTGTCGTCGGATAGGTGACGCGTGCACCGTCGTAAATCGATTGGAAATCCGACACCGAGGTCAGGCCGAAGCTGATGGGTTCCGTGCGGATCGTGCCGCCGCCGAAGATGTAGCGGCCATCGGCTTCCGTATTCAAAAGGTTCTGAATGTTCTTCAGGGCGGCGAAGGCTTGGGACTGTATCTGTTCAACCTGTTCCGAATCCGTCTGATCGCCGCTGGAAAACCCGACCAGCAACTCACGGAAATCACGGATCGCATCGCGGATTCCGGTGACGGCGGTTGTTTGGATGCTGAGGCGAAGCTGCGCCTGCTCGTTGTTCGAATTGAACCGCTGCAGGCTGGCCTTGGCGTTCTCGATGTTGAGCAGGCGCTGGGACGACAGGGCCAGGCCGCTGTAGGTCTGGGACCGCTTTTCCGTGCCGATCTGTGTTTCCAGATCCAGCAGCGTCTTCTGTGTCTGCAGGAAACGGCCGATCAGAATTCTATTGGATGCGGAACTGGTGATCCTGGTCATCTTCTACCTCTTAGGCCACGGCCTGTTCCAGGCGGTCGATCATTTCCTGGATGACGGAAATTACCCGCGCGGCGGCGGAGAAAGCCTGTTCGAACACGATCAGGTCCGCCAATTCTTCGTCCAAGTTGACCCCTCGGATACTGTCGGACTTGAACTGAAGACTCTCGGTCAGGGTGCGCTGACTGTCGATCTGCCGGTCGTTGGTATCGGCGAGCGAGGAACTGCGCGCGACGATCGAGGACGCGTATTCTGAGAAACTGACGCTGAGCGAGGGCAGGCCGCCGGAAACCGCGAATGAGTTGGAATTGGACAGCATTGCGGCCAGTTCCGATGCAACGCCGTTGCTGCCGGGCGACGTCAGATACTCGCCGGACTGGCCTTTCGCGGTGTCGAATTCCAGACGGCCCGACGATACCAGGCTGGGGGCGGCAATGATGTCTTCCCGCACGGAGATCGCGGTCGATACCCGGACATCGGCTTCCTTCATTCCCAGTTCACTGAGCAGCGTCGTGCCCGCGGTCGCCGGCGCGGCACCGGGCGAGGCGGACTGCGTGAGAGTGAAGGAGAGGCCGTCGTCATGGGCGATGCGGAGCCGGAATCCCGAGCCGTCGGGCACCACCGATGCGGTGATGTTTTCGATGCCCGAGAAGCTGGTCCCGGCG